>Ga0116231_10010393_pt1 | contig 15020 bp, 7 predicted proteins | sample S1TSphgellanicum_2_FD_89695 | JGI IMG/M metagenome (GOLD analysis project Ga0116231, IMG submission 89695) | Host-associated microbial communities from peat moss isolated from Minnesota, USA - S1T2_Fd - Sphagnum magellanicum MG | ecosystem: Host-associated > Plants > Peat moss > Unclassified...
ATAATAAAATAGTTAAGATACTTTAAGGTAAAATAACATATAATAATTTAGGGTACAATAATTTATAATAGCCTATAATAACATAAAATATATATTAGAATAACTAAAGTAACTTAAAATAATATAAGGTGTATCATAAACTAGCATAGATAATATTTTTAAAAACATAGAAATAAACCTATTTGCTATAGTAAATTGTAATAGTGAATTATGTTAACTACTAATAAAACATGATGTTTACATAATGATATTATAGTGAAATCAGTAAAATGCAATGAAGTTATTTCACTTTTAAGGTCCCATAGTGATTTAAGCTAGTAAATTACACCCCACTTTGGTGGTAGTGAAAGCTAGCATAAAGCACAATTATGATGAAGAGTAAAGAGGTCTACACTACACAAGCTCATACTTTTAGTAAGTTTCCAAAGCTTACATTGTAATTATAATAATTTTCCTTGTTTTGTCTACCTTGCCCAATGTAATCAAAATCCAACCTGTAACCAGTTTGAAGAAACTTGCCTTTAATTAACTATTTTGTTGTAACATTAAGTTGCATTGTAACAATCATTTTCTTGCAACTAGTTTTTAATGAAACTTTGGATTATAGTTTTTTTTTAATTTGCAAGATTAGGACAAAGATTATAGAATTTCCTTGAATAGTTAAATAAGTTCATCAATTTGGTGCTCTAATGTAATTATTCTATTGATGCAAGATATTGGCTAAAGGAATGTTATCAACATTAAGTGTTTAAACCAAATTTGAAATGAAGCATGGGAAGGCAAGGGTGGAAGGTTGAACTAGTTGATGTGGGTTTGACTGGAATACTAAAAATAAGTAATGTTTGCACAAGGTTTCCACCATAATTGTGAAGCCTATTGCAATTCAATAATGGGAAATTATTGTTTAAACTAGTTGTCCACTTAGAAGTTTTAGGGCAAACTTTTGTCCTTGGGGATTCCAATTTACAAAATGTGAAGTGAGTGAAATTTGCAATTCAAGTGTAAAGGCCATTACATCTATGGGAGGCCATTAATTTGGTCTATAAGGTCTATTGTGTGAATCATTTATAGTATTATTGCAAAGACAAATATGAACTTGTTCTAAGAGAATATGTAATCAAATGAATTTAAACACATTAATTCTTTTAAGGTGATGTCTGCAAATGTATTCACATTCTCATTGGCAGTCTGCAAACATCACCTTGTTGACTACGACTAAAACTATTTTTTTTACCTTAACAAAATAATAATAACATCAATAGACTTTCAAGTTTAACTCTATGTTATGTTGAACGTTTCATTTCGTTATTGAAACCAATGTTGATTTGATGGGGGTTTAAGGGGGCATCACGAATTTGAACTTGATGGAGTGAGATAAGCTTTGGACTATCATCAAGAAACTAATTGATCTTATAGTATGTCCCTGGGACATAGTCATATTTGCAACAAAAAAATCAATTTGAACAATTGCCAGGTGATGAGGAACCAAACAACAACAATTAATACCAAAATTCAATATGGCTTGAAATTTTTTGATGGGTGTTGTTCTCTTCAAAATAATGAAATGAATTTTATGGATAGCGGCAATGGTTTAATCTACAAGGTGAGGATCATGTTGTGACCTTCTATTATCACTCAAAAGTTAATTCATTTTATGCAAATGACTGTTTGCATACTTTTTAAACTAGTGTTGTTTGTATATTCCTAGGTTTACAATTGGTTTGAGTATGGACTGAAATTTAGCATTGGAGTCTAGTACCTTACTTTCAAAACTTGTCTAAAGTTAGATTTGGATATATCTAGACATAACAAATTATGTGGGCTCATCTTGCAAGTAACACTTCTTCTCCCATGTCCTCCTATTTCCTGGAGCTTCTAATAAAATTAGAATATTTAATCTTGTAGCCAGTTTGATGAAACTTGCCCCTCCTCCTATCCCCTTTTCTTGGAATGGTTATTTGCACATTAGTCACATAAAAATTCTTATTTTAAACTAGTAATTTCCATTCAAAAGTTCTGGTTTCCTAATACAAATCCCACCAAAGAAAATTAAACTCTAGGGGTCAAGGTTGATGTTGTCACTTACACATATAACCACTTTTCATTATTTATGGAGATGGCAAAAAAGATAATCCAAGTCATGGCAAAGCTAAAATAGATGCCATGGACCATGACTGAAGAAAAGGGGTGATTAAATTGGATTTAAGTGTCATAATCAAAGTGTTGCAAAGAAGTGTACTTCCAATGCAAAATGTAAGTTTTATCCTACCTATGATTTTGCTTGATTTAATGAGGAGTTCTATGTGATTCTATGTAAAAAAGGCATATGCACGTATGTAACTTAAATAAATTCAATTTTGTATACACGTGATTGAACAATATAAATGTGAATGCTTTTTTGTAACACTAATCATTTGGCACTGGGGGACTGTAATATACAAAATGTGAAGTCTAGGTGCAATTTAGGAAATTGGAACATTTTGGTGATTAAGATATTCTGGTTCTTTTGGATAACTAAGAAATTCCATATGGGAGATTTTGGTGGAAAGTTTGCAAGCTAAATGGAACAAGCAAGGAACATGTTCAATGCCACCTAGTTCAATTACCTGATCAATTCAATGGTTAGGTTATTGTCAGGTACATGTGTTTGAATTTTTTTCTAGGTTTAGACATCCTTGACATTCAAAAACCTACATGTTCTATTGCTATGGTATGCACCAAAACAAAATCCAATGGTTAAACAAATATTAATTCCATCTAGGTATGTCAAAATGCTACCTCAAAATTGTAAAAAAGTTACATTTTCTAATGTTGTTTTTGCTACAACCTAAAATAAAAACAAACCTTCTAAATTACTACCAACATTTCTAATTTGATAAGAAGGCCAATAATTCTTGAGGCGTGTTTCCTAGCCATGCTAGGACTATGGATTTTGATTTCCTTGGTTTTACAATGTTTATAAAAGTAAACCATGTTGAATCTTCAAAAATAGTGAGGTGTCCCAATTCCATGCTACGAAAAGGATCAAACCCCATATATTGCAAAAATGTTCCAGTGACCTTGCGGCCCTTAAAAGATTCCATTGATTCTTCAATAGGTATGGACTCATTACTTCTCATGTAGTAACATATCCCTTCAAACATTTTCCTACCCTTCTTGGATTTTGATTTCCTTGTTTTTGTAGTATTTGCAATGGCAGGTCCAAATTGAGGTTTCGAAATTGGTGGGGTCATATCTTGAAATACATCTTTCATTGGCTGACCTTTTCCATGTTTTGCAAAAGCACTAGCAAACCCCAAATTTGTTCGAGTACTTCACTTGATGACAAATCCCTTCCATATTGCCTTTATGATTTTGGGGGCCTTAGGAGATTCCATTGGTTTTTCATATTATGATTTGGAGTCACTATCACCACCACCATTTGGAGAATCATCAGATTTTGAACCATCAACGAACATGGATTCATCATTAGCCTCAACATCTAGTGCCTTCCCCTTGGACCTTGGTACCTTGGATCCCTTCTTTTTATGCAAAGGAAACTTAGGCATGTAATTCTTATGTTTTTTCTTGGCTTGCTTGGACAACAACAATGCTTGATCATTCCACTCGTTATTTGAAAAATTGTCATCATAATTACTTGAAGAAACTTGGAATACCTTTTGGTTTTTGGACTATTTCCTTTTATTATTTTTCTTCTTACCCATGGGACTATTGAGCTTCTCCAACTTAGGAATCAATAAAACAACTTGGTTTCTTGTAGCTTTCAAGCTCTTTTAGTCCATTAATATGTCATGTTCTTTTGGTTCATCAATCCTTAGTAGAAGCCCTAGACATGGCTATAACTATGTGTTGATTGTAAGAATTAACACAGTTTGAGGATCGAAAGGCTTAGTGGCTTGACAAGAAGGTGTTTGTTCAAATGCCACCTTTGGAACTATTGAATTCTGTTGAGAATCATTAACACCTATTTCATGGGCCACATTAGTGTCTAGAATAAAATAACAATCCTTCCAATTTCATCATTAGAAGCATTAGAAGGTGGCATTTTGGGTGTCACCGCATGCTATAAAGAACTTGTTAGTCCCACTTCTGGGCTAAAGTAATTGGATTCACCCATAACACTTTGAAAGTGTTCACTTGATAGTTTCCAAATATTCTATCTTGGGGTATTCTGCAAGTGTGCCTCTTCTAACAATCTTGTAAACTTTTAAAAGTGTTATCCAAACAATCTTGTGGTAGTTTGCAAGTGTTGAATGGATCTTGTTGGAGATCCAATTGAATTTGCAAGATCAAAAATTGTGTTATATTGACTTTCTCCTTGCTTGAACTGTAACTAAAGAAGAAAAGTTTTTAAATTTGGGTTTGACTTGGCCAACATCAATGTCTACATATAGAACACATGATTAGTTATGATTTTTTTTGACACGGTCCAAACAATAACCCTACCATGTGGTTGGTTGCAAGTTGCATATAATGTAATTTCAATACTAGATGTATATAACAAAATAACAGTAATAGTACTTGAAAGGTATAAAACTTAACAATAATTGAACATAGTGACATTAGTTCTACTAAGAAATTAGATTAATAGTACAACAACATACTAATTACAACTAATGCTTCCTTAAAAATACATGGGCAAAAATTAAGAAAAAGACTTAAAAGTACAAGAGTATGGAGCAAAGGCCTTAAGAATGCATGAATACAAAGCAAAGGACTTAAGAGTACATGAGTACAAGGCAAAGACTACAAAGTACATGAGTGAAAAAATAATATTGTAGAATTCATGAGTACAAAACATAAGATTGAAAAGTATATGCCTACAAAGCAAAAGAATGTAAAGTACATACCTATAAAGCAAAAGACAATAGAGTACATGGCAAAGGACTTAAGAATTATGGGCACATATAACAATACTTGTAGTCCAAGAATCATTTACTTCAAGTACTTACTATGTGGACTTCAAATAAATCTTGATATAACAAGTATACATAGGTGAGGAGGATCAATGTATTGAAGAGGAGAATAAAATGTATTATCAATACATAAGACTTTTGTTACACACAAAATGCTTTAAGTTACTGTAGTACTTTAGGTCTCCAATAGTATTTAGTTTTCTAATATTCAATCATATCCAAAAGACAAGGAAAGACTAATACATTTCAATAGAGGTAGTTTGTAAGTTGTTTACACCAAAAACCAAAAGTAATGGTACTTAGCTGATATAAACAATTGTTTACATTACTACCCTTTCCACTATCTATGACACCTCTAGCTTTAGCCTTTATGTGACCAAACTACCCATAGGTGCTAGCTTTAGACATTGATGAGTGTTGTTTGATGATGCTTGCCTACTACCACAATATTAAAACCCAATGCAAGGGAAGTTAACTAGACATTATAATAGACTAAAAAAACTATTGATGCAATCGGGGTAAAGTTGTTTTATGAAAAAGTGAGATAGGTAACATAGTTATAACTTGTTGATTGTTGTAGTCAAAAAATTTCAAACCATATCATCATCTTCACCATTTGACTAGTTGTAAGGCTTGTCATTGGCTTCATTAGCTCTAGACAACAACTAAATACGATAATTTGCAAAAAGGTGGAGGTCGCTTGAATAATTACATAAATTGTATGCAATCTTGAGTGGTTACTACGTTTTTGGAAGTAGCCAAAAGGCATTACTCTATTGGGAAATGTTGCTAGCCTACCATCAAACGACTCACATATATAGTCATCCCAAACATTATAAGCTTGCTACACATAAATATGGGTCATTTTGTGGAACAACAAAACAATGTAAATTATGCTTACAACATAATTAAGATGAATGACCAATATCATGAATGTCAGTCACAAAATTATTAGAGAAAAATGAACCATTAAAACCCAACTTAAATACTCACACACACCCTCAAGGTGTATTCAACAACAAAAGAACAAACTTAGCATTAACAAGTTATATAACAATTGGACAAAGACTTCATGTGCAACCTACAACATTAACATACATATATATTGGGTATAATATGTATTATAGTTTAGTGTACATTTTGTCACACTTGAACAAAGTATAAAATTTTGTCATTCATTCATGTACTTGAACATTTTGTCATTACATCAAGAGTAGAGTGAAAAATTTCTAGCAATCTTTTAAATTTCAACAACTTTTTAAGAAACCCTACCATGGTTGGACATAAACACAAAGAGACACAAAATTAATGATAGAAAAACCCAATGCCAATGAAACTTTAAATGCATAGGAGCGCAAAAGGAAACTCACAATCATGCTAAAAAGTGTCATATGTATCCTGATCCATTGGAGGGTGTTTGCTCCACTCTAAGCTTTGCCTTTGATGATTCAATTTTTGGATCAAAGAATCGGATGCCAAATGACTTGCACCAGTCCGGGTGCATCAACTTATTGTAGTCCATCTTGGCACATCGATTAACATTGAAGAGATAGGCTGCAAGATACCAAGGGTGATATGTATGCCCACAACTAGCAACCATAATGTCTAAACAATCATACCACATACAACAAGACGGGCACTTGTTTATAAGCAAATTATCTTGTTTTAATACATTCTTGGCAAGGTGTAAAATTGGACAATTCAAGAATGAAGGATGTAGGTGAAGTGACTATCCTTTAAGGGAAGCATCTTGATGCACTTGCATGCAAGCTTGCTAATGTTAAGCAATTATCATAGCTTTGGAAACTTGTTGGATCTTAGTGTCATGGTTGTGGAACATGCTGAATGTTTGATGGTATTTAATCTCCTTCAAGTCAACCTTCAAATTTAGGGTTGATGTGATGGATTGCTAGTTTTCAAAATCTATTAGAAAGTTTTGCCAGTAAATCTTCACTAGCTTTAAGGCCCTCTTCAGCATTAACAACAACTTTGTTTTTTTGAAAAGTCCAATTGACAAAAGGAACTTGTAATGTCCCACCAATTCTCTCCAAATTGGTTTTTAAAATAAATTTGTTGAACCTTAAACCAAAGCATGTTAGAACCAAAGTATGGTTACTAAAAAAACTAGGCAAATGATTTGAGCAAGCTATGAAAACCTACACAATGTAAAAACAATGATAAAACATGTCCAAGAAAGCTTGCTTGTAAGGAAAAAGATGCTGAAATTTTTCCTAAAAGCATCGTAATGGTTCATAGGCAAACAAGAAAAGAAATTTGACCATGGAACCAAGATCATTAGTGTCTAAGACATCACTAATATTGGATGCTTCTATCATTATCAAACCACTCACCAAAAGAAAATAATGGAGATCTTCCTTGGGTTTGATGACAACTAACCTCATATCTTTGATGGATTATTTTAGACTTCCGTACTACCTTTTTATCCTAAACTACCATCACAAAAGTAGAGTCATACTCTTGCTTGTAATTTTAAATTATCAACGAAAGTTGAAGCTTTCCCTTGGATAAGCCCTCCATGCCCACAAGAAGTGTGTCACTTTGTTCATTTCGTAATTCAATGAGCATGGCAAGTTGTTTGAAAACATCTTGCAAGTATTTTAGTGGCACATTTGTAGTGATTGGACTTTTGTTAGGACTTTGGTGATCCTTTTTAACAATCTACACATGTTGCAAACCAAAGTAGATGCACAAGGTAGCAAGACCCCTTTATTATCAATGTGACACACTTGATCTTTACTTGTGTGTTCTGCAAATCTTGTTCAGTTAACCTAGGCACCCTCCCTTTCAACCACAATTCCTTTTGCAAAGGCTAAGCAAATTGCAATATTTGCTTGACCTCTCTAATAGATAATACCATTCAACTATTTGATCTTAGCTTCAACCTCTAGAAGGTTGCCATCAACTTTGAACTTAAACCCATTGTGGCCTTTCCTAGGACCCCACAACTTGACACAATTTGCCTCTATGGCAAATTCATTGATGTTAAACTTCCTTGGATCAAGCCCTTTGCCACACAAACCCAAAACATTTTTGAAATAAGAATAAAACAAAATATTACCTACTTCATAGTCCTAGGCCACAACAACTTCAACCATTGGTAGTTCCATCAATTTTGAAAATGTAACACACACTTGTAAGTGGGAATGGGGGAGGATCAAATGCAAACTATAATTCAAGTTGTGAAGATTTTAGTTTCTGCACATTCAAACTCGATTGACAAAACCAAAAACATTAGACATTAAGTTGCAAAGGTGTGAATGTGCTTTGGTTTGTAAGGTAGAAGAAAACATTTACTAATGGTCACCAGTCACATGGAAAATGTGACCAAACATCACCAGTATACATAGTGGTTGCCATCTTGCATTTATTATAGGATTGATGGCACATGTATAAAGTACTTCCAAGCTGCACAATGTGGCGAAATATTATTATTATTATTATTATTATTATTAACATTTATTCCATTTGGCAAGGTTCCAAAATTTATTTTCAGATTAGTAATATGATTATTTTTCTCAATAAGATCCCCGTGACCATAATGAAGTACCTTAACCAAAATACTATAAATCTATGAGTTAAGTGTATACCCCCAAGACACCCCCCTTCTACTAAATAAATTAAAACAATTACAGTTTGAGAAAATTTCAAAGTTGGGTACTAAGCCCATTTTAGGATAGTGAATATGTCCAAAATTTGTACAAGTTAGTTTGCTTTCACCCACTATCACAGGTTAGAGATTGTCATACCATAGTTATAGCAATGTTTCGAAGGTGTATACCAATCACCCTAGCCATGTTACTACAATTAGATGCCCATGCACTCACTATTGTTGTCAAGATTGTGTGTTTAGCAACAAGCTTAACATTTGAGTTAAAGCTCTTAGTTTCTTGTAGAGAAACACACATCCCTGCTACTAATTATTTGGTAGCTATAGCAAGTTTTTTAAGAATAAAAGAATTTGGCAAGCAAGATTGAAAGGTGGGGTTTGTAAGAACCTTCTCTATAACCAATTTTCTGCTCTTTGGTCCTAGGCATTTGAACAATTCTTTATGGATGCATTGTATAATTGTAGAAACAAGCCTATTCTAATTTCTTTCAACCATGATCTCTTCTGCAACCCCTTGGGTAGAGATGATGTCCTCTTGACATAATGCAATTGCTCATTTTGCATCTTGAAATTTCTTCTATCTAGCATTTTGTGTTGTTTGCCTTTTCTCCAAATGTTGTTGTGTTAGGTTGTTTGCAATGGCTCATGAACTCATGGTAAGACGCCAATTCTACAAAACCCAACACTAAAATTTCATTAGGCATGGAACACATGTGTAACCTCTATTAATTATCACTAGTAATCATACCAAGCTCCTATGAAAACCTTCACTAACATTCTAGATTTTTTTCTTGAAAAAAATCTTCCATTTAAACATTAATTACTTGTAGATACATCCCCTTGCAAAAACATTGTTCTTTAAATTAGTAAAAATTACTTGCAAATACAAAAGCAAATACATAATGTACATGAGTGTAATAATTCCCATGAATGCCAACTAAAACAAACAATTGCATACAATAGCAAACCTATGGCATGATCTAGATATACATATATGTAAATACTCAGTGTATAAAGGTGCAAAAATTCCTAGAAGTTCCAACTAAAACAAAAAAATACACATGTATAATAACTTTATGGCATGATTTGGAGATAAATATGCAAATAATCAATGTGTACATGAAACACATAAAATCCCATTCTAAACAATGTTACGGACAAATTCTAAAGACTTCTCCTAAACAACATAACCATAACTATCAAAAAGTTCCAATCTTTTAGGACTTCATGTTTACAAGGACTAATTCAACCCAAACTCAATATGTAAGGACTTTGTTCATGAACATAAGGATTATGTCAACCTTACCTCAATCTATAAAGATTATTTCATAGTTATAGGGAGTACTTACACCCAAATAAAATATGTAGGGGTTTTGGTCATGATTATAAAGACTACTTCAACCCAAACTAAATATGGAAGGACTTCATCATGATTATAAGGACTATTTCAATGCAACCTGAACATATAGGGACTTTGTTCATGATTATATGGATTACTCCAACCCACCATTAGTATGTAGGGACTATGATCATGATTATAAGGACTATTTCAATTCATTTGCAATTTGTTTAAGGATTGTTCATGATTATAGGGATTACATCAAACCCACGTCAATATGTAGGGATTTATTAATGACTATATGGACTACTTCAATGCCAAAAACATAATATAAGGACTTCATTGTACAATTAAACCACTATAAATGGAATGTTCTAAGACTTAATGTAAACACTAGACATGGCTCCAAATGAGTGTTATTCACAACAATCCATATATAGCCAAAGTTTTTACATTACGGAACACGTGAAATCAAATCAATCACCAAAATTGTATCACATTAAACTTGAATGAATAAAGTTATATTTAAACCAAGTACCTACATTGGATGGAGGTTGTGCACATGTATGTTCCCTTAGAATAGAATCTAATGCAATAGCTTCCAACTCCTTTGCATACTATGCCATGTGTGTTTGAATGTACATCTTCTCACCCTTGGCATTTGTTTATTCACAATTTACAACAAAATCCAAACATCAATTTTCAAGGTGATATGCATGCATCTTCTAAACTCTTGAAATCCATTTGAACCGCAAATTAAGGTAGGTTTTCAAGTCATTGTTGCTTTGAAGTTTACAACAATCATAAATCAAAACTTGAACCATGCACTTATATCCATCCTCTTGTGGGAATAGGATCTTGTTTAATGAAGAAACCAATCACTTTATCCTTAATAACAAACCATGAATATAATATTATTTACTAGTGTTGGTTTACACAACACTACCTTATATCAAGTAGTCCTCCCTAAAACATAAGAAGTTGAATCAACAATTGAAATATTTACTATTGCATATGGTCTAAGAACTCCAAGCTCAAGCCATTAAGCATTGGAGCTTGCATTGGAACAAATAAATTTATATTCCTCAATTTTGAGACCAAAGGTAGTTCCTAGGCCTTAAGTAATCAATGGTATTGTACCTCATGGTAGAGTAAGCTACCGGTTGGCACCCCCAAGAAAAGCCAAAAAATGCAAATTTCCACACCACACATGTTATGGCTCAATTTTATGCTCTATAGCATGGAGATGATGTAGGCACATTACTAGTAGATGAAATCACTTTAGTGCAGTCTATATGACTTTTAGTTAAGTCTATAATATAGGTAGTGAGTAAACAATGGCACCCATGCGAGATTCCCACATCAGTGATTCTTTGCTTAGTTCAATTGGATTCATGATGTTTTGAACACCATTACGAAACACAATGTTTACCTTGTAATTGTCATGTTTTTCAAAAAACATGCGCCACAAGAACCCTGGAGCAATTTTTGTGCTAGTAGCAAGGTGCCATCATAACATAACCAAATGAGAAATAAGTTACATCAACATCAAGAAACGTCAAAAGCCCAAGCAACTTTATATGTTCACCACTATTGTTTCAGGGCAACAAAGGGAACCAAAACTTTAAAGTTCATGAATTGAAAGAAACTAAACAACATAAATTAAGCAAAGCTATTACCATGATGATGGTGGAATTTGGATCAGTGGGCGTTAGCATTTCCTTGCCAACAAGCCCTATGATTGTCATTTTCAAGTCACTTAAAAATTCAATTAACCACACAAAAAACTACACCCCATGAGAAAATTTCTATTAGTAGCCTCCATCATAAATCCTTCATAAAAATTGTTGAGGTTTGATTCACCCTTAAAGACTTTGGGCAAACATAGAACCTATTATTACATTATTTAGGAATCAATTTTATAATGGGGCATACATTGAAAAAAAAACAAACCTTTAAGCTTTTAAGTATCCAAAAGCACTTTGTTAAAAATTATACAAAGGAATGGGAGTTCATAATATACATTCTTGAAGGGACTCAAACCAATCATCATAACTTTGACACCAACACCAACACCTTCAATGTTTGAGCTAGGGGATAACCAATCGAAACAATCAAAACAAACATCTACTACTATAAGGATTGAAAGTGGTTAGAAGCTAGATGGTTAGTCAATCAAGAGGTAAATAAATGCAAGTTTATTATAGAATAAGAACATGTGCCATCAAACTTGTCAAATAGGCTGATCTATGGCTCCTTTGGTTGGGGTTATGTTGCTGAAATGCATCCCAAAAAGGTCAAAACTTGCTTGTTTGCAAATGAACAACATATTCACAAAATGCTTGATTTTTTCAACATAGGACAATTAAACACCTTGTGGCACATGTGACATTTGGTTGTTAAAAAATTTTAGTTGCCATATGAATGGCGACCAAAAATGGGTTTTGGTTGCCATCTAAATTTTTTTAACTATTGGATGGTGACCATAATTTTTCAATCACTAGCGATTGGATTTGGAAAGGGGACATGTAATATGTTTTTGGAAAGCTCTCATTGAACTTTACATGTGACAAACAAAAGGTGATAAAAAAATTTGGTCATGAGCAATTGAAAACAATAGTAATTAGTGATCAGAAAAGGGTTTTAGTTGCTAAACTATTAGCGATTAGAAATGTTTGATTGTCATATGAATGGTGACTAAAAATGGTGTTTCGATCACTAAACTATTGATGACCAAAAAATTTTAGTCACCATACAAATGGCGACCGAAAATGGTTTTTGGTCGACATCCAAAAAATCTTGACTATTAGTTGGCAATTGAAATCAATTATGGCAACTAAAAGGTGGTAATAGACTATGGCAATTGAAAATTTTCAATTGCCAATCATGTGGTGATTGAATCCATTTTTGGTTGCCATAAATAATAGGGCCAACCTGGGTGTAATTAAAAAAATTTGTGCACCAGTCCTAACAAACATGATTGACATGTTAAAACAAACACTAATGGGACACCTAACGCAAGATGGCAGTGTCACGTCGGTTTGACAACCTTAAATAATGAAATGTAGAATGGGCTAAATAACATAGGCTATTATAACTTAAAATAATTGAACGTGGAACAATTTTAAATAATTTTAAATAATTTTAAATAATTTTAAATAATAATAACCAATGTTTTTTTTTTTGGGCAATATTTCGCAACTTAGTGACAAAAAAAAGGCCCTTGCAAATCGGCCTAAAAGAATTTGACTGTTAGATTAGAAGCAAGTTGCTAAGGTGCAACCATTTGGCAACAAGTTGTAGCCATCCACTTGATCAACAATTTAGGTTTGGCGCCACTTGAATTGACCACCCTACATTGTTGAATGCCACAACCCTCCCCACTATGGGCCCCTTTTCACATCTCACCTTACTTAGAGCGCACAACATTTGCAAGTAGTTATGCACACATTGAAACTAAAATTGCCATTAGTAGTGAATGCCGATCTTTCTTGGTAGCACACTTATTAAGATGGGTTTTGTTATATTTTGGATTGTGTTATGGAGGCTAAAAGCAAATAATGGTGAAAGAGCAAATGGAAAATTGGCATTGTACTTCTGTATGAGTACATTACTTATCCATTCAAAGAAGATCAAGGTACAAAATCAATATGCTCTTAGTGCTAAAGGAGGAAATAGGAAACTAGAAGACATTATACTTTTATTTTAAGTTCATTCCAAGAATATCATGATATAAATCTTCCTTTTGAATCATTGATTTGATTTGGGGGTTCTTTGGTTAGGATTGGATCAAATGTGCTAGGTTAATTGTAAATGTAGATCTTTTGAAATAAGAGCTTAGGAGCAATGCAAACACATGGGTCGAGGCCCAAGGGATTTAGGAGGACCAAATTGAATGTAAAAAGGTACACAAGTTCTCAACTTAAAAACCCATTGAACATTCAAGTCTTTTTTTGTTTTTTGTAATTGTGCAAGGTTTGAAGGTCATCAAAATCCCAAAAGCTGTAGGGTTTAGGGTTCAAGCTTGGTTTGCTACAAATGTTTCGTTGAGTTTATGTCTTTTGCTTGAGTGTTGATCGGCCTTTCTTCTGGTTTTTTATTAAGAGGTTCATTGTGAAAACTTTTTAGCACATCCAAGGTCATTAATTTTATTTCCTTATTAAATTTGCAATTGTTGTTATGGAAATGGCACCCTTGAAGCCTCCGTAGAACTTCAAGTTTCATATCTTCTTTTCAACTTTTGTAGTACTTAATTCTGCTACAAACCACACACCTTGACGCACTCCCAACTCCTTAAAGGACCCAAATGTGGGTCCAAATGGAACATAGCGGAAGAAGGAGGAGTCGGAGCACGCTCCCTAGCTCATAACACTTTGAGGGGTAGAGGGGTGTGTTGGAGCTCCGGGATGGGACTAGGAAGAGTTGACAAGCTTCACTCACTCACACGGGCCTGCACACAATCCACACAAAGTGGTTAGTGCTTAGTGCTTAGTTGGGGCACCCTTGGTGCTAGGACGAGCCACGGGCAACACAGACACACAAGACTCACCACGCCCCGGACTTGGGGGAAGCCACCACCTTCCCCTTTATAGTATACTCTGTAGCTCTCCACCGAGGCTACATCCAAATGGCTATTTTTCCCAGGACTCCCGAGTGGGAGTCCCGAAATCGCGGCAAATGGGACTCCCACGACTTTGGAGCCCCATAACTTTGCGAGCAGACCTCGGATCGCAATGCGGTCTCAAGCAAAGTTGTAGCTCTCGTCGAGAGCTTTCCAATAGTATGTGGCACATCCCCTGCAGCTAAGTAAATCGGGTCAATTCCCAACTTTTTGTGGTCGGGAGTCAAAATAACAGTTCGACTCCCGGCCTTTCTTTTGGCCATTACCTACGTTTCAGATGTCCAAATGAGCAATGCGAGCCCATTTTAAACATCTACGTTCTAAGAGCTTTCCAATGATATAAAGGACGCCACAAGCCATTGGGTTTTGACCCCTGCAATTACTCTTTGAAGTTTCAGGAGTCCACTGGGACTCCATCTCCCAAAGTGGGAGTTGCCTTGGGAGTGTGAGGGTTCACTCCCTCATACTCCCTCACACTTTCTAACACTCCCGGGAGTATGTGATGTGACTCCCCGG
>Ga0116231_10010394_pt1 | contig 15019 bp, 16 predicted proteins | sample S1TSphgellanicum_2_FD_89695 | JGI IMG/M metagenome (GOLD analysis project Ga0116231, IMG submission 89695) | Host-associated microbial communities from peat moss isolated from Minnesota, USA - S1T2_Fd - Sphagnum magellanicum MG | ecosystem: Host-associated > Plants > Peat moss > Unclassified...
ATAAAAATGTTTTTGTGTGTGTGTTGTGTGGGCGGGCGAAAAAAAAAAAAAAAAAATTAGTAGGGGTGGAGGGGGGGGGGGGGGGGGGGGTCTACACAACTAATAAATATGAGTCACACACTCTATCACTATAAAATTCAAAGAAGGAATGGTAATAATAAGCACAACAGGGAGAACTGGGGATGGTTGTAATTTTATAACAACTGGGCTAGCCTGCATTGTGGCTGGAGAGTCTAGCTAGTTTCAAAGTGCCACCCAAGAACTTGGGCTTCTGTGGTGGATCCAAGTTGTAAGCAAGTAGTAGTACCACATGTAAGACGACTTTATGAACTGGTTTAGGTGTTTCCAAAAGCCTGCCTGACAGAACTGAGGATTTTTCAAGTACCCACAAAGTTACAACTTACACAACTAGTCTGTAATGAGTGATGAGGAAGGAGATGGGTTAACAGCTGGTGAAGCATGCGGATTGAAATGAGAGCTGCCAGAATGTCCATGTGGGGTAGGGCTGATGTCCACTTAATTATTGCAGTTTCAAACCGTTTCAAGTTTCAACTTTAAACCAAGCCTGCAAGTTTATGAGCTGTGTAATTGGATTACTTATTAAGAGCACCCTTCTTCCTCTTCTCAATTTCTCAGAGTAGCCTACTTCTAGTATATGTATTCACATTTCCTTCTTCCCACCAACAACCTTTTAATTGGGACCTTGATCTCCTCCTCCTGCTAGCTGGAAACAACTATATACCTGCACAACAACCAGGCAAAAGTTGTTTCACCCAGGAAGAGAAGGTGATAGCTTGCTAGATGGCAACAGTATTGGGCAAGATCTAGGTTTGATAGTTACCCCTGAGTGCCTGATCAACCAAAACCAAAAATGGTTTATTCTGGAATTTTGAATTGATTCATCATCAAGCAGAAAAATTATTCTTTAAATTGAAAAGTTATTTTTTGAGTCCTCTGGATTGATTGTGCTTATAGGCTCCAAATGGTATGCTGATCACAGAAGTCTAAGTTATCATGGCTTTTCTTTGGCTACCCGTATCAACTCCATTGATCTAATCTTTCATCTCATTACTTTTTCATGGTCGGAGGATTACTACTCTAGTGTGTACAAGTAAAGATTGCCAGGAGCCTGGGTTATGCCATCACTGTCTATTATCATTGCTTTCAAACTTATGGTAAGTGAATTTCCGTGGCGTTGTTGATAGTTACCAGGATGAAACAACACCACACTAGTAGGACCTTTGCCTCCTTCAGTGAGGCATCTTAGTGATTTATTAAAGCTGGGAAATGTTAAATTTGGACTTGGAGAGGCTGGTTTAGTCTAAGGGTGCAACCTTTATTTATTTTATGAAATCACCCAAAAAAATTGGGGTTTTGAGTTTTGACCATGATATCAGCAGGGTTTTTGTTTTTGTTTTTTTCAAATTTGTGACATGGTCTCAGGGCAACCATTTACAAGAGGAAAGAGCCAAATTTGGCTACAGCTCTCTGAGACCTGACAGTAAACATTTTTCTAGATTCTTGTTATGTTTTGACGACCTCCAAGAACCCAGTGTCTAAATATGGCGACTTCCATAATTTTTCTCTTCAGAATGTGGCAAACTCAAAGGCATCTAAAAGGAATCTTGTGACAGTCAGGAAAAGAAGAAGAAAGAAAAGAGTGTTGCATAGATGCGAAATTTAGCACAAGTTTTTTTTTGGCTGGATATCAGTGCAGGTAAATATAATCTTACAAAACATGTTTGGAATGATTGTAGGTAGATCAAATGCTGGAGCTGGGATGGAAAGGCTTCTCTATCTGATCACATACCATGATTCCAATTTCCTAGATCCTCTGGGTGATTGAATTTCTTTTTGGGAAATGACAAACAACTTCACACTACCCAGTTGTTCGTACTTGGTTCTGTGCCCTAGTCTAGAACTGAGATCTCAGCAATGATGAGGACTTAGTTACTTCCAAATGTGAAAAATTCTTCATGTTCCACACAACAAAGGAAAATGGAAGTGTCACTTGCATATACATACATGTATACCATATACCATATGCTCTTTCCCATGGATTAGTATCATTTGCAAAGTTGGCATCATGGAAAATCCTTCCTAGTAACTTTTTGTTTCGACTTTTTTCAATGATATGCTCATTGCTAAGCATCTAGCAACTGCATGGAAAAAGAAGAAGAAGGTAGAGGCTAAAAGAATGCTGTTGTTTATCCAACACTCTATTGTGTGTGGGGGGCTGGGGGAGGGGATAAATCACTATGCTAAAGCAATCTGATGCAAAACATCCAGCAACTATTAAATAACATCACTTTATTAATTAAGATTACTAAACTCCAAATAAGATGGACCTAAACAACAAGAGGGAGAGTGTTTCTTTTCAAATAGAGTTTTGATTTGAGATCCTAAACAAAAAGATAAAGCTTAGATCAAACAAAACCACTCAAACTTCAAGGATCAAATCTATTGACCCATTTACCTTCCTGAGGATGAATATTTGATTTTAAGATCAAAGCATATAAATTCTATTCATAACTATCTATGTGACTGACTACTACTGCCTTCTATCAACACATTTGGCAGGCATTGATTTTATTTGTGGGGTCATTCTACATGTTGCCCATGTACCACAATCAACTAGCTATATATCCACAAGCTTCTAGTAAAACATCTAGCTTTGTATGCAATAAAAGAAAGCCAGAGATGAACTCTAGCAGAAAATGGCCCCTTCTCAATGAAAACAGCCTTTAGGATAGGATGAACCACTAGTGTGGATTGTCTTCAACATCACGACCTACTGTTGTTGTTGTATTTGCACTGAAAAGCAGCCTGGAATCTCCCTAACTATAGCTACTGATTGATCAATGATGGCATTGAGCTCGTTACAAGCCATCTGACACTAATAGGCTACTGATCCCATCACCCATTATCCAAAACTAATTTGTCACATTGTATGTAGGCTAGCTCCAAAATGAGGAGGAGGTAGGCCATGAGTTTATATGATGAGAGATTCATGACAGTCAGATATATCATCAACAACAGCAACAACAACAATACCTACCCATATCTTCTGTAATGAGTTGGCTACAACCTTCTATCTCTTTTTGCATGAGATGTTGTTCTCCTGCTGCTTTCAGAGTGACCCTAGCCCTCTCACTACGTCACCAGCAGATATACCTATGTAATCCAGCAAAATATACCTATACAGCAATTTCTTGGCCTTTGGAGAAAGAGTGACAAGCAAAAAACACACACAGAGAGATAGGCCAAGTCCTAATATATAACTTTCTATCTGGATAACTGATATATCCAACTGTAATCGCCCTTATCTAGAAGTCCCTTTTCCTCTGGTGGTTCTTATCTCAGAGCTTTTTCTACTAGTGGGCTTGGTTCCTTGTAACAAATGTTCACCAATCGTAATGCCCTTTATGCTTGACATCCCCTTGCCCTTTTCAACTTGATGGTCAGAATGGACCATGCCTACCATGCACTTCATTTTATTTTCTGACAACCCAGTAAAACCAAATTCCCTAAACCCAACTAAAGACCCGTTTGCACCCCACCCAAGAAACCTCCCATGCACCAAGCTTTTCTATAGATAGAATATTGGGTAAGTTATGCAAGTGTCAATACTATTTTGCTTGCAACAAACCAATGGTAACAAACCGCTTGGAAGCTTCAATTTGTTGACCCCACAACAACATAAAGAAATAGCCTAGTTCAATCCTTGTTTGCATGCACAAATTTGCACAAGTACCAATGCTTACCACCAAATAAAAATAAATACAATGCATGAATCTAAAGAATGTGTAATAAAAATGTCAAATCATCTCATTTTTAGTGAGATGATCACATTTGCTTCACTTGTAGCCTAGAAAGGGTCCAAGCCTATGAGATCAATTTTTGATTAAATCCTTATTAACACATAGGTAAGTTGTAGAATAAGCCCCACACAACAACCATTCATCATAAAAAGACCTTAGCAAAATACAAGAAATAAAACTTATATGTTTTTGGGATAGGATCACCCACACGCTTAAAACTTGATCCTTAACTAGGTTACACCCATTGGAGAGCTCATCACACACGTCTAAGAACTTCGTTCAATGGGGATCACTTATCAAAATACATACATTTTCACAATTAACAAAACACATAAGTTTATTATGATGTAAGTTTGTTACATAAAAGGCTTATCCAAAGCACGACAAAATGTGGCAACATGAAAATATGAGAAGAATCATATTTTCCCAAGTCTCCACCCACAACCCCTTATATACTTCAAAGGAAAAATGAATGGATTATTGTCTTCATTCATCCATGTCTACTAAACATTCCCATTCATTCACAACAAGCCATTGATATTATGCCACATATTATCATCTTCCTATGAACAAATCATTCAATTATTGATAATTTTTGTCCCTAGAATTAACCAAGTTTGTATGATTCATTTTCAACAATCTCTCACCCAAAATAGTTAACTAAATTATTCATATAAGTTCAAGCTTACGCCCTAGTTGAACATCTTCAAAGTGAGGCCGATAAGTTGAATTATTTATTTCCTACTTGCCCTTCCTTTTACCATGGGCCCGATGATGATGATGATTGTTATTATTATTAATTTACAAACCTTACCACTAGTAACCTATTGTGGTGTTACAGACTCACATATATGTGCAAAACTTCCCCTTCAAGTGATCAAAATCAATGTAAACCTTTGCACAATCACCATCAAAATTGTCAAAATGAGATCCATTCATATTTAACTTTAACAATTTAACATTATTGAAATTCAATGGCCCATTATGTTGCACATTAAGGGAATTTCTCATAACACAAGCATGCATGCATGCATTTGAAGGCCATTGTCATAGACTTTGCATTGAGCAAATGTGCATGTGTTCAAATTCAATGTAATCAACATTGGGTCATCTTCTTAAGATGGTGCAATTAACTCCTCATTACTTAGTTTGTAATTGAATCAAATACACCTTTTTCTACTTGCTCATTAACAAATGAACCATTTTCAATTTGTAAAGCTTGTGGCAACTCATTCTTTCCTAAATTAGATTCCCATTCTATATACATTATAAAGGAATTCACAAGATAAATATCATAACCCCCAAAGAAAAAATAATTAATTTTATGTTAACACCTTTTTGTTTGAGTTTGCATGTTGTGTAATGATTCTTTTCATGTAACATTGTTATCACAGATACACTGGAAAGATGTTCATTCTTGTGTTGAATCCCAACCTATCATTAAAATTTGGCTTTGTTGTGAAGAATGGTAGGGAGGGGTACGGGTTTTTCATGCTTGAATTAATCATGGTAATTCCTTTAACTTCCTACCACACCATAGTAAAGTTCCTTATAAAATGGTGCATTTTGTACCAATCATTCACATGCACTCAATTAATGCTCTTGAAAAAAGGATGGTAAATTGAATTGTTTAATGTAATTTTTATTCATGTTCAATTTCAATAATTCATGTGAAGGAGACATGGTGCAAGAAAAATATCAATGATTATTATGTGGCAATCATTAGTTTAACGCTTCCATGATAACAAAATATGTCATACCCATCACCATCCTCTTTGTTTAAATAATTGACAAACTTACAACATTTGAATTGAAATAAAAATCTTCATCATGGAAGTTCAAGTAAAACTTAATTAAGGTAAGCAAGCTAGGGATCAAATACTTAAGCTTTCATAGGGTTTAAATCACTAGATGTTGTTCCTTTCTTCTAGAATTCCAAAATATTGTTTATAATTATTGTTGGCACACCCATATCAATTCAAATTGTTTAAATGAGGAAGATACGACTTCTAAAAGTTGGTTGTTTACTTGGAAAAAATATTAGTCCAAACACTTTTTGCTTTTTGAACATACACAAATTACACCCTATGAATGAACAATCCAATGCTAAAAAAATGAATGACTCCTACTTTATTTGCAAAATGGACCAAGTTCAAAATTGTTCCATTTCATTTGTATTAAGTTATTCACATGGCTTGTGCAATTTAAATCTAATTTTTAAAAATGGGCTTTTACATTCATGGTCATGGGGGAAGATGGGTGTTGAAAATTTTAAAATTTTAAATCACAATGCTAACAAATGTTGTCATGTTTCCTTATGATTGGGCTTCCTTGCCTTCACTTTTGCTCATGTTGGACGTGTTGGTTGCCCTCCCTTTTTATCATTGTACCCTTGTATTCTTATTTGGTTTCCCCACCTTGTGTTTGTGTTCAAGCTTCTTTTTTCTTATTTGTACTTTTTCCACCATGTATAAATGTTACTCCCCTTCTAATCATGTTTGTGTTTTTCTTGGTCTTAATGGAGTTCAACTTCTACCCTTCTAATTGTGTTTATAATCAAATGTTGTGTTGTGAATGTTAATGTTTTTGTTTGTGGTCAATGTGCTTGTGTTGTTTGTAGGTGTTACTTGTTTTTGGTCTTATTTGCCATCCTCCAATCCTTCCCCCCTTCCCTTTCACTTTGTAAATGTTCATGCTAGTTGGTGTAGCCTTTTAAGAACATGCTTTGCTCTTAACATTTTAGTTCTTGCCCTTTCTTTAGCTAGTTTTTAAACTTTAAACATGATGCCCAAGTTAACACCTTCATACTTTTATGAATGAGCCCATGTACCTATTCGAAAGTTGTGATGGAGTGAATCTTTTGCCTCCCTTGCTATAGCAATAGACAATGCCAATATGAATTTTGCTTTTGTTAGCTTCTCAATGATTCTAATTTGAGTTGTTCATTTAGTCATGCAATCATCAAATTTGTCACCCTTGTAAGCTTATTTCCTCTCTTGCCTTTCACTTATGTTCTTTGATTCATGAACTATTGTTCCATTGCCATTGCCTAAATTGTTATAAGATCCTTATGTATTTTGCAAATGTCATTACATGTGATTGTGAGTAGTTGATTAATGAATTCGTACCCTTGGTTTTCCTTACAAGTAGATGTGGCAATCACAACATGTTGGTAAATGATAGAAAATCTTAAGTTAAATTAACTTTGTTTTGAAATTCCTATGGGGGTTGTGAAACATGTTCATTGAAAATTTTCACCAACTCATGTTCTTCTTTGATCCCTTATTTTATGACAACATGATTCCTTGACATTTCTACATTTGAGTCAAGAGAAACAAGATCATAATCATCTCCAACTAATGCATAGTTCACTTTTCTTGCAATATTCATTAATTATCTGGTAGCAAATTGTCCCCCCATTTATGACTATCATTAGCTTCATCATCAAAGATATAATCCTCTTCATCTTCCATGTTGTTTGTTGATGTATACACTTCACTTGGTAAGGTATTTTCATCCATGGTTCAAGGGTTTAGAATCCAAATTATTGTAACCCTAAATCTGAATATAATATTTTGTTTGGAAAATGATTGATGCCACATTTTGTCTATTCACCCATCAAGCATGATCTTGTATGGTTATGGTGTAATAATGTCTAACCATGGTGAAGGATGCTTTGTAGCTTTTAATTAAATGACATGTGATCCATGCCCATAATTCCAAATGAAAAGATGTTAATTTGTTTGATAAATCCCATGCAATAGAATTTATTTTAAGAAGTTTAGGAATTCTTTGAACATGAATGCTGTAATTTAAAACCTTCTTTTGCATGGCTATTTCACCCTAACTTATAGAATGTAATGTTGTCATCTTGTAATCTTTCACCTTTAAAAATATGTAATGTCAACAAAAATTAGCCCACTTCATTGATTACATAGGTCATTGGCAACCATTCTTGGGATTTGACTATCATGTTATAAATATGATATGTTTGATTAATTAGAACATGAACATTTAATTGTCTACTTGCATGACTACTTATTTCATTTAAATTTCACATGTGATTTGTAATTGTGTTCTATGTAAAGTGCGTGTAAGTTTTGGTAAAATGAGTGGAAAAACTAATTATCAATTGGCTAGACCATATGTTATTTAGATTTTGATTGCAAGATTGATACTCAATTTATGATGTCTACATTTTAACCAATACCATAAAAAGCTTCTAAGCACACCATCTTTAAAATCATATAGGTTTTAACTTTAGTTTTAATTAGTTCTACCACATTCATATTGAGTTATTGCAATGTTATAAATAGTCCACATTTTTACATGAGTGTATGTGCTATATGGTGGTCATTTTTGGTAGACACAAGACTTCATATGGCCTATACAAGGCCATAAAATGTGTTCAAATACAGATGATTTTTACTTTGTAAAATGTCATTGTTTTAATCTTTCACTATTACATGTTCACCCACCTACAAACCTTCCCAAACTTAAGTCAAAACCTAAGACATTGATGTCATTTTCTATGGTAGATGTAATTTGGAAGAATGTTTTAAAAATAAAAATCCATGAAGTCCAAAGAAAAACCAAAGATTTAATGAACATATTTTCTAAGCAAAAGAAAATTCAAGATTAAAAAAAAATCATTTCAAAAGGACTTATGAAAATAAGGTTCAATTTCAACCTTTCAAAAGTCCATAATTAAAATTTGATTGAGATTTTTCAAGAAAAAGGTTTCAAGTATGAAATTATTATTTCATTTTGAAAAACACATATTTAGTCACTTAAAATAATTTGGAACTAAATTCATTATCAATTCCTTAAGGTCCAAACAAAATAAAGTAGTTCATTTTGTAATCCTTGTTCACCAAGTAAAAGTAAAATTTGCACTTTTGTATTTTAAATATTTGTTGAACTTTTCTTTGTAAATTTTGCATTCATCATATTGGTTTTTTACCTTCACATCTATGCTAGGTGAAAGTATGATTGGGTGGACCCACTAGAATATTCTCAAAGAATAATCATGAAACAAAAATTGGCCAAATAATATTCCTTGGCCCTTTTCTTTAAATTTTTTCATAATTATAAATTTTTTTTTTCTCATGTTTATTTATTGCATCCCAAAGTATATGACTTAAAATTTTCATTACAATAAAAAAGGTGGAAATTGCTACAAATTTGCATTCCTTATTGATGTGGCCTTTTCAAGAATCAAGTTCTTAAATTTTGGAAATTCATAACTAAATTATACCTACTCAAATAATTACCCAATAAAAATATCAAATAAAATACCATTTAGAATACTTTAGAAAATTACATTCACAAAAAAAACCCCAAACCTTGTTTGAAAATTGTTCCTAATCAAAAAGTTTAAGGAACATAACCACTATGATGTTCTTAAAACTTTATGAAAATGTAATGAATAGGAACATCAAAACTCAAAATATTTTTTACATTGTTAAAGTTTGAAAATCTATACAATCTAATTAATGTATTCAACAAAAAAAAATATTAAAAACCTTTTTTAATGTGTTTCTTATGTTTTTCCAAAGTTTGATGGGTCTTGAAAAATGAAGGTGTGATGTTCCTTGTGGTAGCACCCAGTCATACTTTCACCCTTTTCTCCTTTTTATTTTAGGTCTTGAAATTGTTGCACTAGAAATTTAAATATTTAAAAAAACATTAGAATTCATTTAACATGCTTGTTAATACTAAGGATATGCTTTGAATAGTTGAGAAGAGTAGAATTGAATGCATTGCTGAACAATTGGATTTAGTTAAGCCTCTTTGATGATCTTATTTTGGAATGAAATACAAGTTGCTCTAGGAATGTCTTTGGTGTTCCTTAGGTTGTTCATAAATTTTGCAATGTAATGTCCCAAATTAACATATACAAGGGAAAACCTCCATCCTCCAAAGCATTCTATGAAATAGGATTTGAATTCAATCTTCCTTGGCCCATTCAAAGGCCTTTGGACTTCCATTATGAAAAACAAATTCTTGTGACAAAATGATGACATGGTCGCATGTGTTCGAGTTGCAAGGCTTTGTGAGAAAGGATATGGTGAGAAAGAGGGATCAGACACAAGATGGGTTGAAATCTTGAGGCACATATTGGTTTTGTGGTTGGTGGTTTGTGGGAATGGGTAAACATGATTTGAAAATCTATTTCTTGAACAAATAATTTCCTTTGTTGGAGCCATGGTCTTACCATACACATCTTCCATTTAGTCACTAAACATAATTTCTAAAACTTTGGCAACTACAATTCTTAAAGTAGGACCACACCCAAATTTTTTTTGGCATATTTGAGGTGTTCTAGGGGTTTTAATTGGTTGACAAAATGGTCAGAGTTCTCACAAACTAGGTAGGTTAAAAATGGCATGTTTGATGTGTTGTAGGGTTTTGAATTGGGTCACACAATGGTGAGAGTTCTCACAAAATTAGGTAGGTTAAAACTTGACAATACTATGGCCAATACTATTATGTACTTACACTCTGAGACTTGGAGATCCCAGGGATCCATTCTTCTTCAAGATAACCATAACAGTAATCATAATAGTAGTAGTAGTAGTAGTAATAATAATGACAATAAGAACAACAATATAATTCCATTTCAGGTCAGTGGTGTTAAAAACAGACTCCAAATTCCTGGGATCAGGACAAAACATGGGAACTTTATTACTCATTTGTCCCACCAGAAACTGTTCAGCAAAACTTAACAGATATAAAGATAAAATGAAAACCCAGGTCCGGCCCTTTTTGTGGTAGGTTCAAACTAGGGCTCATCATGAATCATGGCCCTGCCTCCTCTTGGCAAGTACAAACCAGGAGAGTTTTGAAGTGTAGGGTTAAAGCCTTGGGAAGTACCTACCAGGAGAGTTTTAAGTGTAGGGTTAAAGCCTTGGGAAGTGCCTACCAGGAGAGTTTTAAGTGTAGGGTTAAAGTCTTGGGAAGTTCCTACCAGGAGAGTTTTAAGTGTAGGGTTAAAGCCTTGGGAAGTACCTACCAGGAGAGTTTTAAGTGTAGGGTTAAAGCCTTGGAAAGTACCTACCAGGAGAGTTTTAAGTGTAGGGTTAAAGCCTTGGGAAGTGCCTACCAGGAGAGTTAAGTGTAGGGTTAAAGCCTTGGGGAAGTACCTACCAGGAGAGTTTTTAGGTGTAGGGTTAAAGCCTTGGGAAGTGCCTACCAGGAGAGTTTTTAAGTGTAGGGTTAAAGCCTTGGGAAGTGCCTACCAGGAGAGTTAAGTGTAGGGTTAAAGCCTTGGGAAGTGCCTACCAGGAGAGCTAAGTGTAGGGTTAAGCCTGAGGTCCCGTGCATTACCCAGTGTAGACATCTGCCAGAAATTTTTCCTTTAACAATAGGCGAATTGTACAAGATGCAAAACCAAACTCATAATGCTTGCTCCAAAATCGTAAAGCCCATTCTTAGGGTGTGCAATGTGTTGTTGAAATACACTAGGAAATTGTTAAAGATTGGTGAAATCTTTAGGAAAAGTTCCTATGTTGGATGAAGTTCCCAAAAAAAACAATGAACTCAGAGTTCTTTACTTACCTACACAGCTGGTGAACATTCATCGAAATTTGGGACCAAATTCAAAAACTACTTACAATGTAAGTAAGTAGGCTAGTAGTCTGTGGATGAGGATAGAAGCAACAAAAAGAATCATGATGAGAAAGATCAGGTAAATTTGAAATGAAGCTGAATTTGATATTTAAAAGTTTTGCAGCCTAGATGGTACAACTAGCTAGCTCTTCAGTATTTAGTTGTCACCCACACATTGGTTCCAAGTTGAAGCCAAAATTGGTGGTACACCCAAGCTCTTCTCTTCTTCTTCTTCTTCTCTCTTGGCTTGGCAAAGCCCAAAAAACAAACTAGGCTACTAATTTAAAGGTGGGTCCCCATACAAAAACAAGACAAGCTGACAATATAGGAGCCAGCATGCAACTATAGCCTTGCACCTAGCAGGTGCCAGGAAGTGAAAGAGGGGCCATAGGGAAAGGAGCCATTTGTATAGGCAGGAGGAGGGAAACACCTGAGCTGAAGTTAAATGCTCCTTTACAGTAGAAGACTGTGAGCCCTTTGAAATATACAATTTCTCAGATTGCAAGAAATGGTCACTATGGTTGGTACCTCCTAGTTCCCTTTAGGGTTAATAATGCCTGTTCCTGGAGCTTATTTTGGGAACTGCCCACTCCAAGGATGTCAAGCAGCCCAGCTGAAAAAAATTAAAAATTAAAAATTAAAAAATCAAATAAATAGAAAATTATATATATTGAGATTTTCATTTGTTTCCTGTAATATCCAATGGGTATTGACAGGATACCCATCAGGTATCGCAGGGAAAATGAAGACAAGAGGCAGAGTGTAATAGGTCTTGTGTCGTAAATGATTTAAAAAAATTTATCCTTTGATACCCGCGGAGTATCTATCACAGGATTTTTTTATAAACAAAATAGTTGTATCGGTTGTTTATTATGCTCCATAATGCCCTCAAAGGAGGGAGTTCTAAACATAATGCACTCCTTGGCTCCCCCTTGGGCAGGCACTTATTTCCAGAACTCAGCACTCCCAGGCCGTTACCTTAAAAGAAAGGGGGTAGGCTGGAGAGCAAGGCTGTGAGAAATGAGATTAAAAAAATAGGCAAGGCAAGTAGGGTTTAAGGGTTTAGGGTCATTTCTGCATATGATACCCGGCAAGAATCATATGAGAAGGGTTTTTTTTTTGGGGAAAAAAAAAAGAGTCGTGGTGGCATTTTTTTTGGGCACGGTAATGCCCTCAAAAAAGCAGGGAGTTTGGGAAGTAAAGCACCCCCAGAGCTCCACCTTGGGCAGGCAGGCGCTTATTTCCAGAACTGCCCACTCCTGGGGCATTAGCTTACACAAAGGGGGTAGGCAGGGCAGCCGAGGCAATGAGAAACGAGGCAAAGTAGGTAGCAAATTGAAAGGGAAGAAAGGAAAGGAAAGGAAAGGGAAGGAAGGAAGGAAGAGGAAGGAGAGTGGAAGTAGGGGGGCGGCGATGTGAGTGTAGGGCCATAGCTGTCGTGGTGGGCGGGCTTGTGTACGTACTTACGTATGGAGGAGCTTGCTGGTGGGTCCAGTCGCGGCGCTCATCATAGTTTTCCCGCTGTCACTCGCTGCCACGCTTTGCTCCGCTGTCTTTTCAACGGCACACTTCCGCCCCCCAGTGCACCATTCCCCCACTCTCCCTTCCTCCGTCGTCGGTTCTAGCCGCTGCTCACTTTCCCTCCTCTTCCGCGGCCGCTTATAAACCCTCCTGGTGCTTCCGCATTTTCCTCACAATTCTCTCGTCCATCGATTCCTCTCTCACTCCTCTGCTTGTACACGCACACACTCGGGGATGTAGCATTACTATTACTACTACTACTACTACATCATTAACAACAACACACTTGTTTCCTTTCCTCATCATCTGCTTGTTTGTGTGTCTTTCTGTATTCAAACTTCATTCTCACCTAGGAAAAAAACCCTAACCCATACCAAACTTTTTCTTTCTTTCTTTCCTCCCCGAATTGGTACTCTGCTCAGTCATCTACCTACAGTTGCAAGTTTCGGCAGTCTCTTCAGACGATTGTTGTATCTGTGCGTTTCTAGGGTTTTTTTTGGCCTTTCCTGTTGTTGTTCTGCAGAGTAGTCAAGTGATTTGAATAGCATTCTTTCTTTGTCCTCCAAGTTCTCCCTCCTCTTAGTCCATAGGGTTACCATTCGGTACGCACTAGTGTCTTTGGCTGCACAGAAGTTGGTTTTGCTCTCTCACGGAGTCGAAATTGGGATCTGACTAGTTGGGCTGTGGTTGTTGTCCTATTTTCAATTTGGGTTTCCTTTTTTTCTCTTCCCACTAGCTCTGCATTGTGCAGGAGTGATCAATCTACAGTTTCAAAGGATTTTCGATCATGGGTTTTGGTGGGGATCAGAGTACCCAATACTGGAGGATTTGGATTGTTGTCCTGTCTGCGTTGATTGTGTGCAGCAGCATTTCGGTCGCTGTTGAGGCTGCACGTCCGTCTGCTCTGTTCTCCTCAGGATTTGGTCCTCTCTCTGCTCGTTCTGCGGTGGGTGCGCGTAAGCTTTCATTTCTGGTGAACACTTCGCTCGTGATTCCCTACCATGATGGACCTTTGCTGTCCGGGAGCTTGAGCGTATATTTGATCTGGTACGGGACGTTCACACCCGCACAGCAAGCTATAGTGCGGGACCTTCTCGCGTCTTTCCAAGCAACGACTGTCACCCACCCCTCGGTGAGTGAATGGTGGTCGACGACGGCGAATTACAAGGACGCTGCCAACACAGTGGTGGGATCGTTGCAGCTGAAAGCTGAAGTTGAGGATGCTGGGTCTCTGGGGAAGAGTCTGCAGACGGCGGATCTCGAGACTCTGCTTGCGAAATCGCTAGACACGACATTCCCCAAAGACACGACAGCAATCTACATGATTCTCACTGCGGAAGATATTCTTGTAGAAAACTTCTGCACACTTGCTTGTGCTTCTCATTTCTACACAGCTGCACAGCCAGCAACCAACTCACTACAGCTACCTTACGTATGGGTAGGCAACTCCGCAACTCAATGCCCAGGACAATGTGCATGGCCGTTTGCACTTCCGGAATACGGACCAGAAGGAGCCAAACCACTGATCCCACCCAACGGCGACGTTGGAATGGACGGCATGTGCATCAACATTGGCACCATGTTGGCAGGAACTGCCACCGATCCCTTCAACAGTGGGTACTATCAGGGTGATCCAGCATCTCCACTGGAAGCTGCCACAGCTTGCACTGGCATCTATGGCAACGGAGCTTACCCAGGCTACCCCGGCGATTTGCTTCAGGACAAGATCACTGGTGCTAGCTTCAATGCTTATGGTGTCAACAACCGCGAGTTTTTGCTCCCTGCAATTTGGGATCCTGTAACTCTTCAATGCACTCCTCCTTGAGCTCCGGCATCTCTCCAATGCATTCGTCGACTCTCCAGTGCGAGCTCTTGTCAGAAGCAGCGAGCAGAAGCGGGCAGAGTACCGAAACGGTCAGAAGAAGGGGGGCAGAAGCGGGCAGGGATTGTAAGTGCAACGAGGATGAGCATAGAAGCGAGTACATAAGGGTGGTTCTTTTTCTTTCTTTCTTTTTTTTGGGGGGGTTTGGGGGGGGGGGGGGGGGGGCGGGGGGTGCACTTTGAAA
>Ga0116231_10010396_pt1 | contig 15019 bp, 14 predicted proteins | sample S1TSphgellanicum_2_FD_89695 | JGI IMG/M metagenome (GOLD analysis project Ga0116231, IMG submission 89695) | Host-associated microbial communities from peat moss isolated from Minnesota, USA - S1T2_Fd - Sphagnum magellanicum MG | ecosystem: Host-associated > Plants > Peat moss > Unclassified...
CGCGGCGCGGGTATAATCGAGGTTTCAGGGTTTGCCCTATCTCCACTGGGTGTGCCTGGGCTTGAAATTTGAGAAAGTGGCGCAGAGTTGTGTTTGGGGCGTTCTGCGTTTGCTGAAGCCCTTGGCTGCCATGACGGAAAACGAATGACGGAACATATCAAGAAACAGCTTTTGGAAGAAATTGCCAAGATGGAGCACGAGCTCCAGCATGAGCTGCCGGCTGAGATCAAAAAGGCCGTGGCCTTGGGCGATCTATCGGAAAACGCCGAATATCACATGGCCAAGCAGCGCCAGGATTTTGTGAATGCGCGGCTGGGCCAGATGAAGAAGCGCATGGCGGAGTTATCGCTCGTGAATCTGGCGAATATCCCGCGCGACCGGGTGGCGTTTGGGGCGACAGTGACCGTGTATGACACGACCAAGGACGAGGAAATCGTCTACAAGCTGGTGACCAGCGAGGAGTCGGATGTGGCCAAAGGGCTGATCTCGACGACTTCGCCGATTGGGCGCGGGCTGATTGGGAAAAAGCTGGGAGACGTGGCCACGGTGGTGACGCCGAACGGCAAGCGAGAGCTCGAAATTCTGAAGCTGATTACGATTCACGACGAAGCGGGGGCCTGAACCGTGACCTGGACTGGGGCCTTTGGCCGCGCCTGCGGCTGGCTGCTTGACCGCATTGTGCGCGGCTTGGCGCTGACGCGGATTTCGCCCAACGTGCTGACGTTTATTGGGCTGGTGATCAATATAGGCGCGGCGGTGTTCTTTGGCCGGGCCAATGCTACCAATGCCGGGCGGATGTTTTTTTATGCCGGGCTGGTGATTATCGGCGCGGGCATCTTCGATATGGTGGATGGGCGCGTAGCGCGGCGCACCAATCAGGTGACTGTCTTTGGCGCGTTTTTCGATTCGGTAATCGATCGCTACTCGGATGTGGTGCTGTTTTTTGGGCTGATTGTGTATTACGCGCGGGCGAACCACTTCTGGTATGTGTGGCTGGCGGCGTTTGCGATGTCGATGTCGCTGATGGTGAGCTATACGCGGGCGCGGGCCGAGGCGCTGATCGGCAGTTGCAAGGTGGGCTTTATGGAGCGGCCGGAGCGCATTGTGCTAATCATTCTGGGCGCGCTGTTCAACCATTGGGGCGTGATGGCTCCCGTGCTTTGGGTCTTGGCGGTGCTGTCGACCATTACTGTGATCAACCGGATTACGTATACGTATATGCATACCAAGGGGATGGCGCCGCAGGGGTAGGGGCTTTCGATGGCTCCCGTTCTGCCTGACATCCCGCTCTGTCTCCAGCGTCAATCTCCGTAGTCCGGCCGGCGGAAGCTGGCCAGGTCTGCGACGGCCTCGGCGGCCCGTACGCGCAGTTGTACCAGGTCCTGCTCGGGCCGCTTGCTCAACGCCATATAAGGGGTGCCCATGCGCGGGTTGGTTTTGAGAATGGCCTGGTTGCGCTCGAGAAATGTCCAGTAGAGGGCGGTAAAGGGGCAGGAGCCTGGCCCGGTCGCCTGTTTTGGATCGTATTGGCAATGGCCGCAGAAATTGGACATGCGATGGATGTAGGCCGCTCCAGAGACGTAGGGCTTGGTGGCGGTAAGGCCGCCGTCGGCATAGGTCGCCATGCCCAGCACATTGGGTTCGACAACCCAATCGTAAGCGTCGACAAAGGCAAACCAGAACCAGTCGGTCAGCTCGCGCGGTGAGTATCCGCATAGCGTGGCAAGATTCGAGAGGACCATCAAGCGCGGGATGTGGTGAGTCCATCCCTCTTCGACGACCTGCTCGACGACGGTGTCGACGCAGTGCAAGCCGGACTTGACACCCCAGTAGACGGCGGGCAGCGGGAGAGACGCGCCGAGCGCGGATGGGCGCGCGCCTGCGTATGGGTCGAGCGGTTCGGATGGCCGGTAGGCTTCGGCTGCGGCTGCCGTTCGGTCTGGCGAGGTTGGCTGAGGCCGCGGATGCTCTTCCTGTCGCACATGGTGCTCCAGGAGCCGGAAACCATCTGTCTGCTGGTGCAAATGGCGCATAAACTCGCGCCATCCCAGGATCTGACGAATGAAGCCCTCGCAGGAAGCCAGGGACGCCGCGCCGTCCACAGCCCGCTGCTCGACGTCGCGGATCAGATCGAGTGGAAGCAGGCGGCCGAGGTTGAGGAGAACCGAGGTCTTCGAGTGAAACAGTTGCAGATGATCGTCGCGCATGGCATCTTCGTAGGCGCCGAAGTGCGGCAGCAGGCGGTCGAGAAAGAAGCCCCAGAAACGGTCGCAATCCTGCTGCGAGCACGGCAGGTCGAAGTTGCGCGTGGTACCGAAGTGATGCGCATAGGTCTCTTCGACGAAAGCGATGACTTCCTGCGTGATGCCGTCGGGCGGGAAGGCAGGCGGTGGCGGGACTGGAACCTGATTGCGGAAGGCTTTTCGGTTCTCGGCATCGAAGGAGAACTGGCCGCCCACGGGCTTTGTCCCCTGCATCAGAATGCCGGTCTTCTGACGCATACGGCGGTAGAAGCGATCCATGACGTATGACTTGCCGGGATGGAATGGTCCGTAGGTGTCGGTGAAGTCGGCGAGTGTGGAGGCCCAGGCGGGGTCGTCGACAAAGTCGATGGCTAGCCCGCTCTGCTGGGCGTGGCCCAGATCCAGGCGCAGTTCACGCTCGGCGGGAGTGGTACAGGTGAGAGGGGGAAGACGCAGTTCCCGTTGCAGTTCCAGAAGAGCCTGGCCGTGGCTCAGTGGCGAAAAGTGGTAAAGCACGGAGACACCCCTGGCCTGCTGCTCCAGGGCAAAATGGCGCATATTGGAGATGAGAACGACGAGCTTTTTCTTGTGATATGGGCGGCGCAGTGCTTTGGCCGTGGACTCGACGATCACGATTCCGGTTTCATGGGCAGGCTGCTCGCTGACTGGGCCGACGCGGTCGGTGAATCGGTCGTATGGCACGTAAATCCAGCGTCGATGCGCAAGGTCGTAGGCGGCCGGATGCAGGGCCTCGATCTCTTTCCGGAAGGACATGCCTCACTATACTTGGGGCTTTTGCCCCGCGAGCTGCCCGTGGCCAAGCGCAATTTGAGGCGATGAACGTGCAGCGAAACCAAGGCATCGGTACCGAGCAGAACGCAGACGAATTGGCAATATCCGCTCCTGCCCGGCCCCTTTGCAACCAGGCGTGTCCTTCATGGATCATATGGGTAGAGGCTTTCCAATGATTGAGAGAATTCAGAAATCCGATGCGGAGTGGCGCGCAGAGCTGACTCCGGAGCAATACCATGTGCTGCGGCAAAAAGGTACAGAGCGGCCGTGGACGGGTGCCCTGACGCAGAATCATGAGACGGGCGAGTACTTGTGCGCCGGGTGCGGCGCGGTGTTGTTTGGCAGCGAGGCGAAGTTTGATTCAGGCTGCGGATGGCCGAGTTTTTCAATTCCCAAGGATTCGAAGGCAATCGCCGAGCATGAAGACAACAGCTTCGGCATGCGGCGCGTGGAGGTGACATGCGCGAAGTGCGGAGGGCATCTGGGGCATGTGTTTCCCGATGGGCCGAAGCCCACGGGGTTGCGCTACTGCATCAATTCGGCTTCGCTGACCTTTGAGCATGCGGAGAAGTAATCCAGATTGGAACGCGAGGAAGGAAATGCCGGCGGCCCGAGTGGCCGCCGTCGTTTTTGCGAAAAATCCTGAGGCTATGGCGGCAATGGCGTGATACGTTTCCATTGAAGTCGTCACTATCTCTCCGTTTCGCCCCAAAAAAGTTCACATTTTGGAGTAAGCCCGTGGCAACCGATGCATTTCCCGCCATTTCCAAGAGTGTTTCAGCGCCACGCCCGGTGAATCGTCAGGTCGAGCGGATGTTTTTTGCCGCTATGGCGATCTTGCTATGCGCCTCGGTAGTGTTTGGGTTTTCGCGGACTTACTTTCTTGCAGGGATGGTGAATGCTCCGCTGCCGAATGCTCTGGTGCATGTGCATGGCGCGGTGTTTTCGCTGTGGATGCTGCTGTTTTTGACGCAGACGGCGCTGGTAACGGCGCGGCGAGTGGCGTGGCATCGGACGCTGGGGGTTTTTGCCTTTTGCCTGGCGCCGGTGATGACGGTGCTGGGAATGATCACCTCGATCGATGGGCTGCGGCGTGGAGTGCATATTGGGCCGCTGGGATCGGCGCCGGCGTTGGCCATTTCGTTCTTGGGAATGGTAATTTTTCCGATCCTGATCTGGGCGGCGTGGCGCACGAGGCGGAAGCCGGATGCGCACAAGCGCCTGGTGCTGCTGGCAACGCTCAGCCTGGTGGAGGCGGGGTTTGGACGTTTTCCGTGGCGCAGCATGGGGCTGACTCCCGCAGTGGGCGCGCAGGGGATGGTGGCGCTGTTTTTGGCAGTTCTGGTGGCATACGACTTGTTTTCTTTGCGCCGGGTGCATCGGACGACGATGTGGGCCGCGCCTCTGACGCTGGCGTTTTCCGCCCTGGCCGTGCCGATTGGCATGACGCCGCTGTGGCGCGGATTTACGGCGTTTCTGGCGCGGCACGTGGCTCCGTACGTCTGAGGCCGTTTCTGCGAATAGGGTAGATTTGGAGAGTTCTCATCGCGACCCAGTCGTTCCAATCAGGCCATAGGGTTTCCCGACAGTTCCGTCCGGTCAATCGGATAGGGGAGCGGCTGTTTTTTGGCGGGATGGCGCTGCTGTTGGCCGTGGTTGTGGTGACCGGATTTTCGCACAGCTACTTTGGAGCGGGGATGCTGCGGGCTCCGCTGCCCAATCTGCTGGTGCACATTCATGCCGCCTGCTTTACGCTGTGGATGATTCTGTTTCTGGCGCAGACGGGCCTGGTGTCGGCGCGGCGCGTGGCGTGGCATCGGGCGCTGGGGACGGTGGCGTATTGCCTGCCGATTCTGATGGTGCCGCTGGGCGCGATTACGGGACTCGACGAACTGCGGCGGGAACGGGTGTTTGTGGCTGGCGTAGCGACGGTGCCCGCGGAGTCGGCGATGTTTCTGGCCGAGTCGCTTCTGGGGATTGCGCTGTTTGCGGTGGTCGTGTTTGCTTCGTGGCGGGCGCGGCGCGATCCGGCTGCGCATAAGCGGCTGGTGCTCTATGCGACGATTGGCCTGGCGAGCGGAGCGTTGATTCGCTTTCCCTGGCGGGGTATGGGATTGGCGGTGTTGGGCGGGAATGCTCCGGTCCTGGCGCTAGCGGTGCTTTTGCTGCTGGTGGTGGCGTACGACCTGGTTTCGCTGAGCCGGGTGCATCGGGCGACGCTTTGGGCTGCTCCGCTTACGTTTGCGGTGAGCGCGCTGACCGGGCCGGTCGCGTCGACGGAAGTCTGGCGGCAGTTTGCGGCGGTACTGGCGCGGACGGTGGCGCCGCATGTTTAGGTGGCACGAAGCAGGCGACCCGGGCGATGCAAAGAATCGCGAGCATTGTTGAAATCGCTGGTCCAGTTCCTCGCAGGAGCTGAAGCCCTCGCGATTGGATTGGCTTTATCGGCACTACTGAAGTCGTGCCAATTCACAAAGCCCTGCCAAAAAGGGAGCGTAGCCGGTTGACGCGAGTATTCTGGCGGTATGCGTTTGAATTGGATTTTCGCTTTACTTTTCCTGGCCTGCGCCGCTTCGCTGGTAGCGCAGGAAGATGCAGGTCTGGATACGCAGTTGCAAGCGATTGCCGCTGCGCACCATGGGCGCGTGACGCTGATGGCGCGGAACCTGAAGACGGGGCAGACGGCTTCGCTATTGCCGGATGAGCCGGTGAAGACGGCTTCGGTGATCAAGCTGGGGATTCTGCTGGATGCGGCCGAAGAGTTGCGGGCCGGGAACGCTGCGCTCGACGAGAAGGTGGTGCTCACCAAGCCCAACCAGGCGCCTGGCTCGGGCGTACTGGGGCTGATGGATACGCCGATGACGCTGACGCTGCGCGACGTCCTGACCCTGATGGTAGTGGTCAGCGACAACACGGCGACCAATGTGGCGATCGACCGGCTGGGGCTGGACAAGATCAACGCAACGATGCGCGCGGCGGGGCTGAAGGACACCTATCTCTACAAAAAGGTATTTGCACCCGCGACGGAGCCGATGCCGGCCGACCAGCCGAAGTTTGGATTAGGGAAAACAACGGCGCGGGAGATGGAGGCGCTGATGGAGCGGCTGGCCAGTTGCCGGTTGGCGCTCAACAGTGGGCCGGTGCTTGCTGCGGATGGGCCGATTTGCGCTGCGATGCTGGACATGCTGCGACACCAGCAGGATCGGGACAGTTTGCCGCGGTATCTGGAGACACTGGATACGGGAGAGCATGGGTCGGCCATCGCCAACAAGACGGGGGCGCTCGATGCAGTACGGAACGATGTGGCGTTGATTGCCACCAAGGCCGGGCCGGTGGTGATTGCGGCGTTTACGCAGGACAATCAGGATCAGCGCTGGACCGGCGACAATGACGCCGAGCAGACGTTGGGAAAGCTGGCTAGAGCGATTGTGGACCGCTGGTCGCCGCAGGGGCTTGACGCGGATGGATTCGACTGGGAGAATCCGCTGAAGGCCGTGGCGGCACGACCGTCAGCGAAGTAAGAATCGAGACGCTGGATTAGGCCTTGGCGACTTTGCCGCTCTTGATGCAGTTGGTGCAGACGCGGATGCGCTTGGCGGCTCCGTTGACCAGGGCGTGAACGGCCTGTAGGTTCGGGTTCCAACGACGCCGGGTGACGTTGTGAGCGTGAGAGATGTTATTGCCGAACTGCGGGCCTTTGCCGCATACGTCGCATACCTGTGCCATGTTGCCAACTCCAAAGTCTTTGTTCAATGTTTTTCCGGATTCATTCCGGAACGGGTGAGGCGGCGCAGGCGAGTTTGGCATTTGTCGCTCACGTCCAACAAGCGGCAGGAACGTGCGCGCTCGGAGGGCTTGTGGGGAGATGATTTCACTTCGCTGAATCGTCAAGAGTGCAGCGAAGTCTCGCTGGCCTAATCCCGAAACCTTAGTATACCCGGAATCCGGATTTGGGCCAAGTCGCAGTACGAAGAGGCTCGTATGCGGAATGGAAATTGCATCCGAAAATTAGGTCGCTTGCCGAGTTTTCCAAGCCGGCGAATTCGGTGTAGAATCCAGTTTCGTAGCCTTACGCGCTTTGGGTAAGACCGGCACCGAAAACAGCCTCAACGAAGGCGTTCCCGGTAAGCGAGTGAGGGATCGTGCGTGTACCCGGAAGGCGCCGAAAGCGGCTGAAACTAGCATGCAGGACGGCCTCTGGTAAAGGTTTCACCATCGCTGGTGCAAGGCTCGCGGAATTGCAGGAGTTGTATGAATGAGACGTTGCAGAGGCCCCAAATTGTGCTAGTATCGGACCCGTTCCACTAAGTTTTCAAACCCGCTGCTTCACTGAGTTGTTGCCTACGAAGTCGATCGAAATTGCAGGCGTTTCAGCCTGACCGCCTCTCGGCAGATTTGATTTACCAACGACGCGCAGTGGCCTCACGCGCGCCGAGGGCGAAGCATTGTTTTGGGGAGTGTCACAAATTGGAACACCGGCCGCATGGTTGGCCAAACAGAGATTAAGCAAGGAACCTAAGATGTCATTTGCCCCCACGCCCGCAGCGGCGGTGAACCCCTGGATACAGATCCTTTCGGCCCTCGAAAAGAAGGTCAATCGCCAGTCTTTTGAAACCTGGCTCAAACCGACGCGGTATAGCCATGTGGTTGGGCGGACGCTCTATGTGCGCATCCCATCCGAGCAGTTCCAGCACATCGGCGACAAGTACAGCGACCTGGTGCAGGAGGCGATCGACCTGTTGCAATTGAACCTCGATGACGTAGCGTTTGTGACGCAGCAGGACGATCCTTCGCAGCCTCCGACGCGGCCGGATGGCGGCTTTGCCCCGGTTCCGACGCATGCCCCTTCCGCGCCTCCAGCGCATGGCAATGGATACCCCAGTCAAGCCGCGCAGCAGACCGCGCAATCCGGCCGCCGCAGCGCTCAGCAGGCTTCCTACGCCGCCGAGCAGCAGACGCGCTTTGACTGGTCGACGGCGGCGCAGTTGAATCCGCGCTATACCTTTGACAACTTTGTGATCGGCAACGGCAACCAGTTCGCGCGCGCCGCTTCGCTGGCTTCCGCCGAGCGCCCCGGCAAGGCCTACAATCCGCTGTTCCTCTATGGCGGCGTCGGCCTGGGCAAGACTCATCTGATGCATGCCATTGGCCATGAAGTGAAGCGCCGCCAGCCGATGACCAACATCTGCTACGTTACGGCCGAGAAGTTTTTGAACGAGATGATCAACTCGATCCGCAACGACCGCATGACCAGCTTCCGGGATCGCTTCCGCGGCGTCGATGTGCTGCTGATCGACGACATCCAGTTCATTGCGCAGAAGGAGCGGGTGCAGGAGGAGTTCTTCCACACCTTCAATGCGCTGCATGAGAGCATGCGCCAGGTAGTGATTGCTTCCGATCGTCCGCCGAAGGAACTGGCGGAGATTGAGGAGCGGCTCAGGTCGCGCTTTGAGTGGGGCTTGATTGCCGACATTCAGCCGCCGGATCTCGAAACCAAGGTCGCCATCCTGCAGAAGAAGGCGGAGAGCGAGCAGGCCAATCTGCCGACCGATGTGGCGATGTTTATTGCCAGCAATGTGCGGACCAATGTGCGCGAACTCGAGGGCGCGCTGGTGCGGCTGATTGCCTGGTGCGGGCACAATCACATGGAGATCACGCTCAGCTCCACGCAGCAGTGCCTTAAGCAATTTATTGACACGCAGGTCAGGAAGATTTCGATCGACGCGATTCAGAAGGCGGTGGCCGAGAACTTTGCCATGCGGGTGAGCGAGTTGAAGCAGAAGAACAACTCGCGCGCAGTGGTGGTGCCGCGGCAGATTGCGATGTATCTGGCGAAGAATCTGACCGAGGCCAGCTTGCCGGAGATTGGACGGCAGTTTGGCGGCAAGCACCATACGACCGTGATGCACTCGATTGCGAAGATCGACGAGTTGCGGCGGTCGGATAAGGATCTGAACCGCACGATCAACAAGTTGCAGGAGATGTTGAACGGGTAGCTGATGAAGCCTCAAAGAGAATGAATGGCCGCCTGCGATTCTTTCGCGGCGGCCATTTGGTTTTCGTGGCTTTTTAAAGTCACTGGCGCGGGCATTTGTGGTTTCTCACATCTCTAAATCGAGATAGGGGGCACCCACATCTGTTCTTGGATTAGAAAAAGACGGACGCTATTTCTTTGTCTCCAACTCGATGACTTCAAAGGTTTGGCCGGTTAAGTTGAATTTCAGCTTGCTGCCTGAGACGGGCAGGGTGCTTTCTGTCGGGACGATGTGTTTGGGGTCGGTGATGGAGTTGGTGTCCGCTGTCGAGTTGGCGTGAAGGCTGGTGACTTTGGCTGGTCCGGTGATCCCTTTCACGCCGCTCAAGTCGACTTCCACTTCCTGCGCGGTGGGGACGCCGTTCACGATCTTGAGGAAGACTTTGCCGCTGGCTTTATCCTCTGTGACCGAGTAGGCGATACGCGGGCCGGCGCCGGTGAGCGAGGAAGTGGGAACGGTGTCTCCGACTTTGGCGGCGACGAGCGAGAGGACGTAGTAGCTGGGCGAGCCGTAGCTGGTGAGGCCGTCGTAGCCGATCAGGTCGGGGTGCCATTGCATGCCGCCGTTGTGGACGTTGACCAGCAGAGGGGCGTAGCTGGACATGACGACGACGTCGCTGTTGCGTTCGACGCCGGTGAGCCACGCGGCGTCGCCCAGGGCTGCGCCGAAGTCGCCGGTGGGTGAGCCTTCCATGGTGGCGTACTCGCCCATGAAAATTTTGGGGCCGTTGCGGTCGGTTTTGTCGTAGTGGTGGATGTCGTCGAAGTAGTTTTCGGCGCTGAGGTAGAAGTGGTCGTCGAGCACGTCTGGCTTGACGCTGGTGACGGGCGCGGTGGCGATGAGTTTCTGGTCGGGGTACTTGGCTTTGATGGCGTCGTGGAACTGCTTGAAGCGGCCGTCGTAGCTCTTGGATTGGTCGAACCAGTCTTCGTTGCCGATCTCGACATAGGCCAGCTTGAAGGGCGCGGGATGGCCGTCTTTGACGCGCTCGGCGCCCCACTTGGTCTCCGGGCCTCCGGTGGCGTATTCGATCTCGTCGAGGGCGTCCTGGACGTAGGGTTCGAGCGCTGGGCCCGGCTCGACGTGCTCCTGCTTCATAGAATAGCCGGCGTAGACGGCAAGCACGTTTTGCATGTGCAGGTCTTCGCACCACTCCAGGAATTCGAGCAAACCGAGTCCATCTGAGGAGTGGTAGTTCCACGGGCTGGGGTGGGTCGGCCGGTCGACCAGTGGGCCGATGGTTTTCTTCCATTCATAGCGCTCGTTGATGTGGTCGCCTTCAAGATAGTTGCCGCCGGGGAAGCGCAGGAAGGCGGGGTGCATGCCGGCCAGCTTTTCCATGATGTCGATGCGGTTGCCGTTGGCGCGATTCTTGTAAGTGGGCGGGAAGACGGAGACAAGGTCGAGCCAGAGGGTACCGGGCTTGGTGAGAGTGAGTTCGAGGTGGTTGGCCTCAGACGGGGCGATCTGGCCGGTTTTCAGCGTGGCGGAGTACTGCTTCCAGTCGCTGCCGATGGCTGGGATTTCAGCATGGGCGACACTTTTGCCGGTCTTGTTGCTGACCAGGTTGACTTCGAGGGTGGTTGCGGCGCCGGCCTTGGCGTAAAGCGAGAATTGATAGGTGGTATCCGGCTTGAGCGGATAGCCCCAATAGCCCATGTTGCGCAGGCCGGCGGGCTCTTTGGGCGAGGCGGAGGTGACGGTCAGCTTGATGCTGTCATTGAGGGCTTCGGAGGGGCCGGTGGTCTTGTCTTTTTCAAACTTAGCGCCGGCGGCGGCGTTCTGGACGACGAGCCAGTCCTGCTGGTTCCAGTCGCGGTCGCGGAGGGTGCGATTTTTGACCAGTTCGGCGTAGAGGCCGCCGTCGTAGGAGTAATTGATCTCCTCGGTCATGAGGCCATACAGGGTGGGGCTGACCGAGTGTAGGGGCTTATCGAGGTCGATGGTCAGGATGGCTGGGGATTGGGCGAAAGCGGTGGCCGAAACGGCCACAAAGAGGCCCAGAAGCGGGCGGAATTTGCTGAGCTTTGGAGCGGGAGACATATCTGGCACCTCGAATGGGAAAAGGTTTTCTCGAAAGCCGAGTTTATCGGCTGACGCGGCGATTGGCAAGTCGATTTAGCGGATAGGGCTACCGTTTGCGTTACGCCTTGTAAGATTTCGCAGGAGAATCGGGGCTTGGCGACCCAGCCCATTGCCGAGCCCCTTGTCTCACTGGAGGAGTCTATGAATTCCGATTTTCAGCCGGATCGCGAGTTCCACGACAGGGTGATCGAGGAGCCGGACCTGGGAGAATTCGATTACGCGTTTTTGTAAGCGACGGTCGAAGGGAAATTGATGAGCAGGATGGGCGAGGGGGGTGTATTTGCATCGATTCCGATGCGCATCCAGCTCAGTCCGAAGCGGAAACCTATGGCGTTCCAGGACTTTGGCGTCGAAAACGTTGGGGCGATCGAGCCGGGCGGGTAGCGCAAGCGGGCCGTTTACCGGGGTACGAGATATGGTCTGGAACGGGTACCATCCGCAAAGCTGGCGGAGTCGGGACGGTGAGGAGGGTGCGCCCCACCCTCAAGTGGTGTCGTTTTTCCAGCCAGGGCGAGGCGTCTTGTAGATGCGGATGATTGCAGGCTTTCGGCCCTATGTCGCACCCGGGGCAGCTATGGTAACTCCCGCACCCAGATATTGCGGAAACTGATGGGTTCGCTTTTATCTCCGTGGGCCTGCAGCTTGATCGGCGCGCCATCGAATGCCTTATAAAAGGGCTTGCCGATGTAGCGCGTCTCACCTTGCAGTTCGTAGTGATTTTCGACCAGCACCCCGTTGTACATCACGGTGGCGTAGGCTGGAGTTTTCAGCGACCCATCGGCATTGAAGACGGGCGCCGTCCAAACTACGTCATAGCTCTGCCACTCGCCCGGCTTCCTGGCCGGATTCGCCAGCGGAATCGCCTGTTTGTACAAGCTCCCGGCCATGCCATTGACGTAGGTCTTGTTCCCATAGGCATCGAGCACCTGCAGCTCATACCCCGCATCGCCCGGGCCGGTCGAAGCTAGAAACACGCCACTGTTCCCTCGCGCCTGCCCGGAGCCGGTGATGTTCGACGGAATCTTCCACTCAATGTGCAGCTGGTAGTTATGGAATTTCTGCTTGGTTTCGATGCTGCCGCCGGCTTTGTTGACGGTCATCACGCCGTCGGCCACCGTCCACTGCGCCGGAGACTGGTCCTTGACCGTGACCCAGTTATCCAGACTCTTGCCGTCAAAGAGCACAATAGCATCAGAGGGGGGAGCCTCTTCGACCATCGGCCCCGGCGTGACCACCTTCGGGACTGGCTCCCAGACTTCCGTGTCTTCGGGCTTGAGAGCGGGCGCTGCTTGGGTTTGCGCGAAAAGCGGAGCAGCCAAACCGATCAGGGCCGCACTGCAGAGGAGCTTTGAAACCGGTATACGCTTCATCCAAGCAAAATACACCCAAAGCCCCACGTGCTGGCAAACGATTTCTCTGGCGCGCGTTTCAGTCTTCCCCGAGTTTTTCTCCAACCCCATCCGCCTGCCGCGCCGCCATGTCTTCCAACTGCCTGCGCCAATCGAGCGTGTCGATAAATCCGCGCGACTCGCGCCAGCCCGGCTCGACGATGATGTGCAGTTCCAGATAGACCCGTGTTCCCAGCAGCGACTCAATCTCCTTGCGGGCGCTGGTGCCAATCTGCTTCAGCTTTGCGCCGCCCTTGCCGATCAGAATCGCCTTCTGCCCATCGCGCTCGCAGTAAATCACCGCTGAGATGTTGGTCACCGGCAGCTTCACCTCGGCGAACCCACCCCCCTTCAGCGGCCGCGGCTTTTTGGCCTTGGCCGGCTGCGCGGGAGGCTCCTCGAACTTCTCAATCACCACCGCCGCGGCGTACGGAACTTCCTCGCCCGTCTCCATCAGAATCCGCTCCCGAATCAGCTCCGCCACCAAAAACCGCTCCGGCTGATCGGTAAACTGCTCGGGAGGAAAATATCGTTCGCCGCTGGGCAGATATTCGACCAGTTTCTCGACAAGCGTCTCCAAACCGTCGCGTTTGCGAGCGGAAATCGGCAGAACCTCGGCAAACTTGTACTGCTTCATCAGCGAATCGATCAGGGGCAGAAGCTGCTCGCGCCGGATCAAGTCGATCTTGTTAATGACTAAGAAGACGGGGCAATCCAGCTTACGGACCAGGTTCAAGACAAACTCGTCTTCGCTGCGCCAATCGCTCTTGTGAGTTATCGGAGCCTCCGGTCTCGATTCTGAGATCGGACCGGCAGCGGACTCCGATAACTCCCCTAACTTCCCTTCCTCGGCAATCTTCATCTCCCGGCTGGCATCGACCAGCAGAATGACAATATCCCGAGTCTCCAGCGCGTCGTAGACCTCCTGCATCATGCGCCGGTCCAACTGCGTTCCCGGCTTATGCACTCCGGGCGTATCCACAAAGACAATTTGCGCCGCGGGAAGTTTCTTTTTCGCCGGGACTTCCAGCACGCCGGTGATGCGGTTCCGCGTGGTCTGGGGCTTGCTGGTGACGATGGCCACCTTCTCGCCCACCAGCGCGTTCAACAGCGTGCTCTTACCGGCATTGGGCCGGCCCAAGATCGAAACAAATCCAGATTTCACTCAACTAACTCCACTTCTCGTCCAACAAACTCGGTGCTCCGCCTTCATGGCCGCATTGGCGTTTCAGGCGGGATATTTCGTATTCCAAACCTTGGAAGGATTCTTGTCGACTCGCAAGACTTATTCTGCCTCAACCGCGCCGCCGACGCGCGAACCGGTGTCTTCCGCGCGAGCCTCGGCTGGCTCGTCCGGCGCGGCCACAGAGACTCGCACTCGCTCGACCCGGCGGTCTGTGGAAGCGACCACTGCGATGCGCAGCTTGCCTACCTCGACCACTTCGCCGGCATGTGGAATGCGCCCTTCCGCTTCGCTCACGAGACCGCCCATGGTCTGTGCCTCATAGCTCTCTTCCGGCTCCCAGTCAGCGCCCACCAGTTCTTCCAGCCGATCGACTTCGAAGCCGCCGGGAACCAGCCAGACGCCGTCGCCCTCCGCCTGGGCATCTTCGACGCGGGCGTCCTCCTCGTCCTCATGCTCATCGCCGATGTTGCCCACGATCTGCTCCAGCAGATCTTCGATGGTCACCAGGCCCGCGACCTCGCCGTACTCGTCGATGACGATCCGCATGTGCTGCTTTTCGCGCTGCATCTCGCGCAGCAGTTCGTAGCCCTTTTTGGTTTCAGGAACCAGCGCCGCGGGCCGTTGAATGGTCGCCATGGTTCGCGTCCGCGCCTCGACGTCGGTAATCTGCAACAGATCGTGGGCAAAGGCAATGCCGGTAATGGCATCGAGGGTTCCAGCGTAGACCGGGACGCGGCTGAAGTTATGCTCTTTGAGTTCGTCGAGAAACTCGACCAGTGTCATCGACTCCGGCACGGCGAAGATCTGCGGCCTGGGTGTCATGATTTCGCGCACCAGCTTGTCGCCAAACTCGACAGCGGACCGCACCAGCTCGCGATCGCTCTCCTCGAGGATTCCCTCTTCTTCGCCGGCTTCGAGCAGCGCCTCGACATCGCCCGCGGTCTCTTCCTCGGCGGTTACCGGCTCCTCGGCCAGCGTCGCGATCGACAGCAGGAAGCTGACAAAGAGGGTCACCGGGAAGGTCAGGAACAGCATCAGCCGGACGGGCCACAGGAGGCGCACGACCCAAAGTCCGCGCGTCCGCTGAAAAAGCAGAAACGGCACCAGTTGCGTGCAGAACACTGCGACCAGCACCACCGCCAGCACCGACTGCGCCATCTCTTCCAGATTGGGCCAGCCCAGCACCGGCGAGGAGCCAAACAGCACCGCTCCCAGCTCCAGCGCCAGCAGGCCCATCGACAGGTGCATCAGCACGGAAGCGGAAAGCGAGGCCCGCTCCCGGCTCATCCA
>Ga0116231_10010397_pt1 | contig 15018 bp, 11 predicted proteins | sample S1TSphgellanicum_2_FD_89695 | JGI IMG/M metagenome (GOLD analysis project Ga0116231, IMG submission 89695) | Host-associated microbial communities from peat moss isolated from Minnesota, USA - S1T2_Fd - Sphagnum magellanicum MG | ecosystem: Host-associated > Plants > Peat moss > Unclassified...
AAACCCTTTTTTTTCTTTTTCCTTTGGGGCCATGTATTTATGTGGAGACATGGAAATTTTTTAAAAAAGAAATTAATAAGATTTACGGCAAAAGCATGGTTGGTGTCCACTTTTGTGGACTCTATGACACTCGTAGAATTTTATAGCCAATATTCTGCATGTATGAAACAATTAATTTTTCGTGGAATTAAAATTAGGGTTTGCATATTTCTTCTACAATGGATGTGAACAAAAAAAATGTCCGGAAGACAATTTGTGAAATGCCCAACAAGCTTTACCCTTCTTTTTTGTGGGTTTATAGTTTATACCAATGACGGATTGGTGGTTGTCGATAATTTCCAAATAAAGAACCAATAGGAAAGGCAATGTTGGGTGGTTCATGATTTTTATGAAGGACCTCCGGTTCCAGTTCTTTTTTAAAAAAAACTTAGAATGGTTTTGGTTTTGGTTTTGGTTTCGGTTTCACAACAAAAAAAATAAAATTGTGAACCTCAAGTCCGGTTTTGGGTCTGGTTCTTGAAAAAATATTTTGAAGTTCCAATTCTAGTTCTTGAAATTAGATGTTATCTCCATTCCAGTTTTGGGTAACTGGGTCTGAAACCAATGGTTAACTATGGGTTAACCCCTTGAATTCTCGACTTCCCCCCCCCCCGCCCCCCCCAAAAAATATTTTCAAAAAATCCTGGTTTTGTTTTTGGTTCCAATTTCAATTCCAAAATTGAGTCTAAGTTTTGTTCCGGTTCTAAAACCAGATCGGGTTTTAAACTTGGTTTTGGTTCCAATTCCTAGACATTATACTTTGTTTTCTCGCGATTTTATTATTTCAAAATCAAAATTGGAACCGACAATTCTAACTAACCAAACAATATAACCACCCAACACTGGTATATAGACCCTCGATCAACATTTCTCAAAGAACCAACTCTGAACTATTAATTATTTGTGTCGGTTCTTTCATAAAATCCATTGATTTCCACCCCTCCCCCCCTCCTAAAACACATAAGTGAAGAATTTTTTACTCTAAAAATTCTCATATGCATAAAATTGAAGGTTGTTTGATTCTAAAATTTTTGAACTGAAGATTATAACAAAAAAATCAATTCAAATCAAAAAAACCATCCGACACTGGTTTATACATTTCCGCATTCTTTGAACAACACCACAGAGCAAAACAAGATGAAGAGGAAGAAGAAGAAGCTGCCAAAATAAGTCATGTATGTCATCATGCATCAGGAAGAACAAAGGGAGTTTGTCACTTGTAACAAAACAAGGGGTGTGTCATACTGTGACCTTGCCATTTACATTAAAAAGTGTCTGAATGCAAAAGAAGAATTACTAAAAATTCAAATATTTCACCATGCAAAAATGTAATTTTCAAAAAAAATCCTCTCAAAGAAACCAAAATCCTTCAAGACATCATAGCTCTGTAACTAATCTCAAGTTTCAACAGAAGCCCAAAAATAGCATCCTTCAAACATCCTCAGATAAAAATAGACCTATTATTATTATTACCTAGTAGGGTCCAAAATCCAGTAAGCTACTATATTTTATGATGAATCTAAACACAACATCCTTGCTGTGAAGCTAGGCAAGGCAAGCACTTCAAACAGTTTGCAATGAGTTAAATGCAGTTCAATCTCCTGTGCAAGGCAGAGCCAGCAAGGCAGAACAAGTAGGGTAGTCGAGTAGGGCCCTTGAGCAGCAACATGTGAGCAATGGTGAATCTGTAACTAGGTCCACTTGTTATTTTCATTCATTCTTTGGGTTTTTGTGAAGATACTATCATGTGTTTTCTTCTCTTTTTTTAGTTTTATTTGTAAACACATCTCATTTGGAGCAATAGTTTTAGGGTTTGAAGGGGATTAAGGAGGGTTTTCAAATTTGAGGATTAGGGTCCCAGTTTTAGACTAGATATGTTAGACCAGGGATTGGCATGACAGACCCTATGGGTTATTCATCTTTAAAATGTCATTGAACATCCCAACTGTCCCAACTGTACCAATAGGCACCTAGTGGAGAGCCAATTGTCAACCTTACTTCTATGCCCAAATGTGCTCCAACTTCCATCCATCCACCTATCATTCCCATCCTTCTTAGTTTACTTCGGTCAATCCCCTCACTCTCTCTAGGTCTGTTAGCTCCTTTTTTGTCTCACTTGCCACACCCACTAGAAGTTTTTTTTTAATATGTTGTGCGATCCTTTTCTCTGTGACTTCACATTGCTTATCTTTCTTGTGGTCATCTATTTTGTGTATAGGGGTTTAACATGACATTGGCTTTCATGCACTATTCATAAGCAGTCATTTGTCTCAAGGAGAATGTTGCCCCCAACTTTGCCATGTTCTGCTCCCTCTTCAGCATGGGCATGGATTGCATCCATAGACATCATTAATGTTTTTCATTTGGGTTTATCGCGTCCTTGTTTTTATCATCATATCCCATATGCATTTCGAGTTGACGTTCAACAAACTTTACATATCCCTTTATTTCAACTAACATCCGATCCTTCCGATGTTGTAACATGGCATTTTTTTGTTATTCCCTTCTTGGTGTTTGTCTTTTCCTCCACATGGTGGTGAAAAAGGCCACCGAAAGACTTGCATTCGCTTATGTCAACACATGGGTGGCGATTGGGAAGCATTATAGAAGGAACACACGATTAGAGCATTCGTTCAAACTTCTTGTTGATGTTTGGAATCACCTCCAGATCCTACCCCACATCCATCAGCATAATTACACTACACATGGGCCCTTGCTCATGTAAGGGAATATGCTCAAGTAATACACACATTAGCTTCAAACACACCTATAGCCCCATTTGATGAAACCATGGGAGTCGTTCGCTTTTTTCACCCACCTACTAAAGTTGATTTCCCCCCTTTTGTTAATGATTTCCATCTTGAAACAAAGGTTACTTTAGATTAGGAGGCATTTGTCTTTGCATTGGTTCATTCAACATGTCTTTTTTTGTGTGGCCTTTCGAGTATGGTGTATGAACTTCTTTGAAATTGTTTTGTCTTAGATGATTTTGCAAGTGGTTTCGATCTTTTTAAAAGGTATGTGGGCACATTGCTCAAGGCCATGTTCCACCTTCAACATCATGTTTGTTTTTTACATCTTGATTCTTAGCATTGGAAAAACAATTTAGAAACATATGTCCCATCGTAATTAATGTGGTGACCTATTGCTTAATTATCTGCACTTCGGTTATTTAGTTTAAGGATACTTTTGCGGAACATTTTAATCCTCATCAGTTTGGTGTAGTAATTTGTGGTGGGTGTGAAACAATGGTTCATGACATTCGAATGATGTTAGATTTGCACCCAAATTGGGTGGTGTTATACGTGGATGTTTGTAACATTTTCAATTTGGTGTCACGATCAGCCATTTTTCAAAAGTTACAATTTTGGCCTAATTCTTTAAATCAATTTTTCCCATTTATTCGATGATTTTACCCATGCCCATCCCCATTGTATTTTCCTCAAGTTTTTCAACATGGAGATTTCATAGTCATTTTGTTAGAATTAAGTACACGACAAGGGGACCCATTGGGAAGAATGTTGTTTCCTTTGGCTTATTTTCATGCTTTTTGTCGCAACCCCACTTTGAAAGAAGTGGGATGTGGGAGTCCTCCGGGATTCTCGAAAATTCAAAACACAATTGTAGGGGTCAAAACACCTTGCATTGAGGTGTTCTTTATACCGTTGGAAAAGTCTTGAAGTGTAGATGTCCAAAATGACCTTGTATGAACCATTTGGATATTTGCAACACAAGTTATGGTTGAAAGAAAGGCCAGGAGCCAAATTGGCAGTTTGACTCCCGACCACTAAAAGTCGGGAATCGACTCGATCCCGGTGTGTATAGGTGGAATGTGACACACCCTTGGAAAGCTCTCAAGGAGAATTACAAGTTTTTTATAGATTTCGTCCCAATCGGAGGTTGGAACGAAAAGTTATGAACGCCCAAAGTCCTAGGAGTCCAAACCGGGACAATTTCGGGACTCCACTTTGGGAGTTTCGGGAAAAAGTGTCATTCGGATGCAAGTGCACCGGAGAAGCACAAAAAATACTATATGGGGGAAGGTGGTGGCTTCCCTTGAGTCCGGGCCGTGGTGAGTCAAGTGAGTCGAGAGTTGCCCGTGGCTTGTCCTAGCACTAGAGTGTTCCAAAATGTGATCTAACCAACTTGTTGGTTGGTTTGATGCAGGTTCGAGTAAGTGAATATTTTGTCACTTCGTCCTAGTTCCATCTTGGAGCTCCAACATGCCCCTCTACCCCTTTTTAATGCTGAGAGCTGGGAGCGTTCCCCGAGTCCCCCACAATTTCGCAACTTGAATAAGTTAACCCCAACTTGGGGCTAATTAGGGACTTGGGAGTGTGTCACTCTTCACCTTATAATAACAATTCACCCTACTTGTGTTTTCCTTTCCTTGGCAAATGATACACATATAATAGGTCCCGCATCAAATGTGGTTCTTGCATTTTTACGATTGTAAGAAAAGTTATTAACATTAGGTCTTTCAGTGTAACTAGCGAAGTGTGTAGTTTGGTTTACTCAAAGGTTAGACCATTTTATATCACTTCTTCTTGGCTTTTTTACTCTTGCCTTGGGTTTTTGTATTTTGGGTACATTGGTGGGATTGGATATCATTTGTTGAGTCATTTGTGGTTGAGATTTTCCATGAAGATCTCAAGATGATATTTAGTCTTGCTATGTTTGTAGATTTTCAAGCGACTTTTACGATGTTTTTTATTTTGTTATGCCCAACATCCGAGCTACTTATTTCGTACATTGTTCCCATTTTTAGGTATTTTATAACATTATGATGAGTTTGATACTCATATAATAACTATGTTAGAGAAATTACTTGGTGTAAGATCTTTTGGTGGTTCTATTAATCACTTAACTCATCATTAGGCCACTTTTTTTGCTTCTTCGGGCAAGTTCAACCTCACTTTTATGGTTTAGATTATTGCCTTACATTCTTAGGGTGTTGGGCACCGATTATTCCTGCATTTATCACTCACTTCTAACAAGATGATTGCCCTATTATTTTAGAAGTAGTAGCACAAGTTGAAACTAGCACTTCCTTGTTCTAGATTTCATTATGAAATGTTTAAACCATGTTACCCTAGGGTGTTCGTTCTCATGTCCCACCCTTTGAAAGTCTTGCAAGCTTCTTTGGTGGATCGTTTATACAAGTAGGAATTTACTTCCTTTCTAGTAGACACTCCTTTGGATATTACCTAAATACATGTCCATTCATGTGCGGGTTTAGGGGCACATGCTTGGTTATTAACTCGTCTTACCACACCAATATTTCGTTTATCATCGGCTCACTTTCTTAGAACACTACGTACCCATCTTGGCTTGTCACATTATTACCAAGGATGGTTTCCATACTTTGATGGACATTGTCATTGTTGATTCGATTTGCACATATATGGTGCAGCAAACATCAATGATGACATCACATGTAGTGACATGACTACTCAAGAAAAAACACGATCTTATGTTAGACAAACACCAAACGATGATTTCATTCCCCTTGTTATTGAGACGTATGGGTGTCATCATTCTTGTTTTGATTCATTCCTCATCGCTTAAGCATAGACCAATATTGCATGTAATTAGTGGTCTTTTTTAGTCCCCTCAATGTTCATTTTTCACTATTGACAATGTGTGTCAATAGCCCTATAGCATGCGCAAGCCATAACTATTCTTTAGCAAGCTACTATAGTTGGTCGAAGTTTTTCATCTTTTCCACACATCATAGCTAATGCACCTCTGTCACTAACTGATTTGTGACAAACGACAATTTTTTTGTCTTAAGTTTTTTTTGTTATCATTGATTGTCATTTTGTAGCCTAAGGTTCTATTTGCATAGGGTTTTTTTCCTTTTTTTTTTTGATTGATTGTTTTTTTTTCTTTGGGTTGTGTCTACTTATATTCTCATTTGCCTTGTACTTTTGATGGATGGGTCCCTGTCCTTGATTTTTATATACATGGTTTTTCTTTTATGCAAAACAACAACATGCAAAACACTACTAAACAAATGTCAATAAGTGAAATGTCAATCATTCTCCTCAACTCTACACATAGTACACAAGTTTTGCCCATGTCCACCAATGGTGCCCAACATATTACACAATTTTTTATGCATGTAACACCAAAGGTGCCCAACATAACATACACACACACAAGTTTGGGCATGTTCTCACCAATGGTGCCTAACAAGATTTTTTTTTTTTGTTTGTTCCAAACTTATTTGATTTTACGATCAAAATTTAATTATTCCTAAAATGGGATGCATTTCAGTAACGACATAGATGCCATGAGATAATGAAATTATTTTTCATTGTAACCTAATGCATGTCCATTGAATGACATACGAATAGGGAAATTTGACAAAATAAAATATATAGAAGAAATTGGAGCTAGTTGGGAAAGAGAAAGTCCCAAGTATTTCTATTTTGTTCCTTTTCCCAATGTTTTTTTTCAACTTTCCTTGATTCATCCATTGTTCTTTTTCCCAATGTTTTTTTCGACTTTCCTTGATTCGCCCCTTGTCTAATTATGTTCATTTTTGTCCATCCTAAGCTTGAGGCAGTTTACACAAGCTAAAATTTGAAAGAAGTTTATGACCGAAGAAGGTAAATAAGTGATAAGATGTAATAGAAATCAAACGCTATCCCTTTCCCTTCCAAGGATCAATCCTAAATCAAATCACCACATATTCACAATGAACAAAACACTATTTTCATGCATAGTTTATAGCCAAGCATAAAATTGAAGCACATTCAAAACTTTTGAGAATTCACCTTGTCTTGTAAAAGCATTGAGTTCAATCCTCACATTTAACTTGTTGCATTTGTTTAGTGCTTGTGCTTGGACTCAATCTCAGTTATTTAGCTTTTGGGCCCAACTCTTTGGGGGCCAAGGCACACCATGATCTATTACTCATCTTCCACATTTGCCCAAAAACACCCTTCTCGAAAAGAAGAAGAAGAAGAAAGTGCATCATCTTCAGCACCATGATCCTTGTAAAGCCTAGGCATGGTAGTCTCAATTTTGGCTGGGCAAGACAAGAAGGCATGGGAGAGAAGCACCCAAGTGAAAGTTGGGTAAAAAGGATATTATCTCTATTTTTATATGAGGATTTTTGAAAGATGATACTTAGGCTTGTGTCCAAACTAGAGATTAGTTATAGAGTTATACTATCTTGAAGGATTTTGGTTTTTTTTTTTTGGAGAGGCTTTTTTGAAGATTATAATTTTGCATGGTGAAATTTTTGTGTTTCCATAATTCTTCTTCTTTTGCCTTAAGATATGTTTTAATGTAAATGGCAAGGGCACAACATGACTCACCCCTTGTTTTTTTTTTTGAAAAAAAACCTAAGAAAAGTAGGGTGACATGATCACTAATAGCCACCAAAATTAAGGTGGCCCAAACACTAATAACCACCAAAATTAGGGTGACTTGGTTCTCCTACCAAAAGCAATTAAAAAAAATTAATTGAATTTTCAATGACAATTTATTTTTTTTCAAAATTCAATATCTCTTGCACCTTAGGTCCAAGAAATTCCAAACCACCAATATTAAGGTAGCCCAAACACTAATAACCACCAAAATTAGGGTGACCCGGTTCACTTAACAAAAGTATTTTTAAAAATTTAATTGAATTTTCATTGACAAAAAAACTATTTAAAATTCAACATTTCCTACACCTTAGGACTAAGAAATTCCAAATCACCAATGATTTGTAGAAAAAAAAATCACCAAAAATCGATATAATTAATTAATAATTATTTCTATAAACGGTTCACCTAGGTAGCCAAAAATATAAATAAGGATGTTTAACCAGCTCTGCTCTCACTGCTAGTCCTTTTCACACCGCTTACCACTCTTTGTGCAGCTGTCTTTCTTCTCGCAGAGATGGACGAGCTTGGCAGTTTTCCTTTTCACACTGTACACCCATCGCTTTGGATGAGCTGCTACGCCGGTGTCCTTTTCACACCGCACACCACGCTTTGTGCAGCTGTGCTCTCGCAGGGAAGGACGAGCTCCGCAGTTGTCTCCGCGAGAGAGAGAGAGAGAGAGCGCGAGACGGATGTGCGGGAAGGAATCCGGTTGTGGATAGGAGCGGGGATCGTACAAGAAAAGGAGGACAGTAGTGTTCTTGTAGGTTGTCTTTTTAGCCATTCTTTTTCATTTTTTTTCCGTGACTTTGGAAGGCTTGGTGAAGAAGAAGAAGAAGAAGAAGAAGAGAAGAAAGGAGAAGAGTTTGTCTGCTGTGTTTTGTTTTTTGAGTTTGACTGTTGGAGTTTGCTGTGTATGTGTGTGTTGGATTTATGCTGCCTGTGTGGTGAGAGTGAGGGAGTGGAATATAGTTTGAAGCAACGAGGTTTGCTTGCTTGCTTGCTGCGATCAAATCGGAGCAAGTGGATGCTGTTAGAGTGAGGTGTGGAAGCTTCGGGGGAGGAGCGATCAAGGAGCTCTCGATCGATCAGAGGCGGTTTTGTTTGTTTTTTCTTCTGTTTTCCTTTTCTTGCTTCTTTCTTGGCAAGGAAAGCTGATCCGATGTGTGGAGGACTCCTTGTATAGGCGATCGGGAGATCGAGTATCGGTGTGACATTCGAAGAAAAAAAAGCAGCTCACACTTCAGCTCTCTTCAAGGACAAGAACAAGGGAGAATTAGAGATTTACTGTAAGCTCTCCCGCCTGCCAGCAGCAACGAAGAAGGCAGATCTAACAGTATTTTCTGCAGAGAGCAAGAGCGAGTCTCAAGTGTTGCCAATTTTGAGGCTACAACGCGACGACAGCGTGCTCATGGTGTCCCTCTCCTCAGCCAAGCTTTGCCGATCTCTATGACTGAAGCTGCAAGTAATACTATCTTGCAGCGCTTAAGCGGTGGTGATCCATCAAACCTTCCGCTTGGAAGGAAGAGCCGTCGTCCTAGAACTCACTCCGCACATATGATGACGCCGCTAATGCAGGAATGAAGAGGTGTGGGAAGAGTCCTGAAATCAATACAGATAGGCTACAGCAGCAGAGACGAATCACACACTAGCAACTGGTCCTCGACCTCCAATTGCGATAGTTCCTGTATCAACTCCAGAATCGTAGCTGTGAACCATGATCAGAAAGAGAAGCAAGCGCACAGTTGTTTTATATATATGCGAAGGAGGATGTTGCGGGCAACACAGACAAGCTGGGCTGCTCGGCACCATAGCAAGATGAGTCAGCGGCATAATTTGCACCATAGCAATTGCATTTGTGTTCGCGTTGTTTCCATGGAGCAAGAAGAGAGCCGGATCTTTCTTTCCGATGAAGAAGAAGTTGGTTATAGTCGACCATAGTGATCTGCAGCAAACACCGATCACCTCCTCAAGCAACACCTATTGCACCTACTGTATTCTCTTTCTCAAAGGTTAGTAGTGCCTGCAGCAAGCAAACCAGATCTTCCTCTCTCTGTTCTTGATCCATTTGTTGATCCATTTGCTATCTTACAGATCTTTGTTGTACCCACTTTGCGGTTACACATTTGCACTTCTCCCTTTCTTTGAAATGGCCAATGTGAGAAATTCAGCACAGACACCAGCCATACCCAGGTTTAGTCCTACAGCTTCTTTGCATGAAAGATTGGTTTATGGTGGAGCTGATGAAGTCAGTAGTAGGTAGTCATGGCAGCTCCTTGCCTGCAATTTGTGAGAATGGTGATGGTCTGATACCTACTTTGTGACTGATTCTCATAAGGTTGGTTATTATGACTCCTTCTCATTGTCATGTTTCCTTAGAGTTGTTTGTGGAGATTTTTCTTTCTGCAAATTTCATAGATATGAATGTAGAGTGATGTGATTCTTTGTCTGAGAGTATTAGGGTATCCTTTATTCTGTTGAGATTGTTCTGCAAATTTCATAGATGTGCATGTGGAGTGATGTGATTATCTGTCTGAGAGTAATAGGGTATCCTTCATTCTGTCCACTGTCCAAAACAAGTGCTGCGAGATAAGTCAAACCTGATAACAATTTAGGGTATTTGGTATCTTGTTGATTAGTTTGCACTTTCAAGCTGGCAGGAACAGATAGATATTTCTTTTGTTTGGCTAGGCACCTGTTCTGTTCCTCTGCTTGCCTTGGAGCCATGTTCAAATTTGGGCCTCTGGGTGACGTATAATGGTATGTAGGACCCCTGAAGTAATTTCAGGCCAATTTGTGGATGGACACATAGATGCTGTGAACTTTTCAACAGAATCAGTGGGTGGTCCTTGTTTGCAGGAGCATTAGACATGGATCCTATTAGTCTGATGTCCTAAGAATATGTGGAGGATAGCTTAGAGAACTGGGATTTCAGGCTTCTCTGGTTCTAACTTTCCATCTACTTTTAGTGCAGGACAGTTTGTAGGCCATCCTCCTGAAACCTCTTAATATGGATAGCCCTTCCTCAGGACAAGGGCAGGGACAAGTGGTAAACTGGTATCACCCCATGAACAATTCCACACATTTGCCACCAAAGAGCCCTGGCTACTCAATGTTTGAGGGGTCAAGCTTGTTTCAAGGTGGCAGCATATTTAGTGAGCGGGTAAGCTTCCCAATTCGTGGTGGTGGCCACAAACGGACCCCTTCTGCTGGGTATCTTCCACAAGTGCAGCCTTCATGGCTGGAGGAGATTTTGGAGTCTGCTGATGGAGATGTTGCCACAGTTAAGATGGCCTCACATCGGCGATCCTCAAGTGACTCAGCAGCATTCTCAGAAAGCCCTTATCAGCTTGACAGTATTGTAAACCAATTTACAGCTGAGGAGGAGTACTATGCCCAGGAAGCACCTGGGCAGCATATTTTGAGGCGTGAGATCTCAGACTGCAACAGGTCAGCATTCTTTCAACTGACTTTTGGCAGACGCACATCCTCTTGCAAGGAAGTAAAGCTTGAGTCAGTTTGGTATTGCAACAATAAATGGTTCACTTGCTCAACTGTGTGCATTGATTTAGAAGTTGAAAGCATTCTGCTGAAATTGTTAGCAGGTTCTGGGTCCCTAGTCACAGAGGGATTGCAATATGGAAGCATTAGGATGACCTAGATGGCAAATATTTACTTGAGCAAATTTTTCAGCTCCATACACATGCAGTCACCATTCTGCTGAGTTTGTGATCAGGTTTTGAGCCCCCAAATGTGGAGGATGGCTTGCAATATGGAATGACATGCTTGCTTGGTTTGTCTGCTGCATTAATAGGCTGGATGAGCAGCAACTTATGCCTGTTCTTGCCAAGATGGGACCCTTCCAGAGGAAACCCAAACAGGGAGCTGAGAGTGCTATCATTCGTGGGGTTTCTGTCACTAATCCAGCAAGACCTAGTGCATCTGGTGACAAGACCTCAGAGAGGAGCATGAAGCATCTGCCCAGGAACTCAATCCAGGGCTCTGCCAACAATACAGTAGTCCGGGAGAAACCAAGAAAACAAAACCCAACCAATGTATATGCTGAAAATGTCTCTGAGAGCAACAGCCACAGTGAAGGGTCCAATGACGACCAAAGAGGCAGCCTGGGAAAGTATAAGAGTGAGCCTGAAGTTCAAAGCACAAGTGAGGGTGACCAATCTTACCAAGGACAACCGGAAGATGTGCAAACATCATCTGAGCAGCTTGATCTGAGTCTGGACCCGAAGAAAGCAAAACGGTGAAGTTTGCCTACTGTTTCTTTGCCAACTTTTGTCCTCATTTGCATGACAGGACCTGCATTCTCGAATATTACTAGTCAGGGTCATGAAATCTAGCCAGATAATTGTGTGCCCCAGATGATTATAGTTTGTTGTATACATTTTGTTTCTAATGTCTGTACTTGTAAACATTAATTTCAACTGTCACTTAAATTGTGCATCTGTCACCTCCCTTTTGTAGCATCACATGACAATATGTAAAGGCATTGCTGATTGTTCTAATGATTGATCTCAAGTGTTTTTGCCCTCAAGTTGGTAGTGCTTCTGTGTGAACAACAGCTCTTATTTGAGTAATGGGGAAAACTTTGCTTCGATGTAGAGTGCTTGAGAGCTGGCTTGTCTTCGAACAGTGCAATGTGGTCTTTTGGGCATAGTATTGATTGGTTGCAGGTTTCTCTTGCAGGATTCTTGCAAACAGGCAATCAGCTCAGAGATCACGGGTGCGGAAGTTGCAGTATATTTCTGAGCTGGAGATGAGTGTTAATGCACTACAGGTATCATCAATTCATGAACTGAGACGAGGAATATGGACCTGTTTCACTCTAGCCCAGATGTGGAAGAATAATGACACAAGGCTCACATTGTCATTATTTATTGTAGTCCCAGAAGTCCACAGAGATTTCATGGCTACTGTCATAGCTGGTTTGCTGCTCATTTTTGCTAGACTGATCAGGTTATGAGACAAGCCATTCCCTGAATGCTACAATTAAGATGCCATCTGGAGAATGCACAGAATTACTCTACTAACTGCCATCTAATGGAACAGGGTACTGCATGTTTGTTACTTCCTTACCGCTATTTTTTTTATGCCTTTGAACCATACTGACTGTAGAGATTTCATTTAAACTGTCATAATGCTTGCATGTTCAGCCTTGAAGCTGTATTATTCTGAGAGATTTGTTTGCTGTAATGCAGGCAGAGGTTACCACTCTCTCGCAGCAGGTGGGTTTGTGTGATCATCAGAGAGCAATTCTAACTGCAGAGAATGTTCTACTGAAACAAAAGTTAACATCTCTTGGACAAACCCAACGATTCAAGGAAGGTGAGTGCTTCTTTGGTGTTCTCAGCAATTGGGTTTATCTCTGCAACTTTGTGGAAGAATGTTACTAGCATGAAAAGGCCTTTATTCCAATCCTATGTCAGTGTCTGTTTAGTCTTGCTCAGGCCCTGTCATGGTGCTAGAGATGGCTGCCCTATCAATTACATCAGCTTGAAGTAGTTACACAACAGATGATTTTGGTTTCAGGCAGCAGTTTTATGGACATATGTGAGTATTGTGAAGTGTAGTCTCATTGTCTGAGCATGTCTGGTTGCAGCTCATCATGAGTTGTTGAAGAAAGAGGTGCAGAGATTATGGTACCAGCAGCGGCATCAGCGGCATCATCAGCTCCCACCACTCTCTCCAACAGGTTATGATGTTCAACAACAGCAGCTCCCACCTCTCTCTCCAATAGGCTATGAACTTCAACAACAGCAGTTTAGTAAGCTGGATCTGGGCTCCCAGCAGCAACATCAGCAGCTCTCACCTCTTTCTCCAACAGGTTATGAGCTTCAACGACAGCGTTTCAGCAAGTTGAATCTGGGGTCCCAGCAGCAGCGGCTCCCACCTCTTTCGCCAATTCCATGAATGTTGCTTGCTGCACAGCTCTCCCAGTGGCTTCATCTTTCAATGTCCTTTCTAAGATGCCTGGAATGGTGAGGCCCTGCATGCCAGTATAACAGCCATGATTTTAGAACCAGAATTGCTCTGAAATGCAGCTTGATGTACATGCATGGTGATAAGAGTGCTTAGGTGTCAACACAAGTCATCAGTATTTCTTCTGCTGTTGGAGATCTTGACATCTGAGCTCCAACTGTGAAATACTTTGCAGATTGATAATGAGTCTGTGTGAGGGTTTCCATGGGTCCTTTTTCAAGATCAGATATACTGCTGTGAAATTCATCAGTAATGTTTCCACCTCATTGGCTAATGTGGGATTAATACTCATGGTACAACTTGTGGCAGGAGTTCCAGAGACCTGTTTGCATGGACCCCATACAACTTTGTGATCAATGGTTCTATGAAATACCATTTTCCAGGCCCTGAGGTATTGTGCATAGAAAATAGCCATCCTTTCTTCTCACCTGCTACCTTGCTGGGTCAAGGTTTCCTAGAATTTTTTTGCATTTGCGGCATGTAGTAAGCAGTTGAGGTTCAGTTGTTTGTCCATTGTGGTAGTCCTCCAATAGTCCATGTACTTTTTAGTCTGATGGGTTTTGTGGCGTCGTAGCTTGTGTTTACAAAATCCAAACTGCTAGTGTCTCTTAAGAAGTGTTCAAAGGGCTAGGTGGTGAACTGTAGTTAACCAAAAATCTTTGTTTTCCAGCTTGAGAGCTTGACAAGCCGATTTGGAGCATAATTTCTTCCCCCGTGGTTTTAAAATCCTTGATCCATGTGCATTTTTGATATTGTTGTTTTTTGAGCATATATGAACGGAGGTTGTGTCTTCAAGACCCATTCTGGATTTTTTTTGAGAACAGCCATTGTGAACCTTAAGAACCACCTGGGTTTTTTGCAATTTCTAATTCCCACCCAACACCACTGGTTGTCTCCCCCTCGAGCCTGCCCAGGGTTCTCGCACTCTCTACAAGGCCAAATTCTGCATTTTAAGATGCCTGAAAAATGGCAGAATTTGCCCTCAAAACCCTAAGTTAGGGCGAGAATTTTAGTTATGAATATAGTATTCTGTAGTGTACATAGTTCATGTTCTGGACTAGATTATCCCATGCACCCGAAAACATCTCTTCAAAAAAAATGAAAAATGACAGCGACAAATTTGTTTGTGAAAAAAGCTCCTCTCATCAAGTAGTCCCGGCGGGTTTCGAACCCGCGACCTTTCGCGTGTAAAGCGAACGTGATAACCACTACACTACGGAACCGGTTGACAGCAAAAATTTCCATGGTAATTTAGTTATATCGTATTGGCACATCAACCCAAGCTTTCAGACATAAAGGAATTTCTTTTTTTTTGAAAAGGGTAATTATATTTTGATTATTAGTGTGAAGCAGCCCTCTAGAGAGCAGACCCTAAATAAACCCTCCAAGTAGTGTTTTCATTTGGTCCCACATTTTGAGAAATTCTCAGGAGGTGTTCTTACAGTGTCAACCCAGAGTGCAATTTTGTGGGGGATAAATAGTATCAACAAGCAGCTCATCACATAATAGAGTTATTCCTGAAGTCACACTATCTTCACCCTGTCCTTGGGCCTCCTTTCACCCCCCCCCCCCCCCCCCCCCCCCCCCCCCCCCCCCCCCCACCGCC
>Ga0116231_10010398_pt1 | contig 15016 bp, 13 predicted proteins | sample S1TSphgellanicum_2_FD_89695 | JGI IMG/M metagenome (GOLD analysis project Ga0116231, IMG submission 89695) | Host-associated microbial communities from peat moss isolated from Minnesota, USA - S1T2_Fd - Sphagnum magellanicum MG | ecosystem: Host-associated > Plants > Peat moss > Unclassified...
GGGGGGGGGCCACGGGTGCATTATGCACCGGGTACACACTAGTTATAGGAAAAAATAATAAGGAGCTGCTAGATTTTTTCGATGAGCCACCATATATATATATATATATATATATATCATGGAAAATAGTATCGAGTAGTTGCCCGATACCTTCCTTCCAATATTAAATATTTGAATGAAAATATTAGGTGGACAACTAAATTAAATTAAATTAAAATGAATTTGTAAAGGAAGGAGAAACTAGTTAACTAACTATTATATTTTCAAGAAACATTGTTTGCATTTTTAAAATGAAAAGAGGTATAAGGCATATTATGTATTTATATTTATATGGTTGGTGAAAGTTCAACTTTGGGCAAATGATATGAGATTAAATAGAATTCTACTAACATCACTCCCTATTGCACTTCTTAAAATGACAGGTGAGGTATTTGATTGTTACAAAATATTTATCATATCTTCTTTATTTTTTGTCTTTTTTCAAAGATTTTGATGGCCATGGGTGTAGCAAGTGAAGGTTCACAAAACATCTTTGAACTCCAAAAAGAAAAGCCCAACAAAAATGAAACAAGAAGAGAACAAACTTGTTTGAAGAGAGAGAAACCCCCCCACTTCCAAACCTTATGTCTTCCTCATTTCTTATAACCCATTTCAAGAAATAAAAAAAGTTCTAGTTGCGTCAATTGAAGTTCTACAATTTGTTTTTTTTGAATTCCATCCATAATATAATAATGTCCAAAGATCTTAAACTTTCAACATACAAATTGTTTTAATTACTGTCACCAAACATTTACCCCTTTCATTTCTAGAGGACATGTTTCGGTAATTTCTTGTTACCCCCATTCCCCCAAAAAAACCATGAACCTTTTAAGAGCATATTGGATCATCTCATCAATTGAGCACAATTTTTTTAATTTCTAATATACACTCAAACCCTTTGGAAAAGGATAAAAATAAATACCCAACCCTTCACTTCCCCTTTTCCTAAATTTCCACCTATACCTATAACCTTATTGATTGAACCTACTTTTGATTCTCCACCCCTTATACCCGCTTATAAAGAATTCCCACAATGCCTTTGTAAAATGAAACCAACAAGTGAAAACAAAACATGTGCAACTTATCTCAACTAAGGTCTCCTTTACAATAGAATGTGAAACCCCATGACCATATAAATAAAACATTTATGATTGAAGGAAAAGCCATTTTAGGGTTCAAGTTTAATTTACACAAGTTTGAAACACCAAGGATTTAAGGAATATATAAATGGATGAAAAATCAATATTAAATGCACTATGGATAATTTTTTATGGTTTAATAGACTTGCATTAGGCCTACTTGTTTGAGGTGAACCTAGCAATGAGTTCAAATAAGTGGGCCATGTAGCAAGTTTGTTAGACCATGAGCCCAAATAACCATGATTGGTTAGATTTTGAGGGTGGTTGCATATTACAATGGACTATTATGGAAGTCACAATGACAAATTTTCTTGGATTTGATAAATGTTATTGCATACAATTCTTAACTCTTGTTGAATATAACAAAAAGGGACTCACTTATGTAAAGCTAACACATGAAGTATATAAACATAAAAAAACACATCAAAATCATGAATGCTCAATTAGTAATGGATTTTACAATCTTGGTGAAGTAGAGTGTCACAAACTATAAAATTTTGGATATGGATTTTTATTTCACAATGTGTTTATGCAATGTATGTGAAACCTCGGGATATAAAATATTTGAAGTTTAGAACATTAAAGGTTCATTTAGTGAATGAAACATTGTTTTAACTTTTGTGTTCCATAACATCAAATATGCAACCCTTGAAATATTTTGCAAAGTCCATAAAGGCATAGAAAATATTGATTTTCTTGAGTTTTAAGGAAGACATTTTATTTTTTTTTAACATGGTCACCTCAAAAAAATGTTGAAAAAATCTGAATTTTTGGAATGAATGTTACATCGTCAATTTTAAGCCAATTTCGAATACACTAGAAATGGACTTTTAAAAGGGATTTTGATTTGCTAGTTTTGGTCCACTTTAACATTCTTTCACCCTTGATGGTCCAAAATTTTAAATTTTTAAAAATAATTTCTCAAAAAATTGTGTTGGATATTTGTTAAAGCATTAAATCCTAGAAACCATGCAAGATTGGTCTACAAACTTTTTGTCGTGGTTTTTTTTCAAATTTTCTTAATAATTTTTTTGGAGGTGGGTGCAAAGTTCATTAACATGTGGACCAAAAAAATAGTGATTGATTGGATTTTTAAACACATTTTTTCTTCAAAATTTTAATTTATTTTTTGAAAATCAATGCAAAGTTTGCTAACCCATGGTTCCAAAAAGTTGGGATTGGTCAGTTTGTTTTACATATTTTTTCTCTTCTATGATCCATGGCAATCTTACTTGTTGAAATGAAGAAAATGAAAAATGTGGAGAAAGAATAAATGGAATGAAATTGAAGAAGAAAAAGAAAAGAAAAACCCTAAACCAATAGTTTAAAAAATTACATAGAATATCAAGTTTAAATCAAAATTTACATAAAAGAGTTAATTACCTCTTTTGATTGCATTATAATATGTTGGTAGTTCAATAAAACATGTTGTCATTTACACTTGACAACCTAGGCCCCAACATAAATTATTTAAAAATTTCCAAGGGATGACCTTTGGATTTGTTTTGAGGGCTCTCAACATTTCCATGGTCACAATCCTTCACCATAGTGTAAAGGGGGCTTTAAATCTAGATTTTGCATCATGATATAAAACTCTTCAAAGAACCTTGATGCTTTAGGGAAGTAAGAAGGCTTGCACATTGTTTACCCCATATTCATTACACAAAACTTTCTAGAATTGTTTTAGAGTTTACAAAATAGGTCATTAACAATCATTCATTGCTATTTTAAGTAAAAGTGGCATAATGCTTATGAAAACCAAGTTTAATTATATGTATGAAAACAAATTGTAGTCATTATTCTATACTTTATCCACTACCAACCAATTTATTTTTTTCAATTTCATGATGTTGTTCAAGTGGCAATAGTAAATAAATAAATATAGCCAAATTTTTTAATGTTCAAAATATGACCCAAAAAAATCTTAAGCACTTTTTCATATTATAGGCAATCGTTGCAATTTTTTATTATTTTGAAAAAAAAATTTAATTTCACAAAATGGCAAAAATTCAATGCAATTGACACACCAACTTTAGTTGTGCCAATCAATGTATATGTGGCATATATTGTGAAAATAGGAATAAATTACTATTAGAATGTTGATTTTTCTACCCCGAGTATTACAATTTGATTTCAAAACAAAGGTGGAACATCAAGAGATGCCTTCAACCTCAATCATTGCCCACCCCCTAAACAAAATGAATGAGATGGAATTTTCCACTAATGTCCATTCCACAATGGTTTTCTTATACATCATTGTCACCAAGGATTGAATACAAGCAAAGAAAGAGCCATTTGTATCCAACTCCATACCCAACCAAGTCACTCAACAAATGGCCTTACAATTTCAACACAAAAGAAAAAGATTTTTTTTTGTTACATAAACAAAATTGTAAACAAAATTGAAACCTTTTTGTATCAAGAGAGTAAGTCCCATACCAATATCATAGTGTAACATTGGCTATAGAAGAAGGACCCTTATGATCAAATTTGAAGACAATTTGTTCTAATTTGTGAATGTGGAAGCCTCGCAACTTGATCTCCTTTGACAAAGATTGATCTTGAGCATTGATGGTTATGATTTGCCAACCCTTGTTGTGCACATGCACATTTGTCACCTTCACCTAGATATCAACAACCCATATGTTTGTGAGCTTTGCAACAAACAAGTTAACATGTAAGCCATTTTTCCTAGTGTTATGGAAGAATGACTTCATACTTGGCACAAAGTACTTGTATTTCGGTCAAATCCAGGTAATGGAAACAAGGTTTATGAACATTAGGTTTCATGGGCACATCTTGGATATGGCAATGTAATGCTTCCATTTTCAAATAACTTAATTATGCCTAAGAAGTTTTTACATTTAGTGAGTACCTACTCAAGTTTACATCTTATAGTTCATGAGTTTTTACTCATATGTTTGAAACTCGAAATTGAAGAAATTCCTAAGTAAATGACCAAGACCTTTTCCCAATACAACACATCATTCCAAGGTGAACATTTAAGCTAAAAGACACCACCAATACTCCCCAATCCACAAATTTTTTAATGGCAATGTCATGGTAAATATTTTCATATCCATCTTGTGATCATTTAATATGAATGAACCAATGTTGGCCAATTATTGGTTTTTTTAAATAACCTCAAAGTAGGTTTTTTTTTTGAATTTTTTAGAACCACTCAATTGTCATTATCAATATGAAAAAAATTGGGTGCCAAATAGGTTATCAAATAACATGTCAATAACCCCCAATTAACCTGCTAGTTATACACTTGTTATAGTGTTTAAAAAAAATAGAATGTTAATTTTCTTATTTAAAAATTGTATTAGTATTCAATGATTGATAACCTAACTAAATGATAATCAAGTCATCCAAGGAGGTTATTAGATTTTGAAATTTAATAACAAGTGGTTATCAAAACATCAAGAACTAGCTTGTACGTTTTTAATATTTGAATTAATAGCCATGTCAAAATTCAATAGTCAACCAACACCAGAATGGACCAATTGAGCTACTACACTTGTATTATGAATCTATAAAGGATGTAAATTCAATTTGATAACAATATTATAAATTCATACATATCACAAGATATAAATGTGTATATAAATAACATAAGAAAAGATAGGAAAGGGCTTTTAATATACAAATATTTTTTTGGAATATGAAACATATGGGCTGTCAATTAATTGAAAAAAGGACAATTAAAAAAAAAAATCTTACATGGGCTTCGGGAATAGAGATTAGGATGAGGGTGCCATCCAAATGGATATTGTCAAGGATGAGGTGGTCGCTAAAAATTAGAAGAGTGGAGTGTTGGGAAATGAAGCCATTGCGAAGGGAAGGGCCAACAATATTGTTGCAAACATCCTTGAATGTGAGAGCCCAAGAAGGCAACCACACTACTCTTGGCCATAAATCCACAATGTGTCCATTATATTCCTCCACTATTGGGTCTTCTATTTCCATGGTTGCCTGCATCTTCCAACCATTCAAATAAGACTAGAAGAAGATAATGATCTCCAAAAAGTCGATGAAACTTCCACCTTATCATGTATACACTATATGGTTGTTTGATTAATTTGCCATGTGAAAATTAAATGCCATGGTATTTAAAAGGATTTCATATTAAAGTTATGAACCATTGGACCATGAAACTCAAAAATCATTGATTAAAGTAAAAGGTTGTGGCCTTAGTTTGAGTTTGCTTCACTCTAGGAGCTATGGGCTTGAGGGCCCTTGAAAATCAAAATGGATGAAAAGTTTACATTGAATCTTACATGAAAACAAAAATAGAATAGTCTAGAGTCTTTTGGAATTTGCATTGGGCCCACCTTAAATAGATGTTTGAAAATTTTCATGGGCTCCATGTCAAGTTAAAAGCCATGATTAAAGGTTGGCAAATATTGTTTAATATATTCTTGGAAGGGTAAATCTAGATGGAATTAAAATATGAATAGTTATATCAACCTACTTCATTTTCATTTCACATTATACTTAAAGAACCCATGCTCACTCAAAATTCATTTTAGGTATGGCCTTTGGGAAGAATTCATGGGATTTTGAATGACTCATGTCCAAGGTTCTTCAACTCATGTGTGAAGATGGGTCTTCGTGAGGCCCATCCATCCATTCTTTGGAAGCCCAAATTTATGATTTACAAAATGGAGAAGGGTATGGAGTGTTTGAAATAATGCATGAGTGGTCCACTTTACAAATATAGATACCCCCCAACATTCCACAAGTAAAGGTTGTGAAATAGCGGGCAATTAGGCATTATTGTAACCCACCTTTACTTGCTACATATTATTGGGTACAATTTTTATTCCTACGTTGGCCACATCACAAAATGTTGATATTGGTAAGTGGAAATTGGCATAGTTCATCCATTGTTCCAAATACATTTTTGGGAATTATGAAGGCCATGGAATAATAGTGACTTGGAGAAGGTTTAATGCATTGTCACACACAACCATCTTTAGACTATTTTAGAAGACTACAATTCAAAAATGATTTTTTTGGTATTTGATAGGTTATTAGTTAATGTCGAAAATGCCTTTCGAAGGATGAGACAATTTGCTTTGTAGATGGCCATTTCTCCAGTTGTAGGGCTATGATTCCAACAATAATTAGACACCTATTAATTTCCAACACCAATGTGATCAAAATAATGTATTAGATTTATCCATAAGGTAAGGAAAATACAACACTAGAACCCCAAGGTTTGTCATACACAAGGTGAGATTTTTAAAAAACCTACAAAAAAATACAATAACATTCAACTAAGGTTGAAACTTTAAAATCCATCAATTTTGGCGGTAAATTGTGTTTCATCATGTCTTTCCTTTTTCTTGAACACCTCCACTAATGCTATACATATATTCATTGCTCCCATTTAGACAATTACTATAATTATTCTTGAACCTTGTACATTAATGGCTGAGTTTTAACATTTCATACTGAGATTTAATAAACTTTCTTTACTTTGCTAAGACCACTAAAAGAGGAAATAGGGGTGGAAAGGAGGCCCAAAAATAAGGTGACTTTAAAATAATTCTATTATGTAATGGCAAAATTGGGAAGATTTGGTTAAGAGATGGGTGGATACAGATTATGTTTAACCAATGGCCATGACTTGACAACATTGACATTTTGGGAGAGATTTTAACATGCTAGTAGGAACTTTATAAACTATTTGTTAAACATCACAATGTTCTATGTGCCGATTGCATAGAACATTGTGAGGAATTGACCTTAACAAACTTAGGAAGAAGGCCATAATCTTCCCAAAGTACTAATCATAATGCTAATAAATAAATTTCAACACAATCTAGGTTTTTTTGGATGTAAAATATTTGTAAATCATTTTTTAATATTCGTTCATGCATTTTCTAATAGATTGTACAAGCAATCATGTCATATAAGTTTGGAGGTTGGACACAAAATCCCCAATGAAAAGGTGGAACAAAAATGTTGCCTTTGGTTCACATTTGTGATTCTTTGCAATTGGGGCATAAACTAACCAACCCTCCAACACCTACAAAAACAATTCAACCACTTGTGCCATGAAATTAATATTCAACTATTGTTGGAACATGAAATGGCATCATTTTATATAATTGATCATTAGGTTTATTTTTGTAAAAGTGTTTGTGACATTATTGAAACAACATATTGGTGGCAAGCTACATACCTCATATTATTATAATTAATTGAATTTCCAAAGACTTGTTTCTTACCGTACATCCCACATTTTCAGAGCTTTCCAAAAGTCGAGTATAATCTTGCATCATGGCTTCTAGTCTTGGTGTTGTATAAAATTCCATGTTATTTTCATCCTTATACCTACCATTGATTCACCAATAGTTGTCCAATGGTTGGTATACTAGCAAATGGCATATATGCCAACTAATGTGTTCATGGTAAGCAAACTCGACACCATTAAGTGAGGATATAATATACATCTAGAGATCCATGAACATTCCCAAATGTTGTCATTCAACTTCTATCCATTTAAAAACTCCACAAACACAAATTTGATTTTTGCTAGGTTTATACATGCTAGAGATTTGAAGGCAATATTGATTTATATGAGGTATTCTTCAAAATTAAGCATTTAAAGAATTCTTACATGGGAGCTAAAGCATCAGGAATGCCTCCAAGGACTCTATACTTTGAAAGCTCATCTATGTATGGCCCCAATTTTAGCACCATCTACAACTAGAGGATGCATTTTCACTTTTGTTAGAGTGTTTGCACTTTTGTTAATCCTTTCAATTTCTTTGGAACATCACGCATAATTTGTTTTTTTGGTTTTAATAAGTGGCTTCAAGGGACACAATGTGAAGATCATTATTGAAAACATCATCTTTCAATTTCCCCAATTCTTCATAATGCAAAAATTTCCCCTTGTTTGTGGATTATGCCATGTTAAACTAATAAAAGTTTTAGTCTTTAGTTTTAATTAGATGACCGGGTCTAAATTTATTGAGGCTTTGGGGGTGATTTAAAACCTCATATAAACCAATGTAATGATGTATAAGCTTGTTTTGTGACACTAGGTCTACTAGGTTACTACTAGAGTCACTAATTCTAGGTAAGTACATTTAGGGGGCCATAATTTGAAATAATATCAATATCATATATTATACCTACACATGGACATAACTTCAACTTTGAAGTTAAGGCACTTGTTAATTATACTTGACCATGATGGTATACATCTAGAATAATATGAATTTGCCTTAGGCAATTTAGGTGTTTAAAAAATAATAATATGAATTTTATTCTCACCATTTTATATAGTTAACAAATTCAAGAGGGTTAAGGTGTGCACAAACAAAACAAACACCTATCTTAATATATAGATATTAGAAGTTATGGGTGCTATTGATGAAAATCTCACCACATTTATGCTTGATGGAATGGGGGAGACATTTGTCAACAAATCGTTGTGATCTAGATGAGCATGACCCATTGCACATAACATTGAAAACACTTGATGAAAGTATCGTGTCATTGTTGATCCTAATACAACCCATTGGCCTTTTTTAATGTAATAAATTGGATGTTTTGCATTAAAAACACAATTACTTTAATAAACCATAGTATATTTTCCATTATGGGAACTAGATAGACCCAAATATAATACACAATGATCAAGCCCAATAATCCATAGACCTTGTATCATGGTCAAAACCAAGTAAAAAGAGAACATACCATTTGTATGAGTGAGTTGCAAGATGCCATCAGTTGGTGTCCTCGCCTTTCTAGGAATGGTGAGAAAATTAACATTCCAATCCCTTTGTGCACTCACTCCCAATAGTGATGGTATCCCCTATTTATTGCGAACATGGCAATTAAATTGTTGTGAAATATTGCAACTAAGCACTTGGAGTTGTGTGGGAAACTTGTTCCAATGATAACATTCCAAGTTAAGACACTTTAACTATAGAGATATTTGGGGGGGGGAATAAATTATAAGGTTATGGGCATCTATTAGTACCTACAAGTTGATGCATATACATATATTGCATAATGCCACCTCCTACATAAAGAGAAGGATGAGATTTTGTAATTTAATTATCTATTAAAGTTATCCATAAAGTCACAAGATTAAGGGGTGAGAATGGCCAGCTTCAGCATAATAGGGCATCAAATGCATAACTGGGAATATAAATTTTACAAAACAAAATAAATGGGACCCAAATTAAATTTTCCACCAATTTTGGTGGCAAACTCAATTTCATCCTATCAAATTCTTTTTTCTGAAACGCCTCCACTACTATTACATATTTTTTCATTGCTCCTATATGGCTACCATAATTACTTTCAAACCTTGTGCATTAAATGTTGACTTTTAGCATTCCATAATGAGATTTAATAAAATTTCCTTACTTTGTAAATACCATTGAAAGAAGGGATAAGGGGGTGAAGGAGAGGGTGACTTTATGAATAACTTTATTGTTGTAATAATTTATTGTGAAGACTTTGGATATGAGCTAATAAGTGAAAATTGGTTGGGCAATAGGAAAGTTCTAGGCTCAACTTTGTTCCATACCTTGAAAATCAATCCATTTGTTTCTTCAAAGATTACAACCCACTTTCGACCTTCCCTTCGCCTGTTTCATATTACCAAAGCAAACCATTACAATAACTTCAAATACTATGACTTTTTCTCACTCAAATATAACGTTTCAAAAGTTGGAAGTAATTGGTGTTAACAATAATTGATGTTCGTAACGCCCAATGCCCACCCACCAAACAATACACATGTGAAGTTATACTCTTTGGCCATGTTTTGATGTGCAATTAATTGGTTATAAACAAACAAAATTAATATGATTTGTTATGCAACCATGTATATAGGATTGTGAAGGAATGTTAACAATAACTTACCAAGTTTTAAGGTGTCCTTTGGATAGGAGAAGATCATGTACATCTCCATGCCCGTGTGGCTTTGTCTACATCCAACAAAAAAAGTTATAAATCCAATACTCATTTTATGATTGTTTATCATGTTCTTGTTATTTAAGGTAAGGTGATATAACTTTAGCATAGTTTCCCACCACAATAAAGAACAAACCATCCTAAAGAAAAAAAAATGCTTAAAGCAACATGCCAATTTGATGACCTATAACATGTCTTGAATTCATTTTTAACGCCACAATGTAACTATGATCTAAGTTGGCAACATTGTACAATTCAAGCATGATGTGTTCTTCCATATATGTTATTCCATATGTTTATTTTGTTCAACTTATACTAAGTGCAACCTTTAATTCACTCCAAAAATTTATGAATAATCTAGTTTCAATTATTTGTATGTAGTTAGTTAATTATTATAGTCAAACCACTTTGAGATAACTTGGAAATGGTGGCTTTACCTGAATAAGAAAGGGATTGGAAGGATCTAAAGCAATATTTCCTTCTTTGTCCGCTAAACAAGGTACTACCATATCCTGCATAAGATACATTATAGTGTTAATTGTCCATAATTTAGACTAGTAAATTTTACAATCTTCATCTTCGGTCATAATGATATGATTTTTTTTTACTAAAACCCAAACATGACAATTCAATGAAAAAAATGCATCAAACTTTTACTAGTTATGATTTCACAAGGACCATGAGTGATTTATTTGTGACAAAAAAATATGAACCATTTGCTACAAAATCCAACTTAGTATTGACCTGCTTAAAAAGATTAATTTGTTCGGGCTTCATGCCATAGAACTTGTTTGTTATTAGTAGGTCCCAAATATGGTCGTGTGTTTTTTCAGATGTCATAATCACAAGAGGGATGGGACTAGAGTTTGGCTCCAAGTTGTTTCCTACATTGTAAGAATTGACAAGAAAGATAAGACCATTTGCCTTCAAGGCATGCATGGCTCATAGTTCACCTTCTTGACATTCTTCTCATACCCAAACCTATTTCATATACAACAGAGATGCACCTCACATTTTAGCTTGAATATGATTCCCTTTCTTTTTAGGTAGTCTATTTTGCATCATACATAGACCATTGCACATAATCATGAAACATGTTTAATTTTGGTGATTCTAATCACTCCAACATGAAAACGTAATTCTAAATATTAAGGTCAAGGATCATATATGTTTTTCATTGCCAACAAGCATGCAATTCTAAATTGAAGATTACCTCAATTTAATACATGGACTTGATCATTTAACACCATGAAGTAGAAAAAAATGTCCTTAATATATTGAAGAATGATTTTTGAAAAAGTAATGACTAACCATTACAACTTGCATTTTGGAATGCCAGAATATTTTGGATGTAAAGTTCTAGAAAAGAAGTCCCCGTTGATGTTTCTGAAGGCAATGTAACCTACAATTATAGTCAATTTTGAAATTTTCACATTAGAAGGCATGTTAACCTAAGCTCATAAGGGAAGACACAACAAAATTGAAGTTATTTTTTATCATGCTCTAAAATGTTCCTCTTTCTCCCTATAATTTTTCCCCATGTTCAATTTGGTTATAAATACTATCATATTTTTCACTAAGTTGGACCATTTTCCTAAACTACACAAAGTAATGTAACTCATAATCCAACCACTCTTACCGATTCGAGCAAAATGTACTTGCTTAATGAAGAACCTAAGAAAATTCACAAGTGAGGTAGGATAAGGCCAACAATGGCACCCTCTCATTCTCTCATTTGCGCTTAGTAAGTATGAAAGGAGGTGGCTAGAAGTAAGAGAAGGCCAATAGAGTATGAGAGGTGAAAAGTAGATGTGAAATGTGAAAAACAAACCCTTAAATGAAAATCATAACCCAAAGAGGGTGTGATTTTGCATGGTTTTAATTTCATTATGTTTACTTTGAAGGTCACTCCCACATGACTAGTTAGATAAGATTGAAGAATGAGTTTCAATAAATGCCTTGGATGGTAGTGTAGAAAAGATTTGGTTCCACCATTGAGATGGCCTCAAATATGAACTTGTTGCATTTGTGTCAATTTAAGGCAACAAAATTATATGGAGGTTTCATAGGTAGGAAATTGATGAACACCCAATGTGAAGAGGTGGAGAAGTTTCACTTTGGGGCCATCATAGCCAATGCGCTCTCCTAGGCCTCCGGCCACCAACACAAAAGCACATTTGGAAGCTTCTTGCACACCTTTTTCTTCAAGCTTTTGAAATTTCTCATCCCCAAAATGCAACCATTCAGCTAATGGTGCCTATGGATCAATTAACAACATGGAATCAATTCCCACTTTCAACAAAAACTTTTTTTCATTTCATATAAATTAAAAGAAAATTCGTATTTTGTCCAAGCAATGGAAATAGGGAATACAAATTAAGATAAGATTTTGTATTTGGAAAATATTGGTAATAGGCAATCTCTTTTGTGCAAGTATAGGCAATTGTCATATAGACCATCCTCTAATTCATATTTAATTTTTTAAACTAATTATTTAATTTACAAAAACCAAATGCCCTTCTAACCTTATAAATCCACAAGGAGGCAAATAACAAGAATATGATGATGGTTATAATCTTCTTTAATTTGTGCTTCTCCATAACACATTGAAAATTGCTTACAAAAAATGACTTACAGATGCAGTGTAGCCTTCAAAAAGTTGCCTTTCATTCTTATAATCAGCCATAAGTTGTTTTGCTCGTTCAACATAGGTTAACAAACCTCCTGGGTATGTAGCATCAAGCTTTTCCACCTACCCATCCAAACACACAATGAACATTTCAAAGGATGCCAAGTAAGGAATGCACAAAACCATCTATCAAGTACATTATGTATTGTGATTAAATGTTCAAATAATCAATTGTATCCTCAATTTGGTCATTAGATGATCCTAGTAAGTGGGAGAACCTGTTTGAAGAAGCAAATCTTCTCTTGGTCATTTTTACCAAGTGGAGGCCACTTTTCAAAAAGGTGGTGTTGGTTTGCTTGAAATAACATGTGTGACATTTTTCTCTACTCTCACCCAACTTCCCACACAATGATTATTATCTTCATCACCCATTGTTGATCTCCTTCAAAAAAGCCTCTTCCAAATCTCCTCCAAGAATGTGATCATACATTTTTGGTTAATGTAAGTTGGCATTATTAATGCACACGAAACATGTCAATTTCACCACAAACCTAATAATTTTTCAAGGCTAGGTCAATTTAGTGATTTATAAAATTGAAGCCTTTTGAACTAGATTTTTTTATTTGTGTTTGATTTTGGCTTTTTTAAACCCATGACAATCTCATCTACACATGTGAAACCATAGAATTTGGTCTATAAACCAAACTTGAGAAAATGATTTCTATTGACTTTGAAGAAGAAATTGTCCACAATTTCTTACAACAACTCTCGTCTTTGGTGATTGTGCCACAACTTTTGCCTCCATTGTTTGCATCTTTGATTGCACCTCCATCTCCTTTCTCAAATATGGTCCATAATCATATTCGTAGGAATATTTCAAGGCAAGGACATCTGTGTTGCAAAAGGATCAAGATCAAAGTTGGGTAGATATGTAAGGATTTTCAAGTACATGACATTCCATTTGCACACTTGCTCCAAATCACTATTCGAGAGTGCTATTATGTCTTGTCACTCAAGTTTGAAGAATATGGTGGATGAATTAAGAACTCCATTGATTTTTGCACTCTTGAACAAAAATGTTTTTTAAAACTAAAGTAAAAAAGAAAGGGATTCTTCCATCGTAACAATTAGCCAATTAATTGAAGTATATAATCAAGAGTCATAGAGAGGGAAGAAAAATCCTTTTCAACTTTCAATAGAAGATCTTAACATCATAAATGGTTGGAAAAACTTCCATTTTTCTTTGCCATGACTTGGGCATGAGCAAAAACAACACAAGTTTAAAATTCTTTTGTTTATGTTTTCATGGCATTTTGTATGTGACATTGGCATGCAAATAGTAAGGAGGTAAATGATCAAGCTTTTGTGAACAAATAAGGATTCAATGAGATTATAAAAAACCCAATAACATTATGATATTGAATCATTTGGGTGCTTGGAGTTGCCTTTTCTTATGTGTACCTTTTTGGCTTGTGTAGAAGCATAGGTTCATCAAGCAACCATTCCAATTACCCTTGATAGCCCAAACAAAACCTTCAACTCTTGTTTCACATCACAAGTTGTGTGTGAACTTCAACACAACCCATCTAAGCCCTATTCCATCATTCATTTTTGGAGTTTCAAATTTCTACCCCCTTTCCCACTCCAACATGAGAGCACATGCCCTTAATTGACCACCTAATGAATTCTTGGAGGATAAATTAGGGGAAATAATTAACTTCCATTGTTTTCTAAATTGAATTAAAAAATAAATTTTAAAAAATCACAAATAGCAACTTCCCCATGAGATACATAGGCTTTAGGCTACCAAGCTTATATAATAACTTCCCTTCTTTTTAGTTGCATTTATTGAAACAACACTAATGGTATACCTATACTAGACCGCATTTTTAACACACCCCAAAATCATGGCAATTCGAGACAACTATGTATCCCCTTCTTGGCCATTGTATAATCTATTGATCAATCTACAAGCTTCCTCTATCTTAAGCTTTTTGATGCAAAGCTTTCCAATGTCACATTCATCCAACCCCAATGAAATTCAATGGAAGAATGTTACCCCCACTAGATGAACATTGATGGATGAAATGAGCCAAACCACACACGACGGGTTTTGTTGATGAATATTGACCCAATTGGGTAAGCTCCTACGGATGAAAATGTAAGCTCCCCCCCCCCCCCCCCCCCCCCCCCACCTAAACAAAAAAAATATTATTATAATATATAATATTTTTTTTTTTTTTAATTTTTATTTTTA
>Ga0116231_10010399_pt1 | contig 15012 bp, 9 predicted proteins | sample S1TSphgellanicum_2_FD_89695 | JGI IMG/M metagenome (GOLD analysis project Ga0116231, IMG submission 89695) | Host-associated microbial communities from peat moss isolated from Minnesota, USA - S1T2_Fd - Sphagnum magellanicum MG | ecosystem: Host-associated > Plants > Peat moss > Unclassified...
GAGAGAAGAAGTGGGAGAAAAGAAGTAGAGAGAGAATGAAAAGGGGGGGGGGAGGGGGGAGGATCGAAATAATAATAAAATAAAAAAATAAATAAGACCCCTAGTTTATATTGGGGGTATTAGACTAGGCCAAAAATGGTGATGAATAGTTTTGGAAAATAGAAATTTCATGTGGCCAATGGGAAGGCTTAACATGCATTCAAAATGCCTTGATTTTATTTTTTCTAAGTTTTGGGTGTAAGGCTGAGGAGGGGGAAGAATTTTTTCCAATTTTCCTTTGTTCCCAACATGTATCCTTCAAGTTCCAATGGATTCCCATTAGGTTCCCAATGTGTTTCATAAGGGTGTTCCCAATAACATTTCATTTTAATCCCATATGTTTTGCCCAAAGTCCTCTGCTTTTCATTTATATAATTGGGTCAAAGGGGGAGGCAATCCATCTTTCCATAAAATATTCTATTTTGGGGACCCTCCATAGTTTCAACTTCTTTTTGTGATGGACCAATCAAATTGGTTCATTGGGAAAAAAAAAAAGGACTTGTGAGGCACCCCCAACTAATTAATATGAAATATAATAAATACCCCCAGTGTTATAAGAGGGGATCACACAACATGGTGATCGAAAAGGTCTAGATCGCCATTAGGGGGGAAAGCGAAGGAGGGAAAAAAAAGAAAGAGGGGGAGGGGGAGGATAACATTACATAACAATTGAAAAGGTTTCAGTCACCATCAAGGGGAATTGAATGAAGAAGGGGGGGTTCTGGCAACTAAAAGGTTTTTGGTCACCATAATCACGTGGCAATTAAAAAGCTTTTAGTCACCAAAGTCTAATGGCGATTGAATTTAGTTACCATTTGATTGCAACAAATAAATTCAGTTGCCATTGGATGGCTAGTTATGATTTTGGTCGCCATCTAATGGTAACAAATAAATTCGGTCGCCATTGGACAACTATTTATGATTTTGGTCGTCATTTGATGGCAACAAATAAATTCCATCACCATCGAACAACTAGTTATGATTTTGGTTGTCATTGATGGATTAGGTCCAGTTTCAGTCGCCATTTGGGAACCATCAAATGGCGATTGAATTATTGCTCAACTATCCAATGCCAACCAATTTTCAAATTTTTTTTTGAGGGTATGTGAATTTTAAAATGTAACTTTTGATTCATTTTTGAGCACTTTTTTTTCATTTGGGTTTTGTGTCTTTGGTTGCCCATTTACAACCATTGTGTGGAACCCTAGGTGAGTTGAGGTGATCAAGTCCTTGGTGAAGGGCAACCTATTTCACATTTTGCAAAATTTTTGGAACACCTTAAACCTTGACTTTTCGAAACTGCAATTGTTATTAACAATTAGTGCTTGGAATGTCTTTGGGATTTTGGGCATCCAAGATTCCAACAATGTTGTTAAGCATACAACCAAGCAAACAACCATCAAGGGGACAATCTGACCAAAACCCCCTATACATGTTATCCCACACATCATGTAGTAATTATCCCCTTAGACCTTTGAGTGGCCCATCCTCAACCATGCACAAGTGAAGGGTTGTAGAAATTTCTAGCAAGGAGAACACTTCATCAATGTAATCCTAAAAGTGTCAAAGGCTTAAGGATAATGATTCTAAATGGATTGCCACACAATGATTTTAACAAATTTCATAACATTTTTCATGGAACGCGTAATGGCATACCTCAATAATGTTTTTATGAGCAAGCAAGGAACTAGCCTAGAGAAGTATAAGTAGGTCATGGAAAATATGTTTTTGGTAGGACTAAATGGTTCCCACCACTACAAGAATTCATGGCTTTTCAAGTAGTCCAACTTGATTGCCATGTCCATTTTGACTAAAAATTTGGTCAATTTGACTAAAAGCCCCTAGTGGTTAAAGTGACAACTCTATTTTGATTGGTTTATTTGATTAAAATGACCTTTTTGACTATTTGGTCAATGTGACATTTAATCAAATATGACCAAAAGTGAATTGTTTTAGTCAAAATGGACATGGGTGTAATCAAATGAGACATGGAGCCAAATGGGACATGTACAACCATAAATTTTGGAAAAGAAAGTATTACATATAAAGGTCTATAAGTTGTAGGTAAGTCACATATGGATAGGTAATTAAGAGGTAGAAAATTAAAGTAGGGTAGGTAGGTAGGAGATTAAGGTAGGGAATGAAGGTAAAAAGGTAAGTAAATAAATAATAGGTTTAGATTAACATAGGTACATCTATGTGAGCCTACATGAGCTTGGGTTATATCTTAGGTGAGCCTATGCTAGCCTAAGGAGGCCTTGGTTTGCATAGATTTGATAGTTAGATAATATAAGGGTTATGGTGTAGGTTATGCCAATGTATGTAAGGCTATATATAATGAGGGCTTATCTAGGCCTACATAACCTTTACATAGGCCTACATAACTCATATTTAAGCCTGCACAACCCTTCCATAGCCTAGAATATAAGCCCTACATGGCCCTTACATATATAGGCCCACATAGCCTTTACAATATATAACCCCAATAATATTGGCCCCTATGTATGCCTAGGTACCTTTATGTACCCCCTAATTACATATATAGTTTTTACATAGGCCTACATAACCTTGCATAACCTAAATAGCCATGCCCTACTAAACCTAATTAGGTAGCAACTACATAGACTTTACCTAGGCCTACATAGTGTGCATAACCCTTATATAACCCTACATCGCTCTTATTTATGCTTAGACACAACCCTCCATAGCCTTACATAACTTAACATCGCCTTTACTTAGACCCTACCTAAGCTTATGTATAGCCCATACAACCTCTAAATAACCATACATAACCTTTATTAATTATGCTTAAACATCACCTGTACATATCCTTACATAACCCCTAAGTAACCCTAGGTAGCCCAAAAATATAAATACCTCTTACCTAAATCAACATACATAGCCTAACATAACCCATACTTAGACCCTACCTAAGCTTACATAGCTTTACATAGCCCCTTAGTAGGGATAGGAAGCCCATACATACCTCCTAGCTAGGCCTACATAGCCTAACATAGCCCTACTTAGGCTTACATAGCTTAACATAAACCTTATTTATGCCTAGACACAACCCTTACATAGCCTTACATAGCCCCTAGATAGGTCTAAGTAGCCCATAAATACCTCCTAACTAGGCCAACATATATAGCCTAACATAACCGCTACTTATACCCTATCTAGGCCTACATAACCTACATAACATCTACATAGCCTTACATAACCCCTAAGTAAGCATAGGTAGCCCATACATACCTCTTAGCTAAGCCTACATAGCCTACATAACCGCTACATAGCCTTACATAGCCCTTAGAAGTATGCCTAGGATGCCCATACATACCTCCTACCTAGGCCTACATAGCCTAACATAGCCCTTACTTAGACCTTACCTAGGCCTACATAACCTAACATAGTTTAATACAATAGCCTAATATAACATAGCCTAGGATAATACTTATATATGCATGGGCTAATATATTATGTAACTTGTGTTGGTATAGGTTATAGCTTAGGCTAGTTAGTATAGAGTACATAACATAGGTAGCCTAGCCTAGGTATCTTAGTTAGCATGTTTGACCTTCTTACCTTCCTATGTCCCCATCTATCTTCCTATCTACCTTTGTAAGTAGTGTAAAAGAACTTGAACATGTTTATTTCAATATGTTTAAAAACATTTTCACCTTATGAAGGTGGTGGTGCAATGGTAAGGACTTGACTCCTCAAAGTGGAGGTGAGGAGTTTAAGTCCCTACACTTGCAATCTAAGCCACTACCTTAACTAGATGGCCTAGTTAATTATTCAAGTGGCCAGCTTAGTTATTTAACCTAGGTAGCTAGGTTGGTAATTAAGCGATTTTTTTAATAGTATAAAATAATTTTAAATTAAAATTATTCAATAATTATTAGGGTAGGTAGGTACGTGGGCAGGTAGGTAAATAATTAAAAATTACTTACCAAAAAAATTGCTACCCAAATTTTGAACAGTCAGTCAAAATGACCCAATCAAAACAAACGTGTTCAATACGACTTGTCCAAGATAACTAACAATCAAGTTGAACATTTGTCATTGTTGGGTTGTTTTTTACTAGTTTTTCAAGTAAAAAAAGTTGTGAATTCTTGTAATGCATGATACACCAAATTTTAAAATTCTTAGGGGTTTTTGGAGTGGTTTGAATGCAAAATTTCAAATGCAATGGTGTGACGTCCTTTATCCACAAAAGGATAAGGCACATTGGACCACAAAGGTGGCAGGCTTGTGGGAAAAAAATTCATGGTGGGCCAAATTCTTGAAGAACTTTTCAAGAAGAAGGCCAAACTAGCACCATGGATGGAAAAAGGTGCTCGAAACCTTTTGGCCCAAATTGGAAGTCATGGTGCATTATGGATGCTAATCACAACATAGGTGTTCCCATTGTCAGGTGCAAATAATTAGGGTGGATATGGTGTGGGGCACAAGGTGCAAATCGAAAGATTTAATTGCATCCCAAGCACAATTAAGTTGGTGGGGAAGACACCTAAGATAGATGAAAAGTGGGAAGTGTGTAAGCAACAATCGGTGGAAATGTTGGCATGTTCATGTGAACATCCAAGTGTCATCAAATTTTTTTCCATTCATGTAAAAACCATGGAGGCATACACATTGTGGTGGAAAGGGGGACCTCTTTAAGAAATGTTGGATTACAACAAGAAGTACTTCGCCATTATGGATAATCGAACCTTATTGTAGTAATGAGGTCCAAATATGGAAAGGCGAATACAACTTGTCACCTTTAGATGAAATCATGTGAAATTGGCATGTGCATTCATAAACATTATGAATGCAATACGTCATTCTAGAATTTTGCACAACAACTTGTCCAAGGATAACATTATATTGCATTTTCCACTAAACAAACTAGATGTTGTGTACATAAGCATGTGTGATTAGGGTGAAGTTGGGCGCTTACAAGAGCTGACGCCATCATTTTATGGGTTTGCAAAGGAGCAAAATGCCACCAACACAAAGAAAGTGCGTTGGTGGGTCACCCTAGAATTTTTTTGGTTTATAGCCATTCTTGGGCCGATCGTAAGGTGTTTTAGTTGTCACAAGGTTTACCATAATTAAAACGGGTCTAATTTCAATCACCCATGAGCTTGCCCTAGGCAACTTGAAAGTGCTTTTGACCCAATTTGACCTTGGGTTGACTTAAGTTAACCCTATATTGATGTGACACAAAGGTGCATTTGAGTTTAGATGTGTTCGTCGTGTCATGATGGATGCATGGATGCAATGATAACCCTAAAAAATGCTTGTGACTTTTGACAAAGAAAATGCACCCAATTACCATAAAATCACAAATAAAAATATCCCTTCCTTCAGAAAATTTGATCAAGGCATTGATTGCCTCTGAAAATGGTAACAAACAAAACAAGACCAATAATGTGTGAAATCACAAAAAAGGTCAAGATTCAACCAAATGCTTGAATAATTGGGAGGTTATTTTATGACAATTTCATAATCAAAGTCTTATATTTTACCATGATTCACTTCAAAGGTTCCAACATTGAAATTGATTGAATTAAAAAAATTATCAAGATTTTAAATTTTATTATTTCCATAATTTTAACAACCTTATTGAATTTAAAATGTCACTTAGGGGAGCTTGTGAAATAATAGTATAATGGCTAAAACAAGTCCTCCACCTTGGCCACCATTAGCAAGTTGGAAAATTTTTGCACAACAAGATTTGTTTTATGGGCCATACAATGCTACCCCATCATGTGGGGAACAAGTTTTTTCTTTAATTACACAATGCCATTTTAATATAGTAGTATTAAAAAAAAAAAGGCTTCATCAAAATAAAAAATGTTACTGATTTGTTATTAGTATTGAAATTTTCTCTTTTTGAGAAAGTATTTTGATTTAAATCCTTTTCTCTCATAAAAACATTGATTAAATAATTTGGGCAAAATTTTAATAAATTTGGCATTTAGTTTCTTTCTTTTCCTAACCCATACTCAAAAATTTGAGTCTGGGTTTCCCATTTAAAGTTTTTTTTATCTTCATCATGAGAAATTTCCCTTGGTTAATAATAATTGTTTTTTTACCCATATCTGTAGGCTCTTTAATTCCATTTTTTCCCAATAAAAGAAATATTATTATTCATTGGTACACCCTAGGTATTTGCTTAGTGGAGTTTCTTCTAATAACATATATTTTTTGTTATCATTTCGACCCCAACAATCAAATCATTCAATTAAAGGAAGATTATAACTGGATTAATTTCTTAGATTTCCACTGGAGATTAGGGATCAATGGACTCTTCATTGGGCTTATTCTATTAACAAGATTTATCACTACTCTAGCTACTCTAGCAACTTGGCCAGTTATTCGGAATCCACGATTGGCTATTAGTAACGAAAAAAATTAGATGGTTTTCTTTTCCAAAATTTTGAATCGATCCTAATTCCTATAAAAAAGGCACAATTCCATTTTTGTGAGAGTCGATATCTTGCTATACCATAAGAGCCACTGAAATGGGATTCTTCGAAAAATAATTTTAGCCATATATTTCTTCCACTGCGGATGAATCAAAAATTTCATTTCAAGTGTCGTATCTATCATTATTGATAAATATGTCAAATTTATTTAAATCTTTTTTCGTAGGGTATATTTAAAAACTCTTTTAGAATATTTTTTGTTTGTTCTGTAAAATTTTTGGTGGAACATACAATTTCCGTAAATTGAAGTTTATTAGTCATTAGATATTCACATAACTGAATGAGGAATTTTTTCACTTGACTAGTTTCTAATACATCTAAATATCCATTTACTCCAGTATAAATAGTAGCTACTCTGAAACAAATACTCCCTAGAGATTCTGTATGAACCAATCAAATAAAAGGAGAAGAAACTCTCACAAATGAATGAAAAAGGAATGGGAACATTCGCAATGATTTTTTTTCTTTCAAATAATTATTTCAAGTAATTATGAGAAGGGCTTGATCTATCTATTTTTTTATCTAAAAAAAAAAAGATGGAACTGTTCATTATTTAATGGAAGTAAAGTTTTTTTAGGTAATTTTATCGAAAAACATTTTTGTAGAGCTTCCAATACTTGTTCATGGCCTCAAGAGGCCGAAAGGTGCAGCAGAGCACACTGACTTCCATTTCATCATCAGAAAATGTAAAAATGCTCCTTGGAAATAAGCTAAAATAGGGGGTTTGGGGCTGAGCCCTATGTCTTTTAGCCGAAGGTTTGAAAAAGCGAGAAGGGCCAATTTATATGATTGAAGATATGAGGTTCGAAGAATAACTCTTTTTCTCTTACACAATACACATCACTTGTAGGTCTTATTTAAATTCAAAGACCAAGGCTGGGCAATGAATTCATTTTTGTTAGTGTGTTAATGCAAAGCGACTCAAAATTGGATTTAAAGAAATAATGTTATGGAAATGACCGATTAGTGTGACTACAAGCAATTTATCATCGCCCTATGCCTCCAATAATGTAGGGGGATATGCCACATAAATATTTCATAGTACGATGCAATAAACTCAATCACGTGCTATTGTTCCTCTTCAATTTCCTTTTGAGGCTTATACTAATAAAAATAGATTTATTATTGGATTAGTGATGGATTTACAAGTTCTGCTACTATCCCAATTGGTGGTCCGATTATGTAAGTGAATAATTCAATTGGTAATTTAATGGCATAAACTATGGAAAAACTTAAATATAATATTATTTCTAATTTTATGGGGTAAGATTTGTTAGCCAAAATTTGAAAATCCAGTGTTGGCTTATTAGATCCATAGAGTCCCATGGTTAAGGCTCCTATGAAAATTAAAATAAAACCACTAACGGTATACAAAATAAATTTTGTAGCATCATAGAGACGTCTCTTTCCTCCCCACATAGATAAGAGTAAATAAATTGGGATCAATTCTAATTCCCACATAAAAAAGAAAAGTAAAAGATCTTGTGGTGCAAATCCTTTAAATTTTCTTATTTTGTGGGAAAAAAAGGGGTAATAAAGAAATTTTTTTTTTCGAAATTTGATTGAATAATTTATTAGTCTCTACACCTCATAAATGTAATGGGAATTTTAAAATAAAGGTTTTGAAACCATTTTCAAGATGACATGGAAGTATAAGGACTTTATAGAAGAATTTATGAAATAACTTTATGAAGTCCTTTTGGACATGATTTTTATGGAATTTATATATGTATTTTCATAAACCTTAAATTATAGGATGTTTAAGAGGTGCCCATGTAATTATTTTTAGGATAAAATGAGTATAAGACGGTGTCACATTTTGGTCACAATCAAAATACATTGTAAAAATGTATTAACGAGTTTGCATGTGCCCTTTTTGGTCCACCCTAGAGTACTTTTACCTTGGTATAAACATCGAACTTGGTATAACATTGCAAGATACTTGTTGATGGAAATGTAATACACCATAAATAGCTCAGCCACTAGGCATAACAAAACAAAACATTGCAAAAGTTGCCAAAGGATTTGTAAACATAGGAAGGCTAGTGATTGTGCTAAGGTCCTTTTAGAACACCTTTGATACATAGGATTCCACAAATGGCAAAGAACCCATTAGAGCACCTAGAATACGAATTTAAGTGCAAAAAAACCTAGAGGAAGTGATATTGATTGGTTTAACCCTTGTGGAAATCATGTTACACATATTAGCAAAGCCATTAGCAAAGTCATTAGGGACAAAACAATCTTGTAAAAGTTGATACACCATATTTGAAGGATCACTAGATGAAAGACATGGAAAACCTATCAAAGTAGAAATAAATGCCTTTCTATCCAAAATAAGATCCATTTTTTTGATGAAAATAGTTGACAAAAGGGGGGGGAGGTCAACTTCAGCCAATGGATGAAAATGGTGAAAGGCCACAATGGTTTTAGTTGATTGGATCATAAAAGTGTTGGGCCTAATGCATACATAAGTCAAACATACTCCCCAACATGAGCAAGTGCTTGTGTGCGATGCAATTGTGTTGATGGAGGTGAAGTAGGATCTGGTGCCATCTTTGAAGATCTTTAGGAAGTTAAATGCTTGTGCTTTAATTGTATGTTCCTTTTGTAATGTCTGTTAGTCCTTTACCATGTACATTACACAAATGGGTGTGAGTCTTTTGGTGGCCTTTTTCACCACCCTGTGATGGAAATGACAAACACGAGGAATGGAAGAGCAAAAATGCATGCCAAGCTGTTATGTTAGATGGATTGATGGCCAATTGAACTAAAGGATGTGTAAAACATGTTGAACTTGACACGGAGAACATATGGGATATGATGGTATGAGTGGGGGTGTGGTAAACCAAGATGGAAAACATTGATGATATCTAATGATGTAATCCATGTCCAAGTCAAAGAAGGAAGAGAAAACAGTAATGTCAAAAGCATTGGCACCTCGAAAGCTAATGATTGCTTGTGTGTGGTGCATGATGTTTAGTGACGTGCTAAACTTGCTTTTGCTATGTATAAATGACCACAACCAAGACATAGATGTTGTTTTTGGGATGGATGGGCACTCGGTGTAGGTACAAATGATTAAGGAATAACCCATGGCTAATGAGGTAGACAAGGTGTGAAATGTGAGGACGAACTAGGTGCAATTGAATATACTAGATGAGACAAAATAGATGTGGTGGGAATAATTGGGTGAAAAGGTGGAGATGTCTTGTGATAGAGCATATAAGTCATCATGATATTGGTATCCGACTATGATACTTGTTGATGCTTTGATGATGGTGAAACTGCAAGGCTTGCCATGCCTATACACATTAATGACTGTAGCCCTAAACCCTAACCTCAATAGTGAATGACAACAACTTGGCTTTTTCATGTGTACTTTCTTTTGCTCATGTGATGGTGGCTCTTTCTGTTGGTTCCATTCTACCCTAAAAGTCTTTAAAGAAGGCTAGAGCCCCACACTTTGACCTTCCTCCAAAATCAAAACTGTCACCAATAACAACCCCCTTCTAGTTTCACATCTACTGAAGTTTCCTAAAGAACCACTGTAGTGGACTGGTTACCTTCATAGAAAGGCTTTTTATGGAAAACATAGTCCACTTTCGTGGCTATGTACATACAATACCTGCCACTAGTAATGGGCTTTCCTATTTTGCCCGCACAAAAGTATCGTGCCTTGCATAGATTCTTTCTTTTTCTTTGATACGAACCTTTTAACTTTCTACAGGAAAAAAACTACATTGACCAAAAAGAAGAGTACATCTCCCTTGCTCCAAAACGGACCACAAACAATTTCGATTGCTGTAACTGGATGGACTAACTCTTTAGAGCAGAGTACAATAAGAAGTTAGAACAGTGTGTACAAATGATAACAACATGCTATGAAGAAAGTCATAAATTTCATGTATGCTCGTGAGGTTCCCAACTTGGCCTCCATGTTTTGTAGCCAAGAAGTATGGCCAACTCAATTGCGTACTAATACCCTAACTCAACCCCACCCACTCCAAATCAGCAATTTGTGGCAAAGTTTTTCTATTTTCTGAAAAAGAAGAGTAACATTTGGAAAAAAAAAGTGCTTTTTTGGGTGTAAAACTGTGTTGTTTCAGCAAGCATTCACTACCTTTGTGGAATCAAAAAATTGAAAAAAAGAAAAAAATTGCTTCAAATTTGAACTGATATTTGTTTTCTTTCTACATATGGCACTCACAAGAGTTGATCATGATCAGCAGTAGTGGTTTCCCCCCCCCAAATTTTGTGATGTAGCCGTGGTGGCAATCATCCATAAGCTCATATAGCCAAATTTGATAATTAACAAAATATGAAGGAAAAAGAAATCCTTATATATTTTTGGCTACCTACTCCAACCATGTATAAGAATTTGGTGATTTAAAAAGATTTTGATTTGACAACAATGTCTATGATACTAATCTAATGAAATGGAGGAAACATGACCACTTTGGGATGACAAAAATGAAGCATATATACCATATGGATGTGATGTGATGACATGGATGAGATTACCATGCCAGGTATGATATTTGTCATATGAATGAGAACCATATGGATGATTAAGAACTTTCATCCACATGACCAATTTCTTTTCCTTTTTGTTCAAAACCCAATTTCATTTCTGAAATCAGTTTCTGTCAAAATTGTATTTTTTTCATTCATGTGGCAGAATTTGAATATATCCATATAATGATTCAAGTTTCATTCATCTGTGCAATTGCATCTGGGCACTGTGTTAAAAAATGTAATATGGGGCCCAGCACACTAATAAGACTTCATTATGTGTGTTCATTTTCATCCCTATGGTTTAATTTCCAATGTCATCAATTTCATCCATGAACATAGTTTCATCCATTCACACTACAATTTGATTGAATAAAGTCAATAATTTCATCCATGATTGACAGAATTTCATCCAGGAAAATAAAATAAAATATAGACATTGATTTCATCCATACAGAATTACTGATCTCCACCAAAAAAAAATCCTTTAAAATAGTAGAAAATTTCATCCATGGTCACTGACCAAATTCCATATGCAAAAGAACCATAAAAAAGTAATAGACATTGTTTTCATCCAACAGAATTGCAGATCTCCAGAAGACACAACTTCATGAAAATAATAGACAATGTGAACATCCATGATAATTGACAGAACTTCAATCTGCACCAAACAGAATTCTATAAATTAACGAAATAAAAGAAATTCATCCATGCCAATATAGTTTCATCCAATATATTCACATCCACATCATGGATGGCTTTGTTTTCATCCACGGAACTCCTGGACTGCTGAGCATTTCCACTGCCATGGAAGGAGAATGATGAGCATCAGTCTCTGAGTCTCCTCTGCAGAGTTGCTGGTCGCAGAAGCTCCTTTTGTTTTCTTGGGCATCTTCGCGTCGCGGATTTGGATTCGAAATTTCTTTTGTTGTTTTTCAGTGGAAGTTCTGAAGTACTTAGAGAGTCAGAGTTGAATAAACTTTTTAAAAGCACGGCTTGGACGATATAGTACAGGTGAAGAAGCTGCAGCTGACCCGGCACGGATTTCATGTCTCGGCGGTCAAGCTGACGACTTTCATGAGCTTGGCTCGGCTTTCCTTGCACTAGACTCCGAGATCTATGCGTTATTCTACAGCGTTTGACATAAATCAAACGCTTTCGAAAGAAAAAAGAAAAAGATAAAAAAAGAGAGTTTCCCAGAGATTGAACATCTGTTGTGACAGTGGTACTCTTTCTCGAGAAAGTGTTCATGAGGTCTGGTAATTGGGAGCTGGAGCCGATGAGTTCCGGCTGAGGACATGCATGAGCAGTAGCATCCTCAGCTAGTACCAGCTGAGACTCGTGGAATGCCCAACGATCCGTTCACCTAAGACCTTTCTAGTCGAACTTTTGTTGCCAGTTATATGAGCCCCTCGTCTTACGACATCTCACGCCCCTCGCCAACTTTCCAAGAGTGCACATGAACGATCGTCTGCTTTGAGTATAAGTTCTAGAGCGGTAGCGTGTTCTTGGTCTTACCCTGTACTTGATTCATGGATTTGGTTCAAGGTTTCGGCAGAGAAATATATATGAAGTTACCCAAGACTTGAATGCCAACTAAACGGTGAACCTTAATGGTAATTGAACAACAAGCTGAGCAGCTATGAGGCCAGTAGCTAGCGGGTGCCTTTACCTAATGCGGCCATATATTGCTGATATAATTCATGACTTCATGTTCATAAGAAACACAAATGATGGCGACTGATCTAACAATAACGATACATCTGTGGTATGCTTCGTCTAATCCGAGGGTTTGATGATGAATAGGCAGATCAAGAGGTACGTATTGTACATTTTTCTGATGACGACGAGCTGTAGAAGAAGCTCTTTGTAATTAGATCAGAGCTTCACAACAGGAATATATAAGCAGTATTCATCCAATAAAACCATTTCCGCCGGAGTGAAGTGATCATCTGAATGCTACTTTAAAGTGTAGTTATAGCATATAAGCAGCAGCAGCAGGTGCAGCAAAGTCGACCATTGCAGACTTAATTACAGAACATGCAAAAAAACTAGATAGACGACGATTTTTAAACGCCGACTTTAAAATTAAAAAAACCATCAGTTGTGATGAAATTAAGTCCACACTAATAATCCCTGAGAGAACAGAAGATTCGTATGAGGTACAATAACAGTCTAGTAACATAATTGCGATTTAACTTTCGGAAACAAGGCTAATTAGCTCTCCGATCCCAGTTGTGCGGCGTTGGGCAGCCGATGCTCTTACCGTAACTGCTCATACATGTTTGCTAAGGTGGTACTAATCTCAAACAAACCAGCAGCCCCCGATCCGCAGCTACGAAACTGCAAATTAAAACTCTAGGCAACATTGGGCATTCATTCATCAGCTGCAGGGTCGATGTAGCTTACTAGCTGCAGCAATTATATAAAATCTTAGGATTCTTCTGCTGCTGCAGCAGCCGCCTGCTCTGCTCCTCTCTCTCTCTCTCAGACAGACACTGTAGACTTCCTCTTCTGTAGCTAGCTAATTCCAGGAACTGGGTTTTTCCCAATGCCGATTGCAACGGTCCCGTTCCCAACAACCGCGTGTTCCGCAAACATACAAATTACGATCTGCAGAATTTAGATGTGCTTTTTTTAATTTTTTTTGTTTTTTAGTTGATTTCAGGTGATGGAATATAATTAGTTTGCCATTATTCCATCAACTAATCAGATCTACTCCGGTGGCTTTTATTGGTTTCAGGTGATAGAATCATTTTTGTTTTCATCTCTAATTTATTTGTTAATTTTTTAGGTGATGGAATAATGGTTTTTCATCACTTATAGTTATTTTTTGTTGATTTTTCGGATGGTGGATAATTTGTTTTCATCATCTCTTGTAATTTATTTGTTGATTTCAGGTGATGGAATAATACATTGTTGATCTGTTATGATTTATTTGTTGATTTTTCAGGTTATGGAATAATGTTTTCGCCACATAAATTGATTTATTGATTTCAGGTGATGGAATAATTGGCTTTCGTATCTTATAAATTTATTTGCTGATTTTTCAGGTGATGGAATAATTTGTTTTATTTGTTGATTTTTCAGGTTATGAAATAATGTTTTCGCCAGATAAATTGATTTAATGATTTCAGGTGATGGAATAATTTGCTTTCATCTCTTGTAATTTATTTGCTGATTTTTCAGGTTATGGAATAATTTGTTTTCATATCTTATTAATTAATTTGTTGATTTTTTCAGGTGATGGAATAATTTGTTTTCATCTCTTAATAATTATTTGTTGATTTTTCAGGTGATGGAATAATGTTTTTCCATGATCACTTAAATATCTATTTGTAGATTTTCAGGGTACTGGAATAATATAACTTCATCACTGTTATTTATTTGTCGATTTCAGGTGCTGGAATAATTGTTTTCTTATCCTATAATTAGTAGATAAATTTTCAGAAATAAGATTTTTCCATCCCTTATTATTAATTTGCTGATTTCAGGTGCTGGAATAATTTGTTTTCTTGTTCTATAATTATTAGTTAAATTTTCAGAAATAAGACATTTCCATCCCTTATTATTAATTTGCTGATTTCAGGTGCTGGGTTTTTTGTTTTCATGCCTTATAATGATTCCTTGATTTTTCAGGTGATGGAATAAGTCTATTTTTCCATCAGTTATTACCAATTTCTTGATTTCAGCTGATGTAATAATTTGGTTTTATTGTCCTATATTTTATTTGTTGATTTTGCAGGTGATAGAATCATATATATTTTCATTATTATTATTATTATTTAGTTGCTGATTTCAGGTGATGGAATAAGTCTATTTTTCCATCAATTATTACCAATTTCTTGATTTCTTGATTGGTTTTATTGTCCTATAATTTATTTGTTGATTTTGCAGGTGATAGAATCATATATATTTTCATTATTATTATTATTATTTAGTTGCTGATTTCAGGTGATGGAATAAGTCTATTTTTCCATCA
>Ga0116231_10010402_pt1 | contig 15007 bp, 14 predicted proteins | sample S1TSphgellanicum_2_FD_89695 | JGI IMG/M metagenome (GOLD analysis project Ga0116231, IMG submission 89695) | Host-associated microbial communities from peat moss isolated from Minnesota, USA - S1T2_Fd - Sphagnum magellanicum MG | ecosystem: Host-associated > Plants > Peat moss > Unclassified...
AGGCGCCTCACCCACGCGGGAACATTATAGCTAGGAGACGTCCCCACGCCAGGCTAGCCACTTTGGCGACGGCAAGAACTGAAGGTGGGTTCACGCTTTCATTGGAGAGAAGCCCACTTCACCGGCGACGCCGCCTTTGGGCTGCGCATTGAGGGCCATGCGCTATGCGCTGGCCGAACTACGAGACTTCCGCGCGCCTTTCGCCCTTAGAGAATCGCCGAGACGGTTTCTGACTATCGCGGATTTTCCTGTGGCGGGGGCTGATGTGCGCAAGCTGCGCAACGTCTCAACTTCCTCGGGGTGTCGGTTCAGAATCTCCAGAAGCCCCACGGCGGCGTCGCTCGGAGGCGTCGCGCCGCTTTCGTATTTCTGAAAAGCCCGCCGCCCGCCGCCAATGATCCGCCCAGCTTCCTCCTGGGTGAGCTTCAACCGCTTGCGCACGGCCTTCACATGCGTCGCATAGGCTGTGCGGAGTTCCCGAAAGGCCTCATCCGAGGTCTTCAGGTCACCGCCGCTGTGGATCGAGTCGCTGTCATCGTCGGGATACCAGCCTGGGACGTCGACAATACGCGACATCGAGCCGACGCTGACCGTCTGCGACCGTACACCCCGACGCAGGACCTTGCCGGTCTCCGGATGAACACGCGTATCGGTCACTTCAAACCTCCTTGAACGATGTCAGCACGACATCGATAAGCGTCTCGCTGGCGAACTTCAGGTACAGGACCAGATCGTCATACGGGATCTAGTAGGTGTCGTGCCAAACCCTGGAGTTGGGCGGACTGTGGGCCGTCTCGGACTTGACGAAATCCCCAGATTCCAGCGCCTGCACGACACCAACAATATCCTCGAGCGTATAACCCAGATCCCGCGCGTCACGGGTCGCCTTGCCTGTGATTTCCAGCGTCTCCACGCTCGCGAACTTCGCCTGAATGGCGGAGAGATCGTGATGTGGTTTAAGCTTCACCGACATCCCCATATACACCTCTAAGGTTGATTTTCAAGGCGGATGGCGTCGCGGATCTCCGCGACGAACAACGGGTGATCGGCGCCAGCGGGCACACGGGTGGGCTCTGCGGTGTTCCACGGCGGCCTCAATGTAAGAACATAAACAGAACATTTGCGGCGTGTGAAGTCGGATTCTCGGTTCGACGCCACAATTGCGATTCCTAGCGCGCCCGGTCAGGTGGGAGGGCAGGCCGGAAGGCGGAGGGGAAAGCCTTGTATGGGGAATTCTCTGTCAAGCCCCTGCGAGCGGGCATGCTGAACTTCTGGGATGCGGACCTTGGCTCTGAGCGACTTTGCATGCATCGCTTGGCAAAGGCCTGACCAAACGTAACCACGTCTGTTTTGCCTAACTCAGCGCGCCAAGCCGATATCGTTTCGCGGTATGATGCGGGCGCGGTTCGATCGGATCTTTACCAAGAAAACCGGCATCATCCTCTTGGATAAGCAGCTTCACCGCCTGCATGCCCACAAGGACGAGCTCCTCCGCGTGCTCGACTGTCCCGAGATCCCGCTTCACACCAACGGATCAGAGAACTACATCCGCAGCGTCGTGACCAAGCGCAAGAGCTCCGGCGGCACGGTCAGCGAAGCGGGAAAGGTCGCCCGCGACACACTCCTCGGCCTCATGAAGACGTGCGCCGAGCTCAACGTCTCCTTCTGCCAATACCTCGGTGATCGGCTCGCCGTGCCCGGCGCCACGTGCATAGCGCCGCTCCCAGATCTCGTCGGGCTCGCAGCTGATAAGCCCGGGCCTATGCCCCGCTTACGCGATCCTCGTCATAACGCTCGGAATTTCCTAAGAAATCTGGAGCGGGCGAAGAGATTCGAACTCTCGACCCCAACCTTGGCAAGGTTGTGCTCTACCACTGAGCTACGCCCGCTCGGCGCACGGAGGCTAAGGACCCAAAAGGCCCCGTCCGCAAAGAAGCGGGTATAAAGCAGAGCATCGGTCGTATTGCAAGCGGCTCTGGGCGGGGTCGGCCTAGCGGCCGAGCCGGATCGTTTTGAGCCGACGTTTGTTCACATGGTCGGCTGGGGCGGGGCCCGTTTGATCGGGCAGTTCGCCGCGAAAGTAATAGCGCTGCCAGGCTTCGCGCACGGCGTCGGGATCGCGTTTGCCGAGCTTCTTGTTGAACGCCTCGCGCTGGCGGCCCCAGGCCTCGTACTGCTCACGGTATTCAGGATCGCTGGCGAGGGAGCGCTGGATCGGCTGCACCTCCTCCATCGCTCGGTGCGGGATAAGCTGGAAGAAGCAGAATGGCTCGCCCTTCTCGAAGCGCACCTTCCCGGGGCGGGTGAAGATCCAGTTCATGGTGAAGGGGAAGGGCAGCCAGTCGGTCTCAACCAGGCCCTGCAAAGGTTGGACGCCGTCTTTAACCCAATTGGGCGGTCCTCCACAGAGCAGGTCCCAGCCGGGCTCGGTGCGGAAAAGATAGCCCGGGTGGAAGGTGATCACCCCGTGGGAGAAATGCGACTTTACAAAGTCGTGGAAGTCCGGGTGCGGGCGGTCCGGACGAAAAGTGATGTCGGAGGTCTGGACGCCACCGCTCCACTCGGCGGTAAACGAAACCGGACAGAGGATCTCCCATCCTGTGGTGTTGGCCATGGTCAGAGGCAGACACCGATAGGGGTGGCGCTCGGTGAACCGGTCCATCCACCCGCGCTGCGGACGTCCTGGCACGATCTCGGGCGGGCGGGCGGCGGTAGGAAAGCACTCGAGCTGCATCATGCGCCTTTCACTCTTTACGATCGTGGTAGCCGCGCCAGACTGCGCCCGTCAAATCATGGCCGGTCTCGAAGGCCTGCGAGAATCCCTATGCTTGACCTTGGCGTCGCGGCGGCTCATCGAGCCCGGCCATGAGCGCCGATGAAGATCCAAACGAATGGGAGCCCGCCACCAAGCTGATCCGGGGCGGTGTCGCGCGGACCCCGTATGGGGAGACCAGCGAACCGATATTTTTGACGCAAAGCTTCGTCTACGAGACGGCGGAGGCGGCCGACGCCCGCTTTGCAGGGTCAGAATCCGGCTTTGTTTATACCCGCTATGGAAATCCCACGACCCTGGCGTTCGAAGAACGGCTGGCTCTGCTCGACGGCGCGCAGTCCTGCCGCGCCTTTGCGTCGGGCATGGCGGCGATCCACATGGCGATCATGGGCCTCGTCAAGGCCGGCGATCATATCGTCGCAGGAAAGGCCCTGTTCGGCTCTTGCCGGTGGATCCTCAGCAACTGGGCCCCCCGGTTTGGGATTGAGACCACCTTGGTCGACGCCCCCGACCTCGACCAATGGCGCGCCGCCATGCGGCCCAACACCCGCTGCATTCTGATCGAGACCCCGGCCAACCCCCTGCTTGAGCTTACAGACATTGCTGCGGTGGCGGACATGGCTCACGCGGTCGGGGCCAAGGTCGTCGTCGACAATGTCTTCGCGACGCCCCTTTTCCAACAGCCGTTGAAGCTTGGCGCTGACGTGGTCGCCTATTCGGCGACCAAGCATATCGACGGGGGCGGCCGCGTCCTCGGGGGCGCCCTCCTTGGCGAGAAGGCGCTCCTTGAAGAGGCGTATCGCGACCCGATCCGCCACACAGGACCTGCCCTGTCGCCGTTCAACGCTTGGGTGTTGCTAAAGGGACTGGAGAGCCTTGATCTGCGCGTCCGTCGCCAGGCGGAGACGGCGGCGGCCCTTGCGGATCAGGTCGGCGCGCATCCGAAGGTTCGGCGCGCCTTCTATCCGTTCCATAAGGACCATCCTCAGTATGCGCTCGCGCGCCGGCAGATGAGCGGCGGCGGCACGGTGGTGGCCTTCGACCTCGGCGGCCGCTCCCAGGCGTTCAACTTCCTGAACGCCCTCAAGATCATCGATATATCCAACAACCTTGGCGACGCCAAGTCGATGGCGACCCATCCCGCCACCACCACCCACCGCTCGATGAGTGAAGAGCAGCGGCTGGAGGTCGGCGTCACCGAAGGCTGCGTGCGCCTCTCCGTCGGCCTCGAAGGCGCAGGCGATCTGGCGCGCGACCTTGGCCGGGCGCTGGACGCCGCCTGATCGGCCCTGTGGCGCGCATCATTCCTGGCGGAAGGCCGGCTCCAACGCCTTCAAGAGCCTGAGGGTTTCCGGTTCATCCCGGGCCTCTGCCGCCGCTTTGAGCGCTTCGATGCGCGGCTCGAGCTCCGACCATGGCGGCAGGGTGTCGAAGGCGGCCATCACACCGTCGGCGCGGGTCGGGCGCACGGTCTCGGCGCTGTAGAAGATTTCCTCATAAAGCTTTTCGCCGGCCCTCAGGCCGGTGTGAACGATCTCGATGTCGACCCCGGGCCTTAGGCCATGAAGCCGGATCATCTGTTTCGCCAGGTCCGCAATCCTCACGGGCTCTCCCATGTCGAGAACGTAGATCTGGCTTGAGCCGGGGTCCCCGTCGGGCGCCGGCAGGGCCGCCGCCTGAAGCACCAGGGCGGCGGCCTCGCCCACGGTCATAAAAAACCTTACGACATCAGGATGGGTCAAGGTTATGGGTCCGCCGGCGGCGATCTGGCGCTCGAACAAGGGCACCACCGAGCCGGTCGAGCCCAGCACATTGCCGAACCGCACCACAGCTACCTTGGCGCCGCCGCCGCGGGCGATCGCCTGCACCACCCGTTCGGCGACCCGCTTGGTGGCGCCCATGACGTTGGTGGGATTGACCGCCTTGTCGGTGGAGATGAACACAAGGACCTTTGAATACTGGCGTGCGAGGCGCGCCACATTGGCGGCTCCAACCACATTGGTCAGGACCGTTTCGCAGGGGTTGGTCTCCATCAGCGGAACGTGCTTTAGGGCGGCTGCGTGGAGCACCACCTCGGGCCGTTCCTCAGCGAACAGCACCTCGAGCCTTCGCCGGTCGCGGACGTCTCCGATCGAGGATACCCATGGCGCCGATACACCGTCTTCGCGCAGGGTCTGGTCGATGGCGTAAAGGTTGAACTCCGAGGCGTCGAACAGAACCAGACGCTCAGGACCCAGGGCCAGGATCTGCCGGCTGAGCTCCGAGCCAATGGTGCCGCCCGCGCCGGTCACCAAGACGCGCTTGCCCGCCACGAGGCTGCGCACCAGGTCAAGGTCAAGGTTGCGCGCGCGCCGATCCAGCAGCGCCGACGCCTGCACAGGCCGCAGGGTGCCGCCCGCGCCGTGGCTCACCACCCGAACCCCCACCTCGGCGGCGGCGGCCAGCACAGCGTCCACGACCTGTCGGCCGGGGCGTTTCTCCGCCAGGATGACCTGCGGCGAGCGATCTTCCGCGGCCGTGAGCGCCTTCAGAACCGCCGCGAGGCGCGCCAAGGCGCCCATCACTTCAACGCCCAGGATCGTGCGCCCCGCGTGATCCTCGTCCAGGACCACAATGCCGGCGATGCGCACATCACGGTCTCTTCGACGCCAGGTGCGTAGATAGTCCGATACCGCGCTACTGGACCCGACCACAACGGCCGCCGGCCGCGATCGATCTTCCAGGCGGAAGGCCGCGCCCCAGTCGCCATGGGTTATGGCCTGTTTCAGAAGGCGTTCGAGCGAAAGAACGGTGGTGAGCACCGGCACCACGAAGACGGGCGTTGAGCGCGGAAAGTCCTTGAGGCGGTCGATCAGGAACAGAAGCGGCAGTTGAATGAGCGCGGCGATGACCACGGCCTGGAACACCCGCACCACATCGTTCAGCGCCGTATAGCGCCAAAGCCCGCGATGCAGGCGGAAGGCGGGAAAGACGAAGCCGCAGATCACCACAAAGCTTATCGTCGCTCGGATGACCATATCGAGGGGAAGGGGCCGCTCGAAGTGGTAGCGCACCATGATGACGCCGGCCATCACCACGCCCGCCCAGGCCAGATCCTGAAGATAGATCAGCCAAGGCATCCAGCGCGGGCTGTCGCCGTCGCGGAGGGGGGCGGGATGAAGGGGCGAACTCATCGGATCGGGGGCGGCTGCTCGAAGGACTCCACCGGCGTCAGCTTCCAGCGTACACGCGCCGACCCATCGAGCCCGATCTTGCCCCTCAGCATGATCTGGCGCGTGCGCTGCGGCAGGCCCATCTCGAAATGGACCGAAGCTTCGAGCGATACATCGGGCGCATCGTTGCGGAACCACCACCCGCGATTGGAGGCGCCGCGGATCAGAACGCTGCGTTTATCGCGGGCGAGCGAGGCCTGAACCTCATGATGCAGGTGGAAGTGAAGTGTGAAGGGGTCGAGGCGGCGACGCGGCGGAGCGCTTTTGGACACCGGCGTAAACCGGTCCTCCCCTCTTAGCTCCTCGGAGCGCAAGTCGAGATAGAGCCGCCGTTCATGGAGGAGGCCATGGCTGGCCGCCCACCCATCGTGGGTCAGCTCGAGCCAGACGCCGGTCTCGTCTTCATTGCGCTGGGTATCGACCGTATGCGCCCCGCCCACAAGGCGCGGGCCGAGGCCCTTGGCGAGGAAGCCCGACAGGGGCGCTCCGGCCGAGGTTTCCCCGACCGCGGCCGTTGAGCCAGCCTCGGTCAGCCGAAGAGCCTGCGGGCCCTGAGCGCCAGGGCTCCAGCCGGCGTTGACGATCATCCGGTCCTTGCCGCAGCTGATCTCAATCGCGAGGGGCTGGGCGCACGCGGCGACGCCCCATGCCCCTGTCGCCGCCGGCGCCGTGTCGACCAAGAGCTGGATCTGGCGGCTGCCCATCCGGTGATAACCCGATTGAAGCGCAAAGCCATAAACCCGGGCCGAGGGATCCTCGTGCGCGACGGCCGAGGCGACCCGGCGGGCGCTTGACGACTCCCCGCCCTGGAACGCGCCCAGTCGTCCGTCCCCGAGGGTGAAGAATCGGACGGCGGCGGTCAGGCGATCGATGGCCCGGCCCACCGCCTCAGGCGCTGTAATCACCCTCTGATGCAGGACGTCGTCCAAGGTCAGAAGATCGAGCAGCAGCTCCATCGCCTGCTCAGGCGAGCGCGTCATGAGCCCGCCGTCGGGCAAGACCGCAACCCGCAGGGCCCTGTCGGTCGCGGCGAGGGTTTTAGCCAGGAAGGCGCGAAGCCCCCTGCCGGCCAGAGTCGCACTGACGAGGGCGCTTACGACCGCCCGCTCTGCTGCGCGCGCCGGGCCATCGTTCAGCCGCATGAGGTGACGCACCTGCTCCGCCAGAGACCCCAACAAACGCCGTCGCTCGAACTCCGAGGCGATCTCGATGAGCCGCGGCGCGGCGCAGGCGAGGTTATAGACGCGTCGCTCGAGGGTCTCCGCGCCCCAGGCGAAGGGGGTGATCGGCGAGAAGAGTTCGAGCCAGTCGAGGCTAAGCCTTAGGGCCTCCTCGGTCGCTTTTGGCGTGAGCTGCGACTCCGCCGGCGTCATCAGACTGGGTAGCCAGTCAAACCGGTGCAGAGCCACCGCGAAGGCCCGGGACGGGCTCGCCGTGTCCCAAGGATCGCCGCCCTGACCTATCTCCAAGGTCTCGCCCGCCAGCACCATACGGCCGGAAAGGATCATCCTGGCCATTTCCGGGTCGGTGGGTCGATAGTCCCGCGGCGACGCAGCCACCCCATCTATGGGCGGGCCGCGCAGGGTCCAACGATAGATCTGCGACTGACGCCACTCCCCTGCCACAAGGCTTGTCATCCGCGCGAGCGCCGCGGCGGCGGGCGCCAGAAGGGGCTTGGTCTCGACGCCGGGCCGGCGCTCGCTCATTCGGCGGCCTTGGCTCCCGCACTGGCCGCGCTGCGGAGCGCAGAGATGTTGTGGGCATAAGCGCTCGGTCCGCCCTTGAACACGGCTGTGCCAGCGACCAGAGCGGTCGCACCCGCGTCCAGGCACTGACGGGCGTTGGCGGCGGTGACGCCGCCGTCGACCTCAAGGATGATGTCTCTACCCGAGGCGTCGATAAGGGCGCGCAGCTTTTCGATCTTCTTCAGCTGCGAGGTCATGAAGCTCTGGCCGCCGAACCCGGGATTGACGGACATGACCAGGATGAGGTCCGCCTCATCGATAATCCATGCGATCGCCTCGGGGGAGGTCGCTGGATTCAGCACCACGCCGGCTTTGGCCCCGAGGGCGCGGATGCGCTGCAAGGTTCGCGAGAGGTGAGGACCCGCTTCAGGGTGGACGCTGATGACGTCGGCTCCCGCTGCACGAAAGGCCTCTAGGTGCGGATCGGCGGGCGCGATCATCAGGTGGACATCGAAGGGAAGCGAGACGTGGGGTCTCAGCGCCTTCACCACATCCGGACCGATGGTGATATTGGGGACGAACCGGCCGTCCATCACGTCCACGTGCAGCCAATCCGCGCCGGCGGCCTCGATCGCGCGCGCCTCATCGCCGAGGCGGGAAAAATCCGCCGCCAAAATCGACGGAGAAATGATGGGATGAAGACCGCTCATGCGGCCAGACCTAGAGCATTTGGGCCGGAACGGGAACCGTTCCGGCCCTTGTGACGATCAGTGTGCGGCGGTCGAGGCCTGGCGGCCCTGATTTTGTCGCAAAGGCGCGCCCTCAGCGTTTAGCGCGCAGCGCCTAAGGCTCAGAGGACGCCTTCTGGCCCGACCCGCGTTAGGCCCCGGGAGGCGGGGGCGGCGGCGGCGGATAGGCGCCGGGAGGCGGCGGCGGGTAGCCACCTGGAGGCGGCGGGCCGTAGCTGCGCGGACCAGCCGGCTCGATGCGGGCGCGGCCGCCTTCCCAGATCACATTCACCCGCGTGCCCTGTGGAAGGGGCTGTGCGCCGGGCTGGGGGATCTCCAGGGTGCGTCCGTCGCGGAACTGGACCATATAGGCGAAGCCTGGGTGGCGTTGGTCGCCTTGGATGGCGTTCCCGATCAAAGCGCCGCCCACGACGCCGGCCACGGTGGCCAGGCCCCGGTCGCGGCCGCTGGCCAGACCATTGCCGGCCAGGCCGCCGGCGACGCCGCCGATCACAGCGCCGGCGCCGTTGTTGCCGGGACCAAATTCAATGGGCCGCGCGCCGATGATGACGCCGTGCTCGACGCGGGCCGGCACTCCAGCCGCATAGGCCGGGTAGGGCCGCGGGCCGTAGTCTTCGGCGCACGCGCCGAGGGAGCCGGCGACGGCGACAAGGGAAAGAGCGAGCAGGGCCTTACGGGCCGCGCTCGAACGAGCAGGGGTCGAAGGGGTCATCGGATCCTCATGGAACGCGGTAGGATGGGCAGCAATCTGCACCGTGCGACCTGAACGGTCGCTGAACAGGGATGGTTCATAGCATACGTTGAAACCGGGCGATAAAGAAGCCGTCGAGGCCCCCTAAAGGGAGATCTTCACTTGGCAAGAGGCGCAAGGTTCCATCCGGGCGCACGGCCGCGCCGGGCGCGCCTTCCTCGCCTGCGGCAATGGGCTCAAGCGCCATATGGGGATGGCGCGACAGGAAGGGGGCGACCTGGGCTTCGCCCTCTTCCGGCTCGAGGGCGCAGACGCAATAGACCAGCCTGCCTCCTGGCCTTAGCCGGCGGGCGGCGGCGTCGAGGAGCTTGGCCTGGCCCTCGGCGAGGGCGGCGATTTCAGGCGCTCGGGTGGTCCAGAGCACGTCAGGATGGCGACGGAAGGTTCCGGTTGCTGAACAGGGCGCGTCGAGCAGAACCTTGTCGAATGTGCGGCCATCGTCCCAGGTCCGCGCGTCCGCCGCGACCAGTTCGGCTTCAAGCCCCGTGCGCAAAAGATTGTCTCTGAGGCGCGAGAGCCGCGCTTCAGAGCGGTCGAGAGCGACAACCTGCGCGCCGGCCGCGGCCAGTTGCATGGTTTTCCCGCCGGGCGCGGCGCAGAGATCAAGGGCGGTCTCACCGGCCTTGGCGCCGAGGAGGCGCGCGGGCAGGGCGGCCGCAGCGTCCTGGACCCACCAGCGACCTTCGGCAAATCCTGGCCATTGGGAAACATCGCCTTTGCGCTCGGTCCGTACGGTGGCGCCCGGAAGGACAATCCCGCCGACCGCATCGGCGACGGCGTCTGCGTCCAAAGCGTCGCGCAGGCTGAGATCCGTCTGCGGCTCCTCGATGATGCGCGCTGCGATCTTCAGGGCGATGTCCGCGCCATAGGCGGCGCGCCACCGCGCGAAAAGCCAGTCCGGGGCGAACTGCTCTGGCGTCGCTAAAGGCCGATCCCGGTCCAGGCTGCGGAGCACGGCATTGATCAATTTGACGAAAGCCCGCGCCTCCGGGCTCGGGGCGGCGAGGGCGAGGGTGGTGGACACGGCGGCGTGGGGCGGGGTGTCCAGCGCCATCATCTGGGCGGCGCCAAGGCGCAGCAGGCGCGTAACGGCGGTCGGCGGCGGCTTGCGCAGGCGCCCTGATAGCGCTCGGTCTATGGGCCCCAGCCATCGCAGAGTTCCCAGCGCCAGGGCGCGCGCGAAACCCCGGTCTCGGCTATCCAGTCCGGCGAGGCCAGCCTCGTCCATATCCTCCATGCCGCCCCGGCGCGCCAGGGCGGCGTCGATCAGCGCGAGGGCGGCCCGCCGCGCCGCCAATCCGCCGACAGAGGGGGGAGGCCTGCGCCCGCCCGGCCTGCCCCGCGCAGGCGGCGACGATCGGTCGGGCGGGTTTGTCGGCGTCATGGCGCCTCGTTTCACGTCGGATGGCGCGCCGCAAGCCGCGCGTTTTCTCACCGGGTCAACCCTCTCGCGCAAATGTGAGCCAGAGGCTAAAAGCAGTCTCGATTCTCCGGTCTTAAGGACCGGATCGCCGTCTCAAGCGGGCGCGGCGCACGGACCTCGGTGGAGCCCTCATTCATGTCGAACCCTTCAAGACCCGGACAATCGGGGCGATCCCCCGGTGGATCGGGCGGGTTCGGAGGTTCCCCCACGCCGGGCCGGCGCAGCCTTCTTGGCACCCTGGCCTACTGGGCGGCGGTTGCTTTCATCTGGCTGGCGATCTTCTTGGTCGCCTTCGTGGTGATTTTCTCGCGTGGACTGCCCGACACGTCCAAGCTCTACGATATCCGTCACCAGCCCTCGATCACCTATCTCGACCGCTCGGGCTCACTCCTTGGCGTTCGCGGAAGCCAGTACGCGCCGCCCGTCGATATCGACAAGCTCCCCGAATACGTGCCCGCCGCCTTCGTGGCCATCGAGGACCACAACTTCTACCACCACATGGGGTTTGACGCCGGCGGCATCATCCGGTCGTTTTTCCGCAACATCCTGCATCGTCACGGCCCGTTGGCCGGCGGCTCGACCATCACCCAGCAATTGGCGCGCAACCTTTTCCTCACGCCGGACCAGACCTATCGCCGAAAGGCTCAGGAGTTGATGCTGGCCTTCTGGCTTGAGCGCCGGTTCTCGAAGAAGCAGATCCTGGCCCTCTATATGAACCGGGTCTACTTCGGCGCCGGCGCCTATGGGATCGAGGCGGCGGCCCAGCGCTATTTCAACAAGCCGGCCGACCAGCTTTCTGTCGGGGAAGCGGCCCTGTTGGCGGGCCTCCTGAAATCGCCGACCCACTACAGTCCGGTCTCCGATCAGGACAGAGCCGCGCGCCGCGCCACCATCGTGCTCGACCGGATGGTCGAGACCAAAGCCATCACGCCCGAACAGCGTGAGCAGGCCTTCCAGCATCCGGTCAAGGTCTCCAAGACCCTGGCGTCGGCTTACGCGCAGTATTTTGTCGACTGGGTCGACCAGCAGGTGCGCCAGCTGGTCGGTCAGCCCGAGACGGACATGGTGGTGGAGACCACGCTTGATCTGCCGCTCGACGCCCTGGCTCAGCAGGCGGCGTCCACGGTTGTGACGCGCGACAAGGGGGCGGGCGTTCAGCAGGCGGCCATCGTCGCCATGGACGGCGTCGGCCGCGTACGCGCCATGATCGGCGGCGTGGACTACGGCGACAGTCAGTTCAACCGCGCCGTGGAGGCGCGCAGGCAGGCAGGGTCGGCCTGGAAGCCCTTCGTCTACCTCACCGCCATGGAGCAGGGTCGCACGCCGGATGTTCAGGTGGTGGACGAGCCGGTGACCATCAACGGTTGGTCCCCCCACAACTACACCAACAGATACCTGGGCCCGATGACCCTTCAGCAGGCCCTTGCCCAGTCGATCAATACCGTGGCGGCGAGGCTGGCGGACGAAATTGGTCGGCAGAATGTCGCCAACACCGCCAAACGCCTCGGGATCCGCTCGACCATCAACACCGATCCTGCGATGGCGCTCGGCACCACCCAGGTCAGCCCGCTCGAGATGGCTGAGGCCTATGCGCCGTTTTCCAATGGCGGGGACCTGGCGAGCGCCTACGGGATAGAACGGATCCGCACCGCCGACGGAAAAATGCTCTACGAGCATCACCCTGAGCCGCACCAGAACGTGATCGGCAACCCAGCCTTGACCTACATGAACCAGATGCTTCGCGCGGTGATTGCGTCGGGCACCGGCACGCGCGCGCAGATCCCCGGCTACGACCTCGCCGGTAAGACCGGGACCACCTCCGACTATAAGGACGCCTGGTTCATGGGATACACCGGCGGCTTTGTCACCGCAGTCTGGGTCGGCAAGGACGACAACACGCCAATGCGCAAAGTGACAGGCGGCGGGGCGCCGGCGGAAATATGGCGCGCCTTCATGGCCACGGCGCTTCCGCACCTTCAGGTGCGCGCCATTCCGTCAGGGCCCGAGGCCGAGCCCGGGGTGGTGATGGGCGATCCCCTCGGCGACCTCTTGTCGAACATGACCGTGGCGCCGTCTAACGACAATCCGCCCCCCGCGCCGGAAACCCCGGATGCGCCCTCGCCGCCGCCCGCCCCGCAGCCGGCCCCGGCGCAAAGGCCGCTTTAGCCTCCGTTCTCCGGTGCAGCTTCCGCATGCACGGATGGATAGGACCCGCGAGGTTAAGCGGCGGCCATCATCCGTTCGACCTCGGCGACAATTTCGCGCAGGTGAACAGGCTTTGCCAGAACCTTCGCGCCTTCAGGCGCGCGCGACCCGGCGGATAGGGCGACCGCGGCGAAACCCGTGATGAACATGATCCGGGTTCGCGGCGAGCGCGCCGCGCACTCACGCGCCACTTCAATACCGTCCGCGCCCGGCATAACGATGTCGGTGAGCAGAACGTCAAACACGCTCTCCGCCAGAGCCGAGATCGCCTCATCGCCGTCGGCGCAGGAGACCACCTCATAGCCTGCCCGTTCCAGCGCCTTGCACAGGAAGGCGCGCAGGGAATCGTCATCTTCTGCGAGTAGGATGCGGGTCATCGGGTCCACGGTCTGATGAGGATCAGAGTGGCACCCTATATGGACGAGTGTAAACCGCGGCTAAACCAAGCGGTCGCAGGCGCAAAAGCCGTCTGGACCGATCAGGCGCGTTGACCCGGCCCCAGGATCGCCAATAGTGCCGCCCATGAACGCTATCGGCCAGACGAGGACAGATGCGGCGGAGATCGTCCCGCCGTTCACCCTCGTACGTCCTGCGCGGCTGACGACGCCGCTGATCTTCGCCTGTCCGCATGCGGGCCGATTCTATCCCGAGGAGATGCTCGCCGCCTCCGCCCTTGACCCTGCCGCCATCCGTCGCTCGGAAGACGCCTTCGTCGACCGGCTGATCGCCGGCGGCGCCGAAGGCGGCGTGCCGCTGATTTCCGCGTGTTTTGCACGCGCCTATATGGACGTGAACCGAGAGCCCTACGAACTCGATCAGGCGATGTTCGAGGACGAGCTTCCCCCCTTCGCCTGCGCGCGCACGGCGCGCGTTGCGGCCGGCCTCGGCTCCATCGCCCGGGTGGTCGCGGAGGGGCAGGAGATCTACCGGGGCAAGCTCACCTTTGGCGACGCCAAGCGGCGCATCGATCAGGTGCACCGGCCCTACCATGCCGCCCTCAAAGCCCTCATCGACGAAGCGCGCGACCTCTTTGGGGCGGCCATCCTGATTGATTGGCATTCCATGCCCTCTGCAGCCGCTGGCTCGGGGCGGGTCCCTGCGCCCGACGTTGTGCTGGGAGACCGTTTCGGCGCGGCCTGCTCGCGTCTCGTGACCGGCGCGTGGGAGCGCGAATTGATCGCCCTGGGTTACCGGGTGACGCGCAACACCCCCTACGCCGGAGGCTTTACGACCGAATTCTACGGCAAGCCGGAAAAGGGCGTGCATGCGCTGCAGATCGAGATCAACCGAGGCCTCTATCTGAACGAGGCCAGGGTCGAGCCGAACGCCTGCTTCGATGGTCTGGAGCGGGACCTGCGCCGGGTCTTCACCCAGTTGACGGCGGCCGATTGGAGCCAGCTTTTATGACGGAGATCGACGAGCGCGCAGACGCTCTGGGCGACAACCAGGCAGACGCCTTTTCCGATCGCCAGGTGGGAAGCCTGCCCGCCCACCTCGGCCTCGAGTGGAAGTCGGTTGTGAACGGGAGAGTTTGCGGCCGCTTCGAGGTGGGCCCACACCATATGGCCCCAAACGGGTTTCTTCATGCAGCGAGTGTCGTGGCTTTGGCCGATAGCGCCTGCGGCTATGGATGTGCAAACGCCCTGCCCAAGGGCGCATCCGGCTTCACGACCATCGAGCTTAAGGCCAACTTCCTCGGCACCGCGCGCAGCGGGGCGGTGGAGTGCGAGGCGCGCATGGTCCACGGCGGACGCACCACTCAGGTTTGGGACGCTGAGGTGCGGGCCGAGGGTTCCCAGCGTCTGATCGCCCTGTTCCGCTGCACGCAGATGGTGCTTTACCCCACGAAGAGTTGAGACCTCCCTTGCTACGGGCGCCGGCCTGACATGGCGTCGAGAGGTGCGCACACCGGCGCTCTTGAGCGAATAACGTCGGCGGAGGGGGCTGATCCCGTCGCCGCCGCACCGAAGCCATGCTGGCCGGTGTCGACCTGCTGCGGCGCGAACGAGCCCGTGATGATCCGCCCTTAATGATCCGGTTGCGGAAGGGCGTTCGCGCCGCTATGGATCGCGCCCTCGCGCGCGGCCCCGCGAGCCCCTTTCTGGGGATGCACCGGAGAGGTGGCAGAGTGGTCGAATGCACCGCACTCGAAATGCGGAGTACTCGCAAGGGTACCGTGGGTTCGAATCCCACCCTCTCCGCCATCTCA
>Ga0116231_10010404_pt1 | contig 15004 bp, 7 predicted proteins | sample S1TSphgellanicum_2_FD_89695 | JGI IMG/M metagenome (GOLD analysis project Ga0116231, IMG submission 89695) | Host-associated microbial communities from peat moss isolated from Minnesota, USA - S1T2_Fd - Sphagnum magellanicum MG | ecosystem: Host-associated > Plants > Peat moss > Unclassified...
TGCATTGGGCTTGACAACTGTACCCATACCCGACCCACAGCTGCCCGTGGGTCAACTGTACCCACCCATTACCCACCCATGGCACCTTGTCCATACCCATTACCCACCCAACTCATACCCATCCAGTCCATCACCAAAATAAAGCTACTTAAGAGTACTTTGAAGTGTTTTTAAAAGGAGGGACGTGCCACCTCGTACCCACCCATGCGTCCAAGCCCATACCCATTACCCACCCATTTACCCATGGGTATGGGTACCCATTGCAGGACTCTGATTGTCAACAAAACACTGAGTTGAAATTGTCTCCTTTTTCCAAAGGGGAAAACCCCAGGTAGGTGGTGGGTAACACGCGGCTGTTCCAATAAAGTTCCAGTACCACTCCTGAGCTAGGCTGTGGAAACAACGTTGTAGTATTAGAAAAGCTTTGGCTCTTCCGCTTGTGGTGGTATAATAAGTGACGGAAGTGTGTGTGTGTGTGTGTGTGAAGGAGTGGGTACGCGGCAAATACATACCTAGCGTCTCATGAACAAGCAAATTAGCTGTTGTTACAAAGAATTGGACAAAGCTCTAATTTCAGAGGTGTATGTTAAGACCACATGAAATTTGGGATTATTGTTCTTCCGAGTTCACCAAGTACCGAGTATCGGTACACGCCAGAACCTTCTAAAGCGCAAACTACTGTGAGTTTGCTACTTTTCTTCTAGGTAGGCGAGTATCGTGGATGCATCACCCAGTCAGATTGGACAACGACAATTGGAGTTGGAACCGAGGAGGAGGGTGCATATTTGATGCGTCGTGCTTTTTGAAATGAAGTGCAAGTAAAGAAACAACATCTCCCACTTTCAGAGGACTTCCAAAATTGAACAAGATTGTGAGGTACTGTTTCAGTTTCTTGTTGCTCAATCCTTGCTCCCGTCGCTCAAGTTGGAGTAGAGCAAGTCATCACTTCAATTCATACCTCGCACTTTTTATTTTGGTTTTCGATGTGCGCTGAGAGTCTACGATATATGTCAAGCGCACAGTATCACAGATTGGATTAGTGTACAAGAACATGGCATCTTTTCTCTAGTTGTGTTTGACAGATCTATATATATGTCGCCCTAATCGACAAGGATTCATTCATGTCGTGAGATCATGAAGTGGTTGCCCTTAGCCTTTTTGGAGAACTTGCTGAGACCTAAGCTTGGAAGTGCAGAATAAATTACAAATACTGACTTCAGAAGTCCTTCTAGGTGTTGTTGCAGAGAGATCACCATGGGTGTTTCAAAGATCATGGCCTTCTTACTGTGCCTTTTTGGTTATATTCATGGAGTAAACTCACAAATTGAGTATTTCAGTTTAAAAGATAGTAAGTTTCTCAAGAACTTGCAGGGTATTTTATGTTTTGTTGACTTCATGTTTTACATGTATTGTAGTTGATCTTCATTGAATAGAACCATATGGCTTGATATTATGTGCTTAGAAAGTTTGCAACTTAAGCATTTCCCAATTTCATAGATCAAAGTTATATATATCCAAGCTCACATAAATAGGGTTTATTAATCTGATTTGAGTCTCAACCTTGGGTTTTGATTGGTGGTCGCAGTTTTGGGATTACAAAGCCTATGGCTAGCATGGAAAAACAATACACCCAACACTGCCACAAATTTGGCATTCTGGACATCTGAGCCTGGCCAACCTGCATATCCTTGCTACAATGGTGCCACTAATTGGCGTGGAGTGTTGTGCATGAGATATGCTATTGATTGTAACTCCACTAAGAGTTGTGACACAAATACTTGGGTCTTTGGCTTGTAATTATCTCTCAAACTCAAATAATCTCCGTATTGAGTTCATATGTAAATCATCTATAGACTGATTTATATTACCTAATTGTACAACAATAAACATATAGACTAGTGTATCTGAGCTAACAATGGTTATAGCCTAAAGAAAAGCAGACCAGAATAGATCATCCTTTAACAACAACCCTACATCCTTATATTACATCTCCTGGGCAAGTGAGACCAAGAATAAGAGGAAAAAAAGAAATTGAATGTCATTACTGTATGTAGGTGGTGAAATGGAAATTTGACATCTTTTGTTTCAACTCCAATATGTAGACTGAAGAAAATCCATTGCTTTCATCATGTTTATACTATGTACAATTACTTGAGATTTCCAAGCTTTGCTTGCTGAAGACACATTTCATGATCAAGAGTGTTGCAAATTTAAGAGGTGAAGTAATCTTTGGCATGTCCACAATTAGTATGTCATGTTACTTGGTAATGTATGATGTAAGCTTGTTATTCAATATTTATAGAAGTACAAGATTTTCATAATATGTTGATTGACTATATAATTGATGCAACAGGACATTGAACGATGCATCTATTGCAGGCACATTGCCTTCGGGGATAAATAATTTGACCTTCCTTTCTACTTTGTAAGTACGATACATGCATTTTCACAATGAAGAATCAAAGAAGGTTGCAAAGACTTAGTGACCAAAAACGAGTCATGAATGAATTGCAAATCCTCTTACTAGAATGATTTTATTTTTTGGTGCAGAACATTAACAGGAAATCCAAATCTAATGGGTCCTCTTCCTGTGGAGCTTGCCAGTTTGCCTCTAAACATCTTGTAAGCATCATTTACTAATCAAAGCATCATTGAATCATCTTGCTTTATTAGCAAGCTAATATGAGGCAAGTATTATGCTTTGTTCATTGAATGTGGTTGTTGGAGATTCATTAGCTTCTCCTTCAACCACATGCATGAATATAATACTATTACAATTTGATGTTTCAAAAAAGATTATGAATTCTAAGCAAGAATGTGGTGATGAAACGTTATGATCTAATGTAGTGACATATATATTCGACTCACAACTTGCTTCTTTACTTGACTCTATTAGAGATCTTCACAACAACGGATTCAATGGATCTATTCCACTGGAACTTGCGCAAGCATCAAACCTTATCCAATTGTAAGTAATTTGTGAAATGGAAAAAGACAAAATCCCTATGACTTGATCATGAACAAGTTTTATAGCAAATTAAGTCTAAATAAATAAACGTGGTATTATCAAACACAACATGCCCATAATACTTTGGCCCTTTGTTTTCTTTCCAGGGACTTGAGTGGCAATCAATTCATTGGCGATTTTCCAACACAATTTTTGAACACAAGGACACTAGTAGTATTCAAAATTGCAAGCAATCAACTTCGAGGAACCATTCAATCAAATGCATTTGAAAACTTGACCTCACTTTCCACATTGTAAGAACCCAATCTTAAATTCTTGTACAACAAGTTGGTATTTTCAATTATGCAATAATGTTTGGTGAGTTACTTACTAATTATTCAATATTGCCACTGTTGTCTGTTTGAAAAGTATATGCAATAGGGGGAATTTGACTTTTGTATTATGATCTTGTTTTTTAAAATTTTTATATTTCCTCCATCATATTGTTAATGACATTCCACTTATATATATGTTATAGGGACCTATCTGACAACATATTCACAGGCTCATTCCCAAATGTTTCCTTTCTATACAACTTGAATTACTTGTAAGCTTTACTACATGTACCCACATGTTCTAATTTATTGTTTGAAATTGTATGGTCAATTCTACATTTCTTTCCAATTTTTGAGAATTTTTATTGTTGGAATGTTAAAAGGTTATAAAACTAATTTATATACTAATTTTCTAAATGTTGAATTTGGTTACCAAATTTGGATAGATTGTATATATGGAGCACCTCAATGTTTAGTGCTTGATCTTATAATTAAAATAGGTGTTTATAGTCTAGGTAGAATGCTTACTACCATTAACTATACATGTTCATCAACTAGTTGATGGTGATCATTAGTATGATACATTTCCTATAATGGACCTTAAGAACCACAATTTGTGTATCAAAAATCTGAAAATGTGGATATATCTAACACTTCGTAAGTTGTTGCAGAAATTTAAGCTATAATAACTTTACAGAATTACCACAACTTTCAGAAATTCTCAGCAATAAGCTTCCCACAAACCTTTCGGTCCTGGATATTTCAGGCTTAAACATAATTGGTGGTCCTTTTCCTAGTGGGACAACTTTTCGATCCATGCTTTTAGAACAACTGTGAGTCCCATTTCTCGTCGAAATGTAGTTTATGGGTGTCAAACCCATGATTGAGGTAGTTTGTTGTTGATCAAGAGATTTGATATATGTCTTTTAATTGGAGATTTTTACAAAATGAAACAAAATTTTAAATGAGGAAAATATTATAATCAAAAAATAATGTCCATATACTTTTATTTATGTATTTGTGCCCAAAAAATTTTCAATTTTATAAAATAATTTATAATAGCATTTGTTTATGCACATGTTAGTGTGTACTGTATAATATAAACATCTTGCTAGCTAGTCATATGAAATTGTAATCTATTTTACAACCATGGATGCCTCATTGTAATCACCCATTCTAAAAATCATACATGTACAAAAGCTAAGATTATGTTGACCTCCAACTAACAAATATAAAAGGAACTAGTAAAATTTCATAATATGGTCTCCAAGTATCTAGTTATAATATCTTTAACATTGTGGAAATACAATAACTCGATGCATTTTTTAATTTGTTATTTATTTGTTATTTTATTTTGCTTGCAGGTACCTTGATAATCTGAATATAAATGGAACCTTGGACATCACAAATATGCAAACTATTGGGCAATTTTCATTAATTGAAAATTACAATTATAAAGGGTTACAAGTACTGAGTTTGAGGAACAATGACATCACAAATGTTATTTATAACAAATCACTTTTAGCAGCAGGACGTGTTATTGTCTAGTAAGTCTATCTTCTATCCTGTTGCAAATTATCTATTGATGTTATTTCAATTTACTTAGTTTTAGTTTTTTTCTTTTTTCATATGGATTATGTATGAGTGATCATGCTATCTAGTACAAAAAGTAACAACCTTCTATTTTAATATAATTTTATGTTAATGAAGTATATATTTTGCATCATAATCAAAATAAGTAAAATTCAATTAATCTAAGGAGGTTCAAAGAATCATGGGATGGGTCCTTTGACTTTCAATTTATTACAAAAAATTCAAATGCTAACATTCGATAAACACAATTATAACTATGTCTAAATAATACGACAAAGCCTCTCAAGACAGAACAACCTACATTGTACATGAAATAAACGAGACATTGATATTATAAATTTTTGTCTTTGAGTAGGCAGACAAATTCCATCATGAACATGAATATATATGCAATATAAATATAAAGTCTACTTTTATATTGTTCCATCACCTTTGTATATATTTGTATTCTAGCTTGTCAAACAATGCCTTTTGTTTTGTTATTGATATGGAAATGTTTTACAATTTTTTTTTGTTTGGATGGTTGAAGTTGAAGTTAATTGCTTTGTATGAATATAACAATTACTTTTATCTTGGACTTTCTTTTTTTTTCTAGACATGAACACTTATGAATGTTGAAACTTTGATAGATTTGCTATATAGAAAATTTTATTTGTAATCTAAAATGAATTGCCTCATATAATTAACGAACATCCTAAGCAAATTGGAATCCAATAAAGACCACAAGTTCTTATTGGATCTTTGAACACTATTTGCAAGTTTTACTTTGCTACATAGTATCATTCCACATGTTTATACTACATAGATATAATAAATGATAACATAAGGTTTAGCATGAACACACTAGTGATTTATTATTGGGGTGAAATTTTGCCCAAAAAAATGGGCTCTTAATAAGTACCAAGGTTTTTGTTTTGGGCGGGGGGTGCAAATGGCCCTAAATTTGTCTCCATATTGTGAGGAAAAGCTTTTTGAAGTCACCATTTTAAAAAACTAAGTTGTAGCATGTCAGCAAACTAAAATGTGAAACATAAACTTTTGTATTGTCTTCTCTGACATGTAGCCAAATTTGTTTAATTCCCTTGAAGATGATCACCAACCTAGCTACCTCACAACACACATTATAATAAATGTATTACCTTAGATTATTTTATTATTAGAATTTTTTTTTGTATGTATTTAATATCTTCAATCCATATATTATCTATTCAGAATCAAAGTCTTGATACTTACCTTGTTGATGATGTACAATGCCTAGTTGAAATATAATCCATTGTCGACTATATTTGTTGTAATTTCTATTAATATACTTATATACAAAGTAATTCTAATGATTAAGTATTCAAAATTAAAGATCTTACCATTGGTTTCTTATTTGAATAAACTCAAATAATATCCACCATGGAACTACCTAGGTGTAAATTATGACTACATAAATAAATATTGGTGGAGTATAAACACTTTAATACATTCACTATTATGCCTTTTTAACATACTTGAAAAAGAGATGAATTTAATGAAGATATTTATTTTATTGTTGGGAAATGATTGACACAATCCCAATAATACATTTGATAGTAATATAAGCCTTGTTAGTACCAAATTAAAATGGTTCATTATTTTTCAATGTTATTCTTTCTTTAAACATGTATGAATGGAGTCAAATTGCCTTGATTTGAATCCAATTTGACTTCCATTTGTTCTAAAATCTAGATGAAATTATAACTATTTAGGATTTTTACCATGTTAAATCCTATAGATGATTGTGTGGCTAGAAATGTTGTTTGAATCAAATTTACATTGTACAAAAACAATTTTCAAGTTGAAAGGACTTAATAGTTGGTGCAAAATTTCAATATTTAACTTTGAAAATTTTGAATTATTTCTTCCTCATTAATGTTCAAATTTGATATTCCCTTAGTTTTTCAATTTGATTATTCATCATTATTAATTTATGTGTTTAGAACTAGATCAAAGCCTTGTGTTGTTTCAAGGATGATATTTCCGTATGATTACAACATGATATGATTTTTTTAAACCAACAAATGTATTCTAACTATTTACATGTTAACGTGCTACAGTCTCCAAGGCAATCCCTATTGTCAAGGTTCACTTTTTGAAGATCATGGAAAAATGTGTTTTTGTGCACAATATTGCATTTTACCAAGTGAGTAGTTCAAAAACATTCATTGACCATGAATTGAAAATATTGGGTGTTGTATTGAATTACAAATGAAAGGATTATAATCAACTTTTTGCATTATAGTTAAAGAGTTTTCATAGGAATTGAATTGCATGGTTTGGAATAATCTAGTCTATTGATTAAATGTTTTGTATCCTCCATACATTATGACATGTGGCACAAGTGACCAAGTATTACATTAAGATCTTGCTTGTTAAAAATATGTTAACTTCTAGTTCATTATTAAATAAACCCGTAGATTATTTCTACTCGAGATTGAATATTTATATTAAAAGGATTTGAACATCTTGCTTCCCTATTGTTATGTATTTCAATATCACCTATTGAATCTATAAGTATCATTATTCAAGTTTGACAATTGTGATCATATATGGAATTCAAATTCCATGTATCAAATAGAATTGTATACGATTTTTTTGTTTAATGCCAAACTGACTGTTTTGGTGACACATTGTAGGTTCCTTCAATGATCGGAAGGTCATTGTGATTTCTACAACCATTTCTGGATTTCTACTAGGAATAGTAACCCTTGTCTTGGGTATTATGCTTCACCGCAGTAAGAAACATGTGCATGTTCTCTTGAAAAGTAAGGATCTTTGGCTCCCTTTCCATATAGTATCTATTAACTTTAAGGTGTTGGAGAACATTAATTAATTATTTAAATATGAATCAATGTAATGGATTGATTTACAAAATTTCATATCAAATCATTTAGAAAGAATGTTCAAGCTTATGAGATTTATACACAAGCTTATGAAGTATTGCCAATATCTTTTACTTGCAGATCTCAAAGAGTTGGATATCAAGGCAAAACGATTTGAATATAGTGAACTTCGTATTGCTACCAAAAACTTTGCTAAAGAAAGAAAGTTGGGAGCAGGAGCCTACGGTGTTGTTTACAAGGTAATTAAATTCAATGTAATTGGTTCCCAAAAGACTCACACACATGTTGCACTACTAGGAATTTGGGTTTATAATACAAAATTAAAAGACATTAATTAAGACTATCTTTGTAACCACATTTATTATGAATCATAATGACGAGGAACAAAATCCCAATAGCATTATTATATATCTATTTGATTTCTTTTAAAAAATTTGATCAACAAACAATGTGTTTGAAGTTAGGTGATCGTTGAATACAAATGTTATGTATTTGAATAAGGAATAATATTTCTAAAACCTTGACAACATTATTAATAATTATTAACCTTCGTCAATATTTAATGACAAATAACCCTAATTTTGGCTCACCTACGATGCAGGGAATTTTAGCAAATAACATTGAAGTGGCTGTGAAACAACTATTTATAAAGACAAGACAAGGTAGCGATGATTTTCTCAATGAGATCCTCCTAATTTCAAATCTGCAACATCGTAATCTAACAACATTACAAGGCTATTGCCTTCATGGAAAGGAGATGCTATTGGTTTATGAATTTGTTGACTTTTGCGATTTGGAAAAATTTCTATTTGGTAAGCATTTTCACAATTGGTGTTTATTTTTAAGTTGAAATATTTGGGTTGTTCAAAATTTGAAATTACATTAAGTCAACCATGTATGGCATTGTGGTTATTAAATACCTTTTTATTACATCAATGCATGAAGGATTAATCTAGAGTATATAAGAACAAGTTTATTTGTATAAATTTGCAATTTATAACCTAAATTTAATAATATGTGTTTTGATCCTTATGCAGATACAAGTGGTGCATATTTGTGCCAAGTTATGAATTGGTCAACACGAATGAAAATATGTTTAGGGGTGGCCCAAGGCTTGTATTATCTACACATGTCATCTCAAACTAGAATCATCCATCGTGATATTAAAGCAAGCAACATTCTATTGGATAAATATTTGAATCCAAAAATTGCTGATTTTGGTTTGGCAAGACCAATACGAGATGGAAGAACTGAAATCATGACCCAACAATGTGTTGGTACAATGTATGTAAATCAAATCCCAATCCGATTTGGTTTCTCAAGATGAAATTATTACTTGTATGTTTTCATGATATGATCTATCATTTTGCAAATAATATGAAAATGAAATTAATGCAAACTATTGGATCAACTCATATTTCTAGTTGTTAACAATACATATAATTTTTAACCAATTAATTTCATAAGGAAAATTTAAAAGATAATCTACTATTCATATGTATATTCATTTAATAAAAAACCATTAGGATTTTTATTAGTAAATGGATATAAACATAGATGTAAAATAGCTCAAAAAGTTGTACATCTTGTAATTTCTATACTAACCTTATTACACAACTTCATATATGTTTTTGTAGTGGTTACTTAGCACCTGAATACATGCTTTATGGCCAATTGAGCGATAAAGCTGATGTATATAGCTTTGGCGTTTTACTTCTTGAAACCATAAGTGGGAAAAAAAATCAAGATCCCACTCAATTTAAAGATGAAATATATTTGCCGACACGAGTATGTGATCACTTTCTTTGCTTTTTGGATTTTGATATAATTTGCATTATGTAAAAGCATTCTTGAATAAAAAAAATTAATACAATGTCTTAAAGTAATTAAACAATACAACACCTAAAATAGTTTTAAATCTCATTGAAGAATAGTTATTACACAATAACTAACCAACCTATATTTGATTTAATATAATTTTTTTTGGCATTATTATTATAAATAGCATTGTAATGAAACTTCCATTCATGTGGTTGTTGACAATATCAAGGAAGATCCAATATTTGGTTATGGCAAATACATGTACACTAGAGTGGGATAAAATATAACAAGACTTAATCGTTTTAAATTTTTGTAGGCATGGAAATTGCATATGGAGAATAGACTTATGGATCTCGTTGACCCAAGACTTCAATTCAACAACAATGAGTTCTTTGAGGTGCAACGTGTATTGGAAACTGCCGTTCTATGTGTGCAAATTTCTCCAGAAAAGCGTCCAACCATGTTCCGTGTAGTGGCAATGTTGGTGGGAGATGCAACTATTGTAATTTCTAATGAAGAAGGCAATTTGTGGCCAAACTTCCAACCAAACAAATCTAGTGACGAGGATCCCTTTCTTGATCTTCAATCAACATTAATTTCAAGTACAATAGGACACCTTGCAAATGAGACTACTAATGTTGAGCTTAGCACATTCCATACATAATAGCCCAATCCAATTTGGGGGTTAAAACATTCCATAAAAGCCATTACAACTTAATTTTACATATTTTTAGGTAGAAAATTACTTGAATTTATTGAAATTGGGTGACATATTTATAATATGATAATTGTATTATATCATTATAGGATTTGAATGAATTTGAAATGAATATAAAATAAATTTGAAAACATTTACTATAACCAATGTTTTTTAACACAATTCACACAATGTAATTAATGTAGAGATGGATTGAATAGTGAATCATGTAGTCTATCATATTAGCATGTTTGTGTTGTTTCATAATTGGAATGGACTACCATAGCATGTATCATTGGCTACTTTGAGCTTATAAATTCACATTTTGATCCTAGGAGTCAACATTGTTGCTTTTGAAAGGACTTGAAGAAGGTTTTTTTTTATAAATAGCTTGTAAATATCTTTTAAAAAGTTCACAATTTTTTATTAAAGGGGTTTAATATATGCTTCAAAAACTTGTGTTGCATCTAGTTAACCAAGTTTAATAAATTTTCAACAAATTTATTCATAGTGGATCTATTTTTCAATTTTCTTTGATGTCAAAGTATTAGAGACCTTAGTTACAACTTTAGCTAAATTTTGGAATGTACTTATTTTCTTTTAAATGAATATTTTTATTTCAATATTTAATTTATATGTTTATGTATATATCACCATAAAGGACCTAGAGAATTATTTTATTTTATTTTATTTGGTCAAATAAAATCAAACAAAATTTTAAAATTCAAACATACTTTTTTAAAATCATTACTTAAAAGCAAACTAGATGGTGCCAATGTTTTTGTTTTCAATTTTGTGATGTAACCAAAGTGACGATCATCCATAAGTTGATTTAACACATGAAAGAAAAAAAATTAAACATCCTTATATGTTATTGGCTACCTACTCAAACCATGTATAGAAATTTGGCAATTTTTCATATTTAAATATTATTTTTGAAACTCGTGGTGGTGAAAAATTTCCTAAATTTTGCACCAAAAAGAGGTTGGATAAAGCCCATGCTTAAACACCTTAAAGAAAACTTGTTTCATACATCACATTTGTTTGATTTCATTTTTATACATAATTGGATATTTAAACTATATATTTTTAATTATTAAGAAAGATATGTATTCAACAATAATGAGAACGTTGTGTACTACACATTAAAAAAATATTTAATGATGCATAAATTGAATCATTTGGAATACACAAAGAAAGTAGAAAGTCATTTATTATTTTGAAAAGACACATACACATATGCTTAGGATATTTATATAGCTATTATTTCTAGATTTGAATGTTGAGAAAATGAAGTTGATGGTCTATTTCCAATTTACTTTTTGCAAACATGCAATTATGCTGAGAATTAAAGTGTATGAGACAATTGTATGTCATAAAATAGTTGAAGTAGAAATACAACCATGTGATGTTGTTTATGAATATGTGATGCATGTTTTGGGACTCCAAATTTCGCAATTAATGTGCTTATTAAACATTAAAGTATGTTCAAGTGTTTGAATTGTAACATTGATCAAAATTATCTTTAACCTTTTTTTTTTGTCCAAATGAAATGCAAATTAAGATTGTTCCAAAAAAAATTTAATGCAAAGCATGGAATGGTACAAATTTCACTTGTAATGAATTTTTTTTTCAATGATCAAAAAAATGAAGCCCAATAAGCAATTCTAGTATTTTGGTGGGCAATTTTAATAGATAACCTAGTAAGCCATTTTGCTACTTTGGTAGGTATTTTATTTGATTCCTTACATTTATTGTAAAATATTAATCAAAATTATCCCTTTAACATCTATTTCTTCCTTCTATTACTAATAATTTTTTCACCTAATAGTAGCCCACAACATTTTACATTGTTTACACCATTTTCAAGTTATTTTTTATTTTCATTCACTTTCTCAACCTCTTGCATCTAGCACCATTCTCACTACTTGTAAAATCAAATTGCATTTTTCTCCTTTTATTATAAATTTGCTTGATCTATACAAAAAATTGCATTTTTTCCATCCATATTTCCTAGTTACATCGTTTTTACCTCTACGTTGTGAACTTGCAATCCTGAAACCTCTATTTTACAATGGCAGGAGGAAAATTGACACCAATTTTCATGCCAAACACCTTGGAGTCAATGATTGAATATACATGAATTTCAAGCATATTAAATAGAATATGTGAGATGACAACAAAACCTTGGGAATATCCAAGAAATGACATTCGGTTATTCTCTTTGTAACATTTGCTAAAAATAAGAACATGGGGAACATAATGAAAAAGGGTAGTTGACAAAATAGATGAATGGGCAACATGATAATGGGTGAATGCAAAGATAAACAAAGAAAGTCTCACATTATTAAAACAAATTATAAACATCCCAAAGGAGGATGTGGAAGACTACCATTGGGCAATATTTATACATGCCATGGATTTCTTCAAAGAACGCACGAGTTTGAAAAAGTTAATTCTTGAACATTTTTTCACAAAGTTATTTAACTATTTGTCGACAGAAGATTTGGTAACCTTTGGCAACTAACTATCAATAAAATTTATGAAATTTAAAAAAACAACTCTATGCAATTCTAGGCAGGTGAACTTGGGTGCCACAAAAAATTAAAAAACCTAAAAGTAATGATGATATCAACATTTTGAGCTAGCTTAAAAAATGATTACAATTTTTATAAAAAAATTTATTAAGTTAGTTAGGCATTTAGAATTGATGAAGAAATTTAATTATTTTAGAAAAAATAAATAAGGTTTATAAAATAATAAGAAAAATTGGGTGCAAAAAAACAATAAAATCTCCTTTGAGTTTTTACACTCTATGAAAGCCTACAAATATAAAATACTTAACAATTGTATCCTTGGAATAAAACATAAACCAAATATTTAAAAGATTCATGTGGTGAATATGGAACCTTTGATTTGAAGTTCTACTCTATAGAAAATTGTACTTGATAACATTGAAATTAAATGGGAAAGCTCATTGAAGTCGAAATAAAATTCAAGTGAACAACAAGTGATAATGATAGAAAATGAAAAAATGCATTGATAAATACGTGGGGCTGTTGGAAACCTAGAGGAAGACAATTAGAACCTTGGGGAATAAAACATAACTCAAATCGGAAGATATGTTAAAACACGTGGGATTATTGCTAGATACATTGGATTTATATTATGCAAGATTAAAAAAAATGAAGACCACATGACAAGTAATTGCATGGTTCAAATAAGAGAACATACAGAACAATTTTATGATGTTTATCAAATAGTGGTGTATTACATATAAAAATGGTAGTGAATTTGGAAAAATGTCCATTGATAAGAAAAAATTGATCTATTTAGTGGACTTGTAGTACGTGAAAAGGAAGGTGAAGGCATTTGTAAGATCATCAATTTATTAAAGATTATATATTCACTTTAATAATTCATAAAAAAATGCAAGTACGTTCATTAAGTCAATAGATGATTAATAATTTAATGTTTCAAAATAACTCCTTGAACTGTTTGAATCTTAGGATCGTTATTCCATTTTTAATTATACTTTAATTAACATCCCTATATTGAAATCATTATTGATGTTTGTTGTTTTGACCTTGTACCAAAAATGGCCATCATACTTCATGTCCATTATTTGCATCTAACCAAGATGGCCATTTGGATTATCAACAAGGGGGAGTTCAAAGCAAACATCACAATCAAAAGTGGATGGAATGCTAAAAACATTTTTGTTAAGGGAATAGGCATATTACATAGTTTTTGGGCTTACAAGGCATTACGGATAAGAATAGGCTAGTGGACAATTAGGGGTTTGAAATCCTGTTGACTTTTGTTTTCTTGTCATGTTGATGGTGACTTGGAGATTGCCTAAGAGTGGGAGTTTTGGGAAATTGAGGACATTCATAGATACACACTTTTGGAGTAAAAATCTTTATGTAGGTACTTTGTAGAAAAATTGCAAATTTTGGTGTTGAATACTACATATTTGATTTGTTGTTTGATTGCACTTTCATAAAACATGGATTTTGATGTAATTTTGTTAACGTTTTCAATAAACATGGAGATATAGACTTTTCCATTAATTTCCATATTCAATTTGATGTGTGAACCATCTATGGTCTTAAAATATCATGAAAATGAATTATAATTTTGTATATAGTTTTTGACATTGTATTTTGGGTTATAGATTCTGGTTATTAAAAATAATCATGAATATGGTGTATTGATGGATTGTAGATAAATATGTGTTTAAAATCAATGTAAAGTTGTGAATGAATGTACAATTGTAATGCAAATATATTGTTATAGTAAATGTGGAGTGGTTTTGGAGGAATTAAATCCACATTTACCATTTAGTGACCATCTTTTGGGGAATTTTTTCTTGTCTTGGATAGGAATAAGAGGATTTTTTACATTTTCCATTGTTATATTGTAGATGAAGGTGTTCAGAAGAATGGTTTAGTTTTAATTCAAATTTGGAAAGGGCATGTTAAAAAACATCAGAGGTCTAAATGGTTGAAGCCATGAGGACTAGAGAGTAATCTATAAACTCTAAAGAAGAAAGGATTGTGAAAGAAGATGAATCAAATGGTGACTTAGAATTTACAATGGCAATTGGATTTGGAAGCAAATCATCAAGGTCTTGAAGGAAAAAAAAAAAAAAAAAAATTTAAAAAAAAGGAAGGGAGGAAGAGGGAAAAAAAAAAAAACAAAAATAGAAAAAGAATATAGAAAAGCCTTATTTTAAAAAAAA
>Ga0116231_10010405_pt1 | contig 15003 bp, 10 predicted proteins | sample S1TSphgellanicum_2_FD_89695 | JGI IMG/M metagenome (GOLD analysis project Ga0116231, IMG submission 89695) | Host-associated microbial communities from peat moss isolated from Minnesota, USA - S1T2_Fd - Sphagnum magellanicum MG | ecosystem: Host-associated > Plants > Peat moss > Unclassified...
GGCCGTGGTGAGTCTTGTGTGTCCGTGTTGCCCGTGGCTCGTCTCAGCACCAAGGGTGCTCCAACTATGCACTAACCACTTTGTGTGGGTTGTGTGCAAGCCCATGTGAGTGAGTGAAGCTTGTCAACTCTTCCTAGTCCCATCCCGGAGCTCCAACACGCCCCTCTACCCCTCAAAGTGTTGTGAACTAGGGAGCGTGCTCCGACTCCTTTCTCTTCCGTTGTTTTTTACTTGGGCTCACATTTGAGTCCTTTAAGGAGTTGGGAGTGTGTCATTGATGGTATTGTTGACAAGATTGTGAACTCAAAGATATTGGTTCAAAGGATTATGTGTTACTTCGTAACTGATACCTTGTCTTTGGATGAACGATAATGCTTTCATTATCCGAGGACATAGTGTTGTCCCATGCCCCAAAATTTTGCAGTAGTACAAAACATTAACTACAACACTCTAACGCAACATACAATTTCAAGAATATGGTGTGTTGTTAGGAATGACCGGTAATAAACGAACGTCGGATGGAGGTTAAACGGATGTCGAACATAGGCCCGACGAAAGTTGAACGGAAGTCAATCGAACATCGGACAAAGGTCAAATGGATGTCGAACACAGGCCCGACGAAGGTCGAACGAAAATCAAATGAACGTCGGATGGAAAGGCAGGACAACAAAATGATAGGACGAAGGACGACAAGATGTAGGGCTACAATCGAACGAAAGTTCGACGAAAATCAAATGGAAGTTTGTGGACGGCAATTTGTGGGTGGCAATGGATGTCGTCCGACGTTACATGGAAGTAAATAAACGTTTGAAATCAAAAGTTAGACATTGGGCGGACGTCCTAATGTAGCAACAATGGCGGCACTACAACTTGTAACCCTACGTTGCAACGATGGTTGCGTTGCGGCACTACTACGATGGCAGTGCTATAGGGTGCAACGCTACAATGTTATAACGATGGTAGTGTTGCAAGGCACAATGCTGCGGCATTACAACAATGGCATTGCTGTAAGGCGTGATGCAACCCTACAATGATGGCGATGCTACAGGGCACAACGTTGCGACGTTACAATGATGGCGATGATGTGGCGTTACAGCGATGGTGGTGATGTGGCGCTACAGTGATGGCGGTGTTCCAATGCGCGATGCTACAATGCTGCAGCGATGGCGGTTTTGCAACGCACGATGATGTGGTGTTTTAACGATCGTGGTGTTGTAACGCACAACACTGCGATGCTGCAGCGATGGCGATGCGACGCTGCGATGCTACAACAATGGCGGTGTGACGCTACGGTGTTACGGCAATGGCGGTGCAACACTACGGTGCTGCAACAATGGCGGTGCGACGCTGTGGTGCAACACTGCAGTGTTGCAGCGATTGCAGTGCTATAACGTGCGATGCTGCGATGATGTAACGATGGCAATGTTATAGCGCACAACGCTACGGTGTTGTAACGATGGCGGTGCTACAACGATGGCGATGCTATAGTGTGCGATGCTACGATGTTCTAGTTATGGCGGTGCTACAACGAAGGTTACTATGGCACTATAACAATGGTGGGTGCTACAACTCATGTCACGAAAGCGCTACAAGCCCGGGGCGCTACAACTCACGTCGTGGCAATGACGTTACTCTGCAACAATGGCAAGTGGTCCTACACTACTCTGGAGCGATGGCGGGCGCTGTCGTCAATTTTTTTGTTTTTTAAAAAAAGACTTGATAACTTCAAGACCTTCCGCCATAAGAGGACGGAATCAAATGGATGTTGAACAAAGGTTGGACAAGGTCGAACGGAAGTCAAATGAACGTCGAATGGAAACGCAGGACAACATAATGATAAGACATAGGATGACAGGACAGAGGGCGACAATCGCACGAAAGTTGGATGAACGTTAAACGAAAGTTTGTGGACAATAGTTTGTGGGCAGCAATGGACGTCGTCCGACATTACATGAAAATAGACAAACATTGAATGTCAAAAGTCAAATGTCATGTAGACATCCCAACGTAACAGCGATGGCGATGTTGCAACTTGTAACGTTACGCTATGGCACTACAGCAATGGCGGTGCTGCAAGGCACGACAATGTGGCGCTCCAACGATGGGAGTGCTACAGGGTGCGACGCTGCGGTGTTGCTACAAGGCGTGACACTGCAATGATGGCAATGTTACAGGGCGCGACATTACAATGATGGCAATGTTATAGGGCGCGACATTGTAATGCTACAATGATGGCGGTGATGTGGCGCTGCAATGATGGTGGTGTTGAAATGTGTGATGCTACGACATGCAGCTCACGTCACATGAGCACTGCAAGCCCAGGGCGCTAAAGCTCACGTCACGGCAATGATATTGCTCTACAACGATGGCAAGTGGCGTTACGCTACTTTGCAGCAATGGCGGGCATTATTGTCGAAATTTTTGGTTTTATTTTTTTTACTCAATAGCCTTAAGACGTTCTATCACATGAGGGCGCATTTCTGCGCATGAAAGAGAGAAAAAATGAAAAAGAGAAAAAGAGCGAGGGGTGGAGGTTTAAAACCTGCTCTGTTAGTTAACAGAAATGTAACAACGCAAGTTCCCTCCAACAACACTAGTAGCAACACTAGTAGCAACTTGCACTCCCTTTGGCAGTAGCAACACTAGCAACAATAACACTAGTAACAACAACTCAAGAATTCAAAGGCAAAAAAAATTTGTCGCTTTCAACATTAAGCAATAAATAATAAAGTTTTTATAAAATTAAATTACAAAGAAAGAAGAACATATAATGTATGTAGATGGTGGTCGTGCAATGGCCATTGTGAACATCTAGAAATCCTATCTGATTATGGAGGAAACTCTCTTAACAAAAGAATTCTAGAAAAATTAAAAAGAGAAAGGAAAGGCTTGGCTTTTTATACAGCTGCCAACAAACTAAAACCCTAAGTACCTAATAACATACAGTACCTATGAATGTACACTTACCTTAAAAGCGTACATTAACCCTAAAAGGCATGATGGGCATGCTTGTAATTGGCCATCATGTATGAGGCCATGTATAGGCATGATAATACAACGTTAATTTTGTAGTTGCAAATGACAACTAATTGCATACAATTTCATATGACAAGATTTCTTGTGGTGTCTCATATTTTCAAAACAATAATGATCAATAAAAGGAAAAAATATTTTTTTTAAAATTGCTAATGGGTGCCTCCTTTTCAAAGGTAAATGTGAAAGTTGAAATGTAGGATTTTTTAATTAAATGTGATATGCATTTGGTGTAATTGAAAATTTTATACACAAGATCAATTATTCTTATATGTGTTACGTGTTCTGTTTATGGTTGTAAAAAGTTTTCAAATAGTGGATGCAAAACATCATATATACATATCAACTACTTGCAAGTAGGTACTACAAAAAAATTCCAAAATCTTTTATGTCAATGTACTATCGATTTTCTAAACTTATAGATTTGATAAAGAATTGAAACTAATATCATCAAATTGAACAAACAACAATTATGTAAAATTGAAAAAAAATATTAAACATAGGCATAAATTTTTCTTACAAATCATTGTTCTTACAAGTTCAAATATGTGATTTGTATCAAATCACAAGTGAGACAACACCACTACATTCATACATAAATCCTTTCCTTTGCAAAATCACTAATTTTTGTAAAATGTGTTGGAATAATATTTTTTTTAAAAACTACTAAAAATTATGATTATGTGTTGTACTAATAGTGCTTGTGGCAAGTTATTATTACTTGATAAAAATTATTTGCACAACATGTAGATAATGATCAACAAAACCCCCTTTGTGGAAGAACTTTATGATCGACATGTATTGCATGTTTGGACACTAGCAGAATGAACAAATGGGCAATATTTCCAACACCATGGGCTTCACAAGAAAAAATTACAATCGGACGTGCCTTGAGATTATGAGTATAGTTGTATTTTATTAAAAATCAAAATTGTTCATTAATAATGCTAGGTTTAGAAATTTTGAAAAAGATAGTCAAACTTATAGTTACTTTTGGGATATTCTGCTTTTTGATCTTGATTTTGTAATTAAGGACAAGCAACCCCCTTCCACTTTTCTTTACTAAATTCCACTCTCAATTCTCTTTTTTTATGTGATATCAAAGACTTTGAAACCTACAATTTGCAAAGTACAAGAGAAATCACACAACAAAACTTGGGGGTGCAACTAGTTTTGCAATTTTATTACACATGGTAAAAAAAGGGTATGATGGCATATGCCAAGTAATCACACTTGGCCAAATTGAGTCCATCCAAAGAGATACACCCATCCTTTGATGTACATGTGCAATTTGTTAGTCATGTTAAATCACTCAGTTCCAATCCATCCAAAAACACAACCACATCATGTCTTGTGAGTGTTGGTGAGTTGTGAGTTCCTTCTACCCAATCCAACATCTTCATTCCATCCCAAGTCAAAGTGACATGCATGTAAAGAAACTTAGTTCTACCAAGGACAAAAATGATAAAAAACAACAAGGAAGACAAGATTACTTGAGCCTTGTTCAATCCAATAAAAGAGAACATGCCAATCTACTTTAAGATAAACAACCAATCCTTGCCACTTTTGTTGTTGGTAGAAATCTCATCATAAAGTCTTTGGCCTATTGTCTTGATCTGACCAACCATGGTATGCATATTAAATCTCCATTCATCAAACATGGTTAGATCACCTATCACATTGGTGACAATGCAAACACCTTGTACATGTGGGTTTGATGTGTTATCCTTGGAATTTACATTTTTTTGCAAAAATTTTCAATTCATGTCTTGACATGCTTGACCAACTAAACATGGCATCAACAAAGAAAATGTTACATTTCTTTCCATTTTCCATCTCTTTCTTTTCCTCTTCCATAAATTGAACTGCTCTACTTTTTGATATTGAATATAAAACATAAGGAAGAAATAGAAAACAAAGCAAAAAAACAATTAAAGTTTTTTAAAACTTCTACTTGGGTACATTTCATTTAGGAGATAGGGTGGGGAAAACATGATCAAAGTGAAAGCACACCACACCCTCCAAAAATTGTGGTCACAAAAATAAAAATTCTGCATTTGGTTTTTCTTTTGTACATTTGGACATCACATCTTGGATTATTTTTGTTCATTTCAAGTATATTGCATTAACTTTAGACTTTAAATAACTTATTTAAAAAGAAACTTCAAAAAACATTTGCAAACTTGAACATATGAAATATATTTGTGTCAAAAAAATACATATCACATAGTATGAAAAATTACAAATATACTTCAAAATTAAGGTTATGGGTAGAGTTTTGTAATGATTTTTTTGTTAGTGAATGATATTGATGTACATTAACTAAATTTAAGACCATTTAGAAGTTTACAATTTGGTTGAAAATCCATTCAAAAAATGTGTTTTTTTGCACTTCTTGAGCAGTAAATGCATAATAAACTCTTATTTTTGGGGAAAAACCGTTACCTTCAAAAAATAGGATAAGATTTCATAGGTGAGAATTTTATTTTTTTTCATTTTCTTTGGTTTGGTAATGTGTCATGAACCACAAACATGAGGCCCTATGGTTGTTGAAAATATGTATGTTATATATTTTATGCACATTGATTTTATCCAATTATTTTCATCTAACCATTGGATCAAGCTTAAATTTAATTCAAATTGAGCTTTGAGTTCCAAAATGTTGTCATGCACATTCAAAAGTTCTTTTTTTAATGTTTAGGGTTTCCAAAAAATGCCATCAAGATTTCAGTTTACTGCACACCTATTATATTTATTATGCATCACTTTTTGGGGTGAATAGGGGTGAAAAGTGGGTCACCCATACTTTGCTTTCACCCATCAGTTGGATGAAACCATCCACATACCATGTGTTTCAAATGGTAGTCAATACTTGCCATTACTCCCTAGATTACCTCCTTACAATGGGCAAATATATATTTATATGCTAAAAAAATTAGGCAAAAAATCTAACAAAAATATGTATTTAGGGTTTAAATTACATGTCCAACAATGGAAAACATCAATTTGTTGTAGCTTTTGTACATGAAGAAAATATTGTCATAATGTGCAAAGAGAAAAGTTGGAAATGCACACATAGTTTAAACAAAATTGGCAAGTCCAATTTGTTGAACTCATCATAATTTGAATATTTAGTTTTGTAATAACTTTCCATAAATACAACTATTAAGGGAGTAATTACTCATTGTAATAATTAATTAGTATATATTTACTTACCTAGTTACTATTATAACAATTACTAGCTAGTTTACATAATTTTTATCACCATTTGAATTTGAATTAATCATAGGATTGTTTTAAGATGATCCTTTTTTACCAAGAAGAGGATTGTAGGATTCAATTTTTGGAAAACATTGAGTTTTCAGGAATATGAAGTAAGAGTATTTTGTTTTCGAGAAAAGCTTCAATTCCATAACCAAATTTGTTGTTTTGATGTTTTTATCATACTTTCAAAACTATATTAAAGTTCAGAATTTAGATATGAGTAGATATGAATGAACATATTTTATTAGTATTAATTTCATGCCATGTTTTAGTCCAAATTTAGATTAAAATATAGGATAAAGATTTTGTATTTACCATTTGGCGACCATCCTAAGGCTTGAATTCATAATGGAATTCAAAGTGTTGTTTATGTCTTGTCGTTGGAATTTTTGTTTCTAAAAATTGATAATGAAGTTCAATTTTCATTTCTTGCATTTTTTCCAAATCTTGATCATAAATTTTTGTTCAAGAAGTAGATATAAGCAAATAGCTAACTATGAGGATTTTCTTTTAATGCAGACACTAGTAGAAAATCCCCTTTTCTTAACCAAAAGTTTTCAACTACATGACATTTGCAACTATGTTTCACCTGGATTTTTCAAATTTTTAAATAAAATTATGGCAATTACCAATTAAATTGATTCATTTACTATATTGGTATATAGTTGAAAGCATTTTTCAATTGCATGGTCATTTGCCAAATATTCCCGGCATTGACAATGTCTCCAAGTTGAACTTCCAACTATGTTGGTAAACAATGTGAAGCATGTTTCAACTAAGGGGTCATTTTTGAAATATTTTGGCATTTAAGGTTCTTTAGTTGGACATAGTCATACATTGATTAATGTTCAACTATTTTGGATGATAAAATGTACTAGAGGATGGATGAAATATAGTCTTGTTTGTAACTATCTCCTTCAACTAGGTTAAACAACTAATAGATAACTTTAATTTTATACATATAATATTATAATATTTATTTAAAATTATGATAAAATTAGATTACATGTAAATTTTATTTGTATAAATGAATGGTTTTTTTTGTGCATATAAATATTAAACTTTAATTTCAAAATAAAGTCTAAGTTTTTTTTTAAAAAATGTTAATACTAATGTTTATGTTCAATACACATGTAATTTATTATTTCTATGTAGATCATTACAACATATCAAGTAATGATACGTAATTAATAATATTGTGCAACTATAATGTTTATTCATTTTTATACACATGATATCTTAATATTTGTTTAAAATTATGATAAATTTTCATTAAATAGTAATGTAACCTATGTCATTGACCCAAGTTTGAATGCATTCAATTGAATTTTCCTTCCAAACCCCTTTTTGCAAATTGTTTGAGTTTCCAACAACAATACGTACCCACCAAAAATTCAATAATAATGTTCACATTTTAAGTCTCAAAATTACAAAATCAACGTTATTAAATCAAACTTGGTGAAGGTTTTCCAACAATACCAATAACACCCCCAAATTCCAATATAGATTTCAATTTTGATTTTTCAAAAAATTCAATGAAAAAATGGTTCAGTCATCAATGATTCCACACTATAGTTCCAAACATTATAAACCAATACATTGCACCCCTATTGATTGAAAACTTTTTGATGATAAGTTCCATAGCATAACCTAAGACATCGTGGTTTGGGAGATATCATTATGACAAAACAAAACAAACTACCTTCCTTCAAGGATAAATAAGGTAACATGTGTTGTTGGCCCCAAATGTGAACACAATCAACTCATTTTCCCTTCTAAACCCAATTTGTTGTAATTTGTTTGAATTTTCAACAACAAAATTCATTCAAAATTCAATATCTTCCACACCTTAGGTATGAAAATTATGAAATAAATTTCATTAAATCTAACTTAGCAATTACTTTCCAACAACACCAAGTACACCTTTGGATTCAAATAAAATTTCTATTTATGATTTTATTGATGTTTATTAAGAAAAAAATTTAATAGTCAATAACCTTTGCATTGTAGCTCCAAAACTTTTCAACCCAAATCAATGCACCCCTATTGATTGTTAAGTTTTCAAATGTATCATAGCTTTATATGAAGTAATTTGGTTTGGGAAATTTCAACATGATAGAATAAAACAAAAATATGTATTTACCTTCATTAATAGATTAAATTCTGTGTAAATTATCTTTGTATAAAATGAATGTTTATGTATGATGTGAATATTTTATGTGGAACTCTAATGTTTATTAATTTTTATAGACATGATATCTCAATATTTTCTTTAAATTGCAATAAAAATTCACTAAACATTAAACTAAATGTAAATTTTATTTGTGCAAATGAGTGCTTATGTACGATGCAAATATTTTTTATGCATCTAAAAATTAAAATTTAATTTCAAAATAAAATTTAAAGAAATTTTGAAATATGAGTTTGTAATAATGTAAGTTCAATATATGTAACTTATTATTCTTTGTAAATAAAATGTTAATTTACAAAAAATAAGTAATGATACATAATTCATAATTTTGTGGAATTTTAATGTTTATTCATTTTTATATGTATGATGTCTTAATATTTTTTAATGACAATAAAAATTCATTAATTATTAAGGCACACATAAATGTTTTTTGTATACATGAATGATAATGATGAATTTTTTTGTGCGCATAAATATTACACTTTAATTTGAAAATAAAATTTAAAGAAATTATCAAATATAAGTCAACTTAATCATGTGTATGTTCAATACATGCATAATTTATATTTCTATGTAAATTCAATTTTAGTTTATAACATATCAAGTAAGGATATTTAAGTTATATTTTTGGAATATGTTCAATACATGTGCAATTTATTATTTCCATGTAGATTCAATTAGTTTACAACTTATCATGTAATGATACATAATTAATTTTTTAATTCTAATTTTCGCTATTAGATCCAATTTTTTTCATTTATTAAAATTCCTAATTTCTTTAATTTAGGATAATTCTAATATTTTTTAGAATAATTAGTAAAGATACTTAATAAAATTTCATAAAATTTCAGAAATTATTGTTATTTAACACTACTATACTATAAGATACTTTTCTTATTTAATATTTATTATGCTAGGTTGTTTAATAGTTCCAACAAGTTAGATAAAAATACGAATAAAAATATTTAAATTATTAGCTTGTACAACTAGATTATAACTATTTGAGTTGTAATTAGGTTGCAATTGGGTTATAACTAAAGTAGACAACAAATGGTATTCTATCACCAAACACTTTCAAGTTTTCCCTCATTTCAACACCAAATTGAACGTTTTTGATGTCATTGGAAGCACAAAAAAATAGTTACAAATGTTCTTTGAACCTCAAAAGCAAAGGAACAAAGCAAAAAATGCAAGAAAAGAAAGAGTGATATTTTGTTTCAAATTTTGTCTTTAAACCCCCTTTACTTCTAGCAACTATATCTTGTTCATTTCTCATCCATTTTGAATGATTTCAAAGGCTACAAATGCGCTATTTCAAAATCTATAAAACTTGTTTAAAGTGAATTTTTTTACAAAAATAGTTGAAGAGATTAAGCTTCAAAATCATATTGAACATTTATAAAAAAATCCAAAACACAACCCCCTTCACTTTGAAAGGGCATATCTTGCTCATTTTCCATTAGATTGTAACGTTTTTTACAAATTTGGATACGCCAAGTGGAGGACTACAAAATTGTTTTAAGTTTCAAAAGGAACAAACCATGGACAAGAGAGTTGTAATGATCCAATTTTGTTAAGTGTCCGGTAATAGGTGTGTTTATCCTGTCACAACAAAAATATTTATCCCATATTGTTTGGTTTCCATTCCATGAATCCAAACTTTATAAAGGAATGCACTAGGATTGTTGGAGAACACAATAAACATGAAAATCTAATAGCCATTTGGGATGTGCCAATAAGAAAAGTTCAATCTTAAACTAAAATGAAATAAGATTTCATTTATTAATTGCCACATGGTTTAGGTCTAGGACTAACATAGGTGCCTAGATCTAGCCCTAACTTAAACCTAAATTAAATGGCTTATGTTTAGGTTTAACGTCGGTGCCTAAGTTTAGACCTAACCTATGTTTAGGCACCATGTGGCCTATACTATTGATGTGGATGTGCCACATGTCATTTAATTATTTGATAACCCCAAAATTTGTGAACATGCCACGTGTCATTAACTATTTGTTGACCCCACATTTAATGAATGTGCCACATGTCAACATTGTCAGTGTGCCATGTGTCACCAAACCATTGGTTATATGTTCGATTTACATAGTTGTAACATAATTGAAATGTTCAACTTACATAGTTGCAATTTAGTTGAAATTGTAATTATATTTTTAAATGATGTCGTGCTTAATTAGTGAATGAAGTTCATCCATTAATCGAATGTAGTTAACAACATCCATCAACTATATTTGTAGAGCAATCTTCAACTAAATTAGCAAGTAGTGGCATGTAGTGGTTATTGTTGTGGTATTGACACATGGCATTGCAGAAAAATTTCCTAATTGCAAAATAAATTGCAAGTATATGTGTAATTTTTGACTTTGTTTGTAATTGAACAATGGTTGCAAAAGGGGGGGTTTCTTTTAATGAGAAGTTTATTCAAATTTGAGTTAGAACGTGGAGAGATGGAAAATAGAATTGTAATTAGAAGTCTGAATAAACAATTATATAAGGTTATAATACATGAACAAGTGGAAAATGGCACTACCATAAATAGGAATTTGAGTGCAAATCAGATAAATCAGCTATTTATAACACCTAGAAAAGTTTCTCAATTAGAACAAAAACATCCATGGACAGAAGAAAGACCTACAAGCCACAAAATGCATTAGGCAACACCAATAATTTCTTGTGAAGTGGAAATGAAAGCTCAGATTGTGATAAATGTTGTACCAATTTTTGTAACTCTTATACCAAATTTGTTACATCACAATAATGTTGGAGTTACCTATGTAGGAACTTTTTATTTAAAGTGCAACCAATAAGATTTGTACCATTATATTATGTGGTAATGCTTCACTTTATAGTTACATTTACTAAATCTCCATTTACAATAACACCAACCAGCCCATACCATTACTGGCATGAGGTCTAAACCACAAACTCCAAGGGGAACATACCTTGTGAGCATGCATGTAGAGATGCCTAGAGAGGCGAACATCATTTTTGTTGGACAACCATTAGATCCAAAAGGAGGAAGATCAAGGCCACTAGGACCACCAAGTCCTTTAAGATATTTTAAATTACCAATGGTGAATCTAGGTAGGCCACCATTACCACCAAATAGGCCTTATCATTGACCACTTAACTACCTTGAATATGTGAAGGATTCTAACCTTGATGCTCATGTCAAAGTTTTTAAGGTTGATATTAGAGCAAATGGTGAAACAAAAGATGAAAAAATTGCTAATTTGTTTAGTTTTACCCTTAGAGATATTATGTCTAATTAGTGTAACAATTACATGGGAGACTACCCAGATTGTACTTTTGCAAAATTGTAGTTAGTTTTTTATAAAAGGTTTAGAATAGTTTAGAATGACAAACAAGTTTATTTACAATTGAATAACATGAAGTGGGAAAAGAATGGAAGAATGGAAGTTTATTATGAAAGATTATTGAAATTAACCAATAGTCTTCAACACAAGACAAAAAATAATTTCCTAACCATTGTTTTCATATTTAGATTACAACCATATTTACCTGTAGCAATAGCAAGCATGAAGAGAGAAACCCTACAATAACATAAGGAAGCAACTTTGGTTTGTGAAGAAGGAATTTATGAAGTAAATGCTATAAGCAATGTATCAATTCCATTGATTAGTAAAACAATATTAGCTCAAAATGTCAAACAATTAGAAAGAAAACATGAATGTATTGTACAAATTGTCATAGGACAAATCATAATGTTGAAAACCATAAAATCAAAAGAAAGGAAGATTTTTTTCCTATAGTTTTTGAGGTACCACTCAATGGATCAAAATATAGAGACCTATGAGGTAATCCTATCATATCTGTGGTGATATTCAACATAAGATCATAGATTCACCTAAATACAATGACGTGCAGAATATGTTTAAGTAAAAGAAAGTGAAAATTGTAAAAAAAAAAGTTGTGGCAGAGCTTTAGGTTGCAAATCTTTCAATTCATATAGTGGATGTCGACATGACCATTACTAAGAGCAAGGTTACTGAAGAGCAAATGTAAATATCATAACAAATAACCTCATAACAAAATTAGGTTTACCCAAACCAAGACCAACCCCATACCACTTCAAAATGGCAGATTAAAGTATGACCAAACCTTTAGGATCATAAAAAAATTAAAGATTCACATACATGGCATACTATAATGTAGCCACAATTATTATTTTACAAAATAATGTGGTAGATTCTAACTATTCTATGTTGATGGGAAGACTTTGGCTTAGAGATGCAAAGGTTACACATGACTGGGGGAATAATGTGATTACTGTTCAAGGCAATGGAACAGTCAGAACAATATTGATTAACAAAAAACTAGGAGTAGAAACCAAAAGGCCCCAAGTACTTGTTTGTTATGACTTCATGGAAGGTCTAATAGATGAAGAGGAAAATATGATATTTGAAATAGAACTAGAGTTGTTTTCAATTGGCACAATCACTATATCAGATGAAATAGTTTCATTGCTGAGTGTTAGATGTTCAGAAATCACAAACAATGTAGAATCTAAATTAAAACAAAGGATATCAAATAAAAAAGCAATAGAATTAATGGCTTCAATAAGAAAAACAATAGAATTTAATGTCAGACAAGAGATTTCACTAGAAGATAAGGTTTATAAAGAAACCTATTATCATCATAGCCAAGTTGATATTGAAATGGATGAAACACCAATTAAAATTCAAGTACAAAATCTTTAAATAGTAGGTTGGATTTTGACTGAAAAACAACTTGTTATGCTAAATCTTGGTACAGAGGCAAATCCATAGTGCATCAAAATTATTCCACAATTAATAAAGGAGAAAACTAAAAAGCTTCAAACTTTATTTAAGGAGTTCAAAGATGTGTTTACTTAAACTTATAAGGATTTGAAAAGCATACTTCTAAAGCTGGTTCAACACAAAATTGAGTTGGACACCTCAATCCCACCAACACATCAAACAAAGTACATATTGAACTTTAACTATGTTGTAGTTGTCAAATAGGATATTAACAAATTATTAGCAACAAGATTCATTCAACTAGTAGAGGAGGTTACATAGATATCACCTATAATGGGAGTACCTAAGAAGAATGGAAAATTAAAAATCTATGTAAATTTCAAGAAGTTGAATAAGGCAACCAAAAACATCCTTGTCCTTTACCATTTTTTTATGAAGTATTGAACATTGTAACATGGTATGAAGCCTATTCATTTTTAGATGGATATTCAGGACACCATCAAATTTCTATATCCCCTGAAGATAAATACAAAATAATAACAAATTGGGAAGCTTTTGTTTGGATGGTGATGCAATTTGGTGATGCACCCCCAAGCTCTTTCATAGACTCAACTACAAATCCAAGGTGAAAACATCGGAAGGATGAAGAGTTGGGGTACATTCCCTAGCTCGCAGCACTTCAAAGGGGGTAGAGGGACGTGTTGGAACTTCGGGATGAGGACTAGGATGAATGACAAGCAGGTCAATTATTCACATGGACCTGTACAAACCAAATAACAAGTTGGTTAATCATAGTTGGAACATTTTTTATGCACGAATGAATCACGGGCAAACACAGACTCATAAGATTCACCACCACCCAGACTTGGGGAAAGCCACCACCTCCCCCCTTATAGTATTTTATGTGCTTGGCCATGGGGCCAGCACCTGAATGTCATTTTGTCCCGAGACTCCCAACTTGGGAGTCTCGAAATTCCCAAAATTAGGACTCTTGTGACTTTGGAGGCCCATAATTTTGTGCAAAAACCTTCGATTAAGGTGAGGTTTAAAGAAAAATTATAGCCCTCTTCAAGAGCTTTCCAAAGATATGTGGCATGCCACCTGAACGCAAGGAAATCAAGGAGATTCTTAACTTTTAGTGGTCGAGAGTCAAATTGGCAATTTGACTCTCGGCTCTTCCTTTGATCGTAACTTATGTTTAAATACTCAAATGGATCATGCAAGCACATTTTGAACATCTACGTTTTAAGATATTTTCAATGGTATAATAAAAATTTTAATCTAATGAGTTTTAACCCCTAAAATTGTCATTTGAAAATTTAGGAATCCATCGAGAGTCCATTGGGACTCCAACTCCCAAAGTGGGAGCTCACTTGGGAGTGTGTGGGTTCATCCCCTCACATTCTCCTACACTCCCATGAGCATGAAATGTGACTCCCATGCTTTAATCTTGGCCTGCACCTTTGCAAGCCTTTGCTTTAGTCGTGAACCCAAGGTTAGGGTTGCGACATTTGGTGTCAAAAATGGGCCACCAACATTCCAAATAACAGTTAATAAAGCTTTCAAAGAGTATTTAGACCAATTCATGAAAATGTTTTTATGACTTCACGGTTTATAGTTGTTGAGAATTCAAGTTCAACTAGTTAGGTTTCATTAATTACTGGAGTAGGAAAGTAACTAGGTTACTTTCACAAGGTTGAATTACTTTCGTTACTTATTTTAGTTTGGTTATTTGTGGTTTGGTCTTGTAGTTAAATA
>Ga0116231_10010406_pt1 | contig 15000 bp, 10 predicted proteins | sample S1TSphgellanicum_2_FD_89695 | JGI IMG/M metagenome (GOLD analysis project Ga0116231, IMG submission 89695) | Host-associated microbial communities from peat moss isolated from Minnesota, USA - S1T2_Fd - Sphagnum magellanicum MG | ecosystem: Host-associated > Plants > Peat moss > Unclassified...
CATCTGCTGTGAGAATCCCTCTTTCCCAAGTCTCTCCAGAATCGTCGTCTCTTCTGAAGACAACAAGATTGCACTGATGGGTTTCAAAGAAGCTCGCAGTCTGACAATTCCCACCAGCACCTTGTCCATGGCCGTGCCGATGGGATTCCCCAGAGATGCTACCCCATCTGTGAAATGCCGAAACGGATCTGCAACTCGATGAAACTCTCCGTCAAGCCACACCAAAGCTCCGGCATAAAACTCCTTGAGGTCAAGAGCTGCATAGTCTAGAACCTCGGATGCTTCGGGGTACGCGGAGATGAAGATCTGGAAACCCCTGTCGAGCAAAAACCCTTGGCACACATCAGTTCGCACTCGACCTCCAACTCCATCCGAGCTTTCCAGCAGCACGAATGGAACTCCCTCTTTGGCACAGTGTCTGGCAGCTGCTAATCCCGACAACCCAGCTCCAATGATCACCACCCCAGTCTCCGCCACAACTTCGTCCACTTCTTCTTCTCTCCTCCTCCTGTCTGTGCTCAGCAAGCTTGTACTCTCCTGCTGATCCAGCATAGCCTGATTCTGCTGTAAGCTTGATGAAGCTCTAGAATTTGCAGCAGCAGCAAATCTGGAATTCCTTGATGACAAGAAGTTTGCAAAAGCAAGGGATGATGAATTCAGTCTGCTGCTGCCATAGCCAAACCCACACTGCAAATCACTGCAACTTACACCCAAGCTCTTCCTTGCGACGAAGATTTTTGAAAATGTAGACCATCCAAGAGCGACTACATTGCTGTTGCTGCTCATTGGCAGCATTCTTAGCATACAATCCATTGGGTCCAAGCTCTTGGGTCTTCTTCAACAATGATGGTTGAGGGACATCGCAGAAAATCTGAGAGATTCAAGAGAGTGATTACTCATTGAGAAATCGCCGTCATTTGGGTGTGGTGAAAATCTCTCGATAAGAATGGTGATTTCCGGTGAAGAACTCCTTCAGTGCAGAACGTGCGAGCAAATGTCTGTTGGGTGGTGACGATCATCATGATGATGGGTACTATGCGAGATGGATAAGCCAAGGAATTTGGGGTGATCTTCTCTGCCACGAACTTTGCGCTTATTGGGGCTGTGAAACTACGACTGTCACCAATCTACTCGCGAAAGCAATTGGCAGACAGATGAAGACACAGAAATTTTCTGGGTCCCACAACATACAGCATCGATAGCTTGCTTTCAGATGTTGTCTGATCATGCAGCTTCTGTGGCACATGCAGAGATTCTGAAGGTAAAAAAAGTAGAACCCAGCTTTCTCAGCAGATGTAAGTAATTAATCTTGAGCTTCTTCTTCCTCCAACAAGAAAGGAATGGTTTCTGCCACAATTGCAGCATAGCAGTGTGCAAGCAAGCTTGAAGAAGAAGCTTGCTAGAAGATGAGATTGCAGGCATATGATTTTACAAGCACAAGTTCTGGTTGTCATTAGAATCATATTCAAAGAAACATGCACTTGAGGATCAAAATTATTGTGACATTAAAATGGTGGCAATGAAGAAGATCAACTTGAAAAGAGAAACAATCCCACAACCCATTGGAATCAAATAAGTCTCCATTGTTTAACTTCTGGAATAATCTTCACTTTGTCAGCAACTAATTTTCTTGACACTCATATCCTAGGGGGTTGATGCTAGAATAGAAATCAAGAAGTTAATCAAGCTAGTTTCCTCCCTTCTGCCTCCTGACCTAGTTTTCCTCTTGAATACCTATATTCCTGCTTCAGACCAAAGTGTACCCTTTGTCAAGAGTGTACAGGGAATCAACCACCAGTTTTGGTCAGATGTATTAAAAGAAAGGCAACAAGGGGTGTAAACAAGGATTTGGATCATTACACCTACGGTCCTGGTATCCTTACTGGCATTATCGCCATTGCCATTACATGCAGAAGAGAATCAACTCAGCAGAGTTCCCAAGTTTCAGCACAGAACAATGATAGGAAAAGGTGCGGCTGTTTCTGATTCTATGCAGAGAGCCTTCTACGGCCCTTGGCGAGTCGGCGTGCAAGCACTTTGCGACCACCAACTGTCTCCTTCCTGCACACATCACAAGCACAGTTCAATGGTTTTGGAATTGCCATAACCAAAACCCTAAAGCCCCACTCTCAACTTGGCAAAGAAGGATCTGCAGAAGATCAGGAATTCTCAGACATGCTTGAGAAGATTTGGCAGTTTTGACTCAAAACTCACTCCAGGGATATAATGAGAAACTCTAAATTGTACTAAAATTTTGATAATCTGTACCTCTTCCAGCACGATTTCCTGTTGTTTTGGCAGTCTAAACATAGATCTTGACAGATTACCTTGCCAAGTAGCCATGTTTCCGCTTGCGCTTCAGAGTGCTGGGATGGTAAGTGCGCTTTGTGGACATCAGGATTGGGCTGCTCCACACATGAAAGCCACAATCAGTGCTTCTTCAATCAAGCAGTAATCTATCTGCTTCTCTGTATTGTGTAAACTGAAAAAAACAGTATTTGAAGCCAGGCAACACCACCAGTCTTAGACAAAATGTGATGAGAATAAGTGGAGGATTGTGTTAAATGAGTGTGGGAGAAGAAAAACAATATTTTGAAGCCAGGCAACACCACCAGTCTTAGACAAAATGCAATGAGAATAAGTGGAGGATTCTTTACCTGGTTGCTTGCTGGAGACTTGGACATAAGACTGCACATGCACACCATTGCCAACTTGATGTTAAGAGTCAATAACCCTAATGTGCTGCTTGAACCTTGTAAATCACAACCATCATCAAAAGCTTGAAAGCTTCGAGGTTCACCATTTTAGGTTTAGAAAGTCGCAATTCAGGAGAGCTCAAAGCAAAGAAACCACCTTACCGTTCTGTACCAGAAAGCTTGAAGGCCACCCCATGGGACTCAACGACGCCATAATCTGATCTTCAGAAACCAGTCCCGTCAGTTGCCGAAGCTCCGACGACGCGTGGTCAAGAACCCCCGCAATAGACGTTACATGTCTTTGATGTGAAGAGGATGCCGCCAGCTTGAAGTCCAAGACAGCTTGCTGCAAAACTGTTGATGAAGGGCAACAAGGGTCGGTGTCTGTTGATGGGCAGCAGAATGAAGCGCTGTGCGATGAAAATGCTCGCCAACTGCCGATCAAAGAAGACGAGTGCTTAGCCGACAACACAGGCATCAAAGCTTGTACTGTTTTTCTGAATCCCGCCATATTTTCCCCTAACCCAAGACGATTCACAAAAAGAATGTGCAGCTCGAAATCCTCTCTCTCTCTCCCACTCGACTTCGACTTCTCTACACAATCCGGAAGAAGTTACGGTGTAGGGGGATCTTAGGGTTAGGGTTTTGGGGGTTTGCAGAAGAACGCAAAATTCAGAGTGGATTCATGCTTCCTCCTCTATCCATCATTCGCCTCCCAGTTGCTACAGTAAGAATGCATGCTTGAAGCTTCATGTCTTCCATCAAATCTCCTCACTATTGCTATCATCAGTTTCCTCACTCTTATATTACTACTACTAGCATCTCACATACCCATTGCATAGTACATGTGTGAAAGAAAGTAGCAGATTCTTTGGAACAGTCTTATGTGGTTCCAGTCTAAGTCTTCTTAACCTTCCAATTAAAACATTGTTGATTTCAAGTATTGTTGAACCTGAGCAAGAGAAGCAAATTGATTTCAAGCATCATTGAACAGGAGCAAGAGAAGCATTGATTTCAAGCACTGAAAAAGGAGCAAGAGAGGCAATTATTGATTTCAGGTATTTCATTTCATCTTCATCTCAAGCAAATAATATCTATGATAGCAGAATTGTGGAATAGATGTGTGAAAGTAGTCTTAAGCTTCAAATTGAAACAATGAGCAATATACTTCACATTTTGTATTCTGAACACAAAGTGAAGACTAAAGTTATTGTAAGCATGATTGTGCAAATACATGCGAAAGTGTTGCACATTCATTATTTTTTTAAATCTCTATTATTCTCGTTTTAAATTGTTCCTTCCAACTCAAGCACAAACGAGAGGAGCATCAATTTTGAGCATTTCCATATCATTTTCATCACAAGCAGAGAATAACAGTGCTCAGAGATGTTGAAACCATTGCTTGCCTTATGAAGCTTAATATCAAAGATGACAAACAATTGCTTGCATTGTGGAGCTGAATGCCAAAGACATTATTAAATCATTGCTTGCATTTGGGATCTTAACAAAGACATTAAATCATTGCACACATTGTGGAGCATACCATCAAAGATCACAAATCCTTGCTTTCGTAGTGGAGCTTAACATCAAAGATCTTGAACCATTGCTTGCATAATGGAGCTTAACATCAAAATATCATCAAAAGATGTCTAATTCATTGTTTGGATTGTGGAGCTTAACATCAGAGATCTCAAATCACTGCTTGCATTGTGGAGTTTAGCATCAAAAGATGTCTAAATCATTGTCTTCATAAATCAGTGCTTGCATTGTGGAGCTTAACATCAGAGATCTCAAATCACATCTTGCATCGTAGAGTTTAGCATCAAAAGATGTCTAAATCATTTGTTTGCATAATTCATTGCTTGCATTGTGGAGCTTAACATCAAAGAGCAGAAATCACTACTTGCACTGTGGAGCTTAACATCAAAGATCAGAAATCACTACTTGCACTGTGGAGCTTAACATCACAGATCTCAAATCATTGCTTGCATATTGTGGAGCTTAGACCCAAAAGAATGTCTAAACCATTGCTGGCATTGTGGAGCTTAACATCAAAGACCTCAAACCCACTGCATGCAGTGTGGAGCTTAGCATCAAAAGAATGGTTAAATCCTTGGTTGCATAATTGTGGAGCTTATTAGCATCAAAAGATATCTAAATCATTGCTTGCATTATGGAGCATTTTATTATCAATTCTTTGCTTGCCTTCCTTTCAACAAAGCGTTCATCAATTTCTCGTTCATCATTTTACCAAAGAATCTTTGGATAGAGAACGATGGCCTTGAGCTATGGAAAAACTGATTAAATTTTCCCGCCCTTTTTGTTCTGCACACAAAGTTCTGATTAGGGTTTGGTGCTCAAAATACATGAACCCTAAACCTTGCATGCTCTTCTACTTCTTCGTCTTCTTCTTCTTGGTCGCGGTTTCTGCTTTCGTTCTTCTTCGGTTTCGAAAACTTTTGAAGCTCTTGAATCTATTACTGTGTTAGTGAAGGGTTCCGGACATGGTTCTTGAGAGCAGCAGCAAAGAATCGGGAGGGAAGAAAACAGGAGACCAAAGAATTCTTCTTTGTTTCAGTGGCGCGCTATCTGTTGGAATGCGGTGACCAATCTGCCTCATGTGATTCACTCGATTTTTGCACAGACTATCCATGCTCTATTTGAAGGTAATGTGCGTGCGTGCGTGTGTATGTGTATGTGTTTTGTGCCTATTTGGGAGTTTGCTTTTGCAGACGTCTAAAGATTTGTACGTGAGTTTGATATGCAGTAGAAGGAGATGGCAACAACGGCAGCTACTTCACTTGCAAAGGATTACGACCTTCCATGGGTGGAGAAGTATAGGCCACATCGAGTGAGTGACATTGTGGGCAACCAGGATGTGGTGGCAAGACTACAGGTCATAGCACAGGGCGGCAATATGCCTAACCTCATCTTCTCTGTATCCTCCTTCTTGCCACTTTTGTTCACAAACTTGCTTAAAGAGAGAGAAAATGACTGCCCCATTAAGTGACTGGGACCTGCTTCTCTTGGAGAATTTTTCTTCTGCTGTAGGAAAAGGCTCACAGCCGTCTTGCTCTATGAAGATTCTGCGAATAGTAGTGTGGAGTTTCTTTTTGACCAGCTAGAAACAGGGACCACCTGGCACTGGCAAGACCACAAGCATACTAGCCCTAGCACATGAGCTGCTAGGCCCCAACTTCAAAGAGGCAGTACTCGAGCTCAATGCTTCTGATGACAGGTTCTTCTGATGTCCAATTTACCCCTGTCAGTTGGTTTCCCTTGAGATAAGTCAGTGCTGATGCAGATGCAGATGTTGATGTTATGTGTATGTCAGGGATACTAAGACTGAAGTGGGCAGATGGGGGGCATTGCCAATTTGTCATGTAGAGGTATAGATGTGGTGCGCAACAAAATCAAGATGTTTGCACAGAAGAAAGTCACATTGCCACCAGGACGCCACAAAATTGTCCTCCTGGATGAGGCTGACAGGTGTGGCATCTGAAAGGAAATTGAGTTTTGAGGGTGGTGTGTGTTTTTCTTGGTTTTCTCGGTAATGATAGCCTAGTCTCATTGAGCGCAGCATTTGAGTTTTGCAGTATGACAGGAGGAGCACAGCAGGCTCTTCGGAGGACTATGGAAATATATTCCAACACTACACGTTTTGCATTGGCTTGCAATCTCTCATCCAAGATCATTGAACCCATCCAGAGTCGGTGTGCAGTTGTGCGTTTTGCACGGCTCACAGAACATGAGATATTGGACCGCCTCCTCCGGGTTGTAGAAGCAGAGAAGGTAAGCCTTGGAAATTTAAGCTCAGATTCATTTATTTATGTTGTTGAAATTTTCCTCTTGAATCACCTGTTCTTTTGTGTAGCTCAGGCTGGGTCCTGATACTTCTGAGTTTGGTGAGGAAGGTACCATATGTTCCAGAAGGGTTGGAGGCAGTGGTGTTCACAGCAGATGGAGACATGAGGCAAGCTCTTAACAATTTGCAAGCCACTTATAGTGGTTTCCAGTTTGTCAACCAGGACAATGTTTTCAAGGTTGAGATTATATTCTTACCAGACTGTTGAACTGAGCTGATTCTCATCATGAGTACCATAAACTTATGTTACTGTCATTGAGCATGGTAAGAATGCAAATCCTTGACTCTGTCAGAAAGTAATAACTTGATATATCTGTGACTGTTTTGATTTTGGTGGCAGGTATGTGACCAGCCACATCCACTGCTGGTTTTGAGCATTGTCAAGCATACCCTCAATGAAAACATTGATGATGCATATGTTGGCCTTAAACAGCTATATGATCTGGGCTATGCAGCATCTGACATTATCACCACTCTCTTTAGAGTGGTCAAGAACTATGACATGCCTGAGTTCCTGAAGCTGGAATACATTCGGGTGAGTTGACTTTTCAACTGCCCCTTTTGTGACTCCAGTTCACAAGTGAATATATGCATTTAAAAATGTGGCATATTTTGAGAGCTTCTTGGCACCTGGTGACTTGAATTTCCAGGTGTTAGCCCCATATCTTTAAACTGAATGTATTCCATTCTGGTTGTTCCGCTTTGCTGAACCTGTGAATGGGATTCAACAGGAGGTGGGGTTTGCCCATATGCGGATTGCAGATGGAGTTGGAAGCCTGCTCCAGTTATCTGGACTATTGGCCAAACTGTGCAAGATACGAAAGAAATCAAAAACATAGATACCTTTGTCTGGATGGAGGTTAAGATGACACAGAATGTTAAATGTGTATTATCCTGGACTAAGTTCTTTTTGGGCATTTCAAGAACTTCGATGGCTGTGTGTCTTTAGTCCTTGGAATGGAACTGGGAAATTCAGAAATTAGGAAGCTCACCACCATTCTCTGCAGAAATACTTTTCAGAAGCTTTGAGCCCAAGTTTCTTAAGTTTCTTGCCGAATTTGGCTGTCCAAGTTTTACAGAATACTTTTTGAGGTATGTAGGCTGGTGCGCATTCCAGCTTCTTTTTCATTTACTTCATGCTGGCTACTGCCATTTAGATTACCCAACACCACATGTCCACATTGCCTTAGTCCTGTAGTGTATGCTAATGGGCCAGGCTTGAAAGTTGCAACTGGCAAATGCCATGTTAGCAAATACATCGTGGACTGGGTTGCTGTTGGGCTCACCTAGTGACCACCTGCCAAAATTTTGACCCCCAGGGGCCCCCATCTCAAGTACAGAACTCTTGTACACCAGGTGTATCTGGATACCTGTTGAGCTCACCTAGTGACTGCTTGCCTGGGTCACCTGGTGACTGCTTCGCAGCAAAGTTGGCCACGGGAGGCCTGTTCTCTAGTACAAAACTCTGTTGTAGATTTCTCTTAATTGGATACACAACTGTCAACACAACCGATGAAGAAAATGGGCTGCCTCAATTAATGTAATGAGCGGGACCTTCAAAACAATGTTGTCTTGTCCTTGGATTCAAAAGGAACCTTCAATCCTAGTTCTAACCATTTTTTTAGATGGAACCTCTGGTTTGGTCTTGAGATTGATTTTTTTTGGATTTCTAAAGTCTCTAATTTCGGTCATTTTGACAAAGAGCTTATAACTGATTTGATTCAAGAATAGGTCCGGTTTCATCTTTGTTACTCATGATTACACATGATTAAACAAAAAAAAATTTGGTGTTCTACTACTTTGTTCAAGTAGGGCACACAATCCAAGATCAAGATAATGTATCATTAATTGTGTGTAATTAATCAAATGTATTAACTTGTTTAAAATGGGGTTGCATGCTGATTTAGATTCTAATTCAATTTTTGAAAGAGGTCAGTTGTGCAGTTAGGTTCTAATGGTGATTCCAACAAATCTCAAAACCTTCCATCAACTGACCCCTAAAACTTGACCTACAACTTGGACTTGAAACATGCCTAAATCTCAGAAATGTGCTAACACTGGTTCAAGCCAGCGTTGGGCAATTCTTTGATTATGTTATAACCTTGGTTTCGGGCTTCTTTTTAATTCTCAGAATTAGAGAAACCTTCCAGTTCTGGGTTTTTGAAAATTGAAATTAATTTTTTTGTTTAAGAAGGGTGAGAACCTGCAATTCAAGGTAGGTTCTTTGACCAATTCTTTGATCTTGTGACAACCATGGTAATGGGTCCAAATGATTTCCTTCATTTTGGAGAAACATGTGATTATGTGTTAAAACCAGTTCTTTTGTTCCTTTTAGAGCCATGGGTCAAGAGTCAATATAGCTGACCCATACCCACCAGTTCTTTCTTTGAGAAAGAGGGAACTGCCCAACAATGGTTCAAACATCAAACTATTCAGAAATTGCAGAACAAGTGATTCGAAATAGCAATTCAAAATGTGATCAAATCTGTGCAAACTTGCAAATCCCATTTACAGCATTTTTGGCAATTGACAAACAGAAAATCTCATCTCTGATAATCAATGACCTACTTTCCTGAACAAAAATGCTAATTATGCATGTAAGTTTGGCAATGACCATGGACACAATGCAAATTCCAATGGAGGTTGAACATGGAAATGACATCATCAATTAGTCCAATATGATTTTGATAGTGAGCACAAGACAACCATGGGGTAAAATAGGATATGTTGTTGTAAAATTAAAGAAATGATACATGATATTTAATCTGATTGAAATAAGCTTGAAAGGCATTGATAACTTTTTAGAAGTTGGAGTGATCATGATGCACCAAAATGCAATTGGTATGATTATGTTGATCTTATTGGGTTGCCATTGCATGGTATTGAAAACAAGAGTTGTGATACAACATATGTCCTAATTACGTCCCAATTGAAAATATACAATTTCAATGAGCTCATAGCTATCAAACAAGATCAATTGGAGGTCAATAGTCAGGACAAATGGCCCAATTTGTTACAATTAGTGAACGCACAAGAATGATGGTCAAAAAATGCTTTCCACTCATTAATCAATGGTGTCAAGTTCTGCTTAACAATTGATACATACAGCCTATTTATTAACATTAGTGAAATTCACTAAGAATGATCATCAGAAAACACTTTTAATCTGTTATTCGATGCTGTAAATTGTGCATAATAACCAGCATACATCACAAGGAGATTATAACAATACCCATTGGCTTGTTTATCTTCCCACAGAACAAGAGTTCAAATCAGACATAGGAAAATTCCATTAGGAGGCCAGATCTCATTTATTAATAAGAAAGAGAAGAATAAAAGTGTGATAGTGACACATATTGCCTTTTGGCAACAGGCTAGTATTTACTATACAGTGTAAACCACATGCAAGGAGGCTCCTTCCTGAATTAGGTTTGTTGATTTCAAACCCACCAGAACCGATTGCAGACCTGTATTCTTGCAGACCCCTATTTTTTTGCTTGTCTCTTAAGAACTCTACTAGAAAAAGCAGAAGCTTCTTCAGTGGGCACAAATACCCATATTCACAGTTCTAGAAATGACAGAGCTTTGGAATCAATTTGTACAAGCCCAAGCACCCTATTATTAATTGCTCACCTCTTCTCCATTTTCCAAAAATAAGAAAGAAAGAAATCCCCCCACCACATGGTCAAGAGGCTCAATTCACAAAAATAAAACTAAGTATTTTTGGATAAAGATTTGCCAATCCAAACTGACCTCATCTGCAAAACTCAAAGTGCCATTCTTGGTATTCTCCACAATTCGATTTTTGATATCCTTGAGCACCACCTCATGTAACAATGTTAAGTGTTTCAGAGAAGAGAAGAGGTGTGGTGTGTTAGTTGATTGATACTCCAGCCTCAAATTTTGCTCCACTGTGAAGCTGTAGTTCAATTGGGCTTGCCAATTTTGTTCCCGCTGTCAGTCCCCAGGCTGAGGAGCTTTGTTGCATGATTCCTGAAATTGGGTCACTTGTCTCCCCCTTCTGTTAAGCTCCCTGTCAACCTGGACACAGCATGACATCAGGAATTCTAGCCAATGCAATTCCCTGAATCGATTTATCACCTTTTCATAAGCTTTGCAAACAACTCCAAAGGCAGTGATGCAGAAAAAAGCAGAGAAAAAAGAGTACACAAATTTGGATAACAAGAACATGAAAGTTTCAGTCAATGGGGGCAAACAAACAAGTTCTCTTCAGTACCTTTCTGTCAAAATCCCCAGAGACCACAAGTTGGCACCTCAAAGAGAAGGTGAGCCCTTTGTTATGCATCTAACGCCCTGGACTGAAGGCTGCATGTAGACAACATAGCACCAAAAGAAGTGTCTTTTTAGGCAATTTCACAGCATGAAAACCTCCTTTGGCCAGCTGCAAAAAGAAGAGTTGTAACTCAAGCTTCAATAAAACACATCATTGTCTGTCCACAGCTCACCTTTTCCTTGGGAAAGTGTTGAATACAAGTCATGGTTGCTCCGTTGAGCTCCCTGTGCCAAGGGGACAATGCCTGCTGTTGGAATGGATGAAAAGTCTCGAGTGTCCTCTAGCAACAGGGGGCTACTCCTATGCTGCTCTGTGAGTATTGATGCTGAAATTGCAGTGTCAAGTTTCAAAGGACCTGCATGCACTGCCCGTACTGCTCCTGCCCTCTCTAAAAGCTCAAGACAAAGCCTCAACCGATTATGATCCCCTTTGAGGTTAGGGTTATACACCCCTGCAGAAAGGGCATTTGCTGCCACAGCCTGAACAATGTCAATTGCAGTCCTGCCACTTGTTGTCTGAATGTGGGGATCAGCTTGATGGTCCAAAAGTATGGCTATCATTTCTGGGTCACCTGCCTCTGCTGCCATGTGCAATGGTGTGCATCCATCAGGCCCTTGTAAGTTCACATTTGCAGCTCCAAGATCCAGCAGGGTCTTCACCACCTTCCTGTGCACATTTCCAACAATTGTGTTGAGTGAAGGCCTCTCCTAGCTCCAGTTAGATCAAACCAGACACTTGATCTTAGATTACAACTTCCATCCACATGCAGACCCATCATGCATCCAGTAAAAAACTCATGTCTAGCTCTGAGGTCAGTATTTTTCTTTGTCCACAAGTCAGCAAACACATCTTTGTCCACATGTTTCAAAAGGTTAGTGGGATTAGGAACATGGTACTTGCTCTCTGAAAGGAAAATTCCTCACCTGCTGCACTTGCTGACAGCATAGTGAAGGGCTAGTGCCTTATCAAGGTTGAGTCCCTCGCCCATGACCATCATATTCACAAGCTCAACATCTGATGAGTCAAGGGCTTTTTGCATACGCTTAGTCCTTTGCTCAGTGAGTGCAGTGTTGGCTACAGAACCATCGTACCCATATCCAGTCTTTTGTCGGATTGACTCTATTTCCACAACAACCTCTGCTGGAAGATGCTTTTGCAAAACATCAGATGGAAGACCTGATTTTGCCACTAGCTTCGAGCATGTAGCCCACAAATGCTCCCCATCTTGCTTCCGAGCTGCAACCAGAATCCGCATCACATCCTCAATCGATGCTTTCTCTGCCATGGCTGCTAAGTGCTTCTGCAAACACAAAAATCAAGGAGTTCCACTTGCTTAATTACCAAGAGGTCAAGAAACTGCATAAACCTCCAAAGTGTAGTAAGATTAAGTCACTGAGCACTTCAGGAGAAACTGACTGACCTGTGTGAGAGTAGAAAGCTGGTCAACACCAAAGAATTGAGCAGCATTCAGAGTTTCAAGCCCGAATTCGACTGCAGCGCTGCAATGGGTATGCCAGCAGCTCTTCTCCTTGCAGACCCTGGAGACAGAATTCTGTGGCAAGAAAGAGAGATGGCCACTGTACAGAAACTGCAGCAAGAGCATGAACACATCATAACCCACAATGCCCACAGGAATGACCTGTTGTTGTCCTGTTGCTGTAGCTGTGGCTGTTGCTGCTGTTGCAGCAGGAGCACTGGGTTGGGATTGATTACTGACGCCATGAGCATCCAACATGTGTGCATCACCACAGAAGATCATCCTGAAAAATGGACTCCGAGCTGCCAACACACATTTGTGTGCGTAGACATGCCTTCCTTCCACTGCGAATGTCACATCACTGAACGCTTGTCCATTCACCAACAAGCTCAAGAAATCTTCTGAAAGAGACTTGAGTGGTGGTTCCTCCAGATTCATCGAGCTCTTCTCGATTCTCTTCTCTTCTCTTCTCTCCTGCTGCAAAATAGACAAACCCTAATTCTCCGATTTCTTTCTCTCCTCTTCTCTTCTCCTCTTCTCGTCTCTTCTCTTCTCTTCTATTCTGCTGCAAATAGAAAAACCCTAATTCTCCGATTTCTTTCTCTCCTCTCCTCTCCTCTTCTCTTCTCTTCTGCTGCTACAGACAAACCCTAATTCTCCTATCTCTTTCTCTCACCTTCTCTTTTCTTCTCCTATTGTCTTATGCTACAGATAGATAAACCCTAATTTTCGGCAGATCTTCTTTCTTCTTCTGAATCAAGCAAGCTCACAAAAGAGAAGCAGAAGAAGATGATGATGATTGTCGGATCAACCCAAAGAAAGAAGATTGTTACCAGAGCTTTTCTTCTCTTTCTGATGTTTTCTCTCTTCTTCTTCTTCTTCCTCTTCTTCTTCGTCTTCAACAACCCAACTCCTGTGTATTCGAGAATCTTTACTGGATTTTTTTTTCTTCCACAATTCCTGTGTCTGTTTGAGAATCTTTTGGGTGCGTTTTTCCTGAGTTTCTTCTCCATCGACTGAAAAAAAAATTAAAAATTTTTTTTTTAAAAATTCTGAGTTTCTTCTCCATCGGCTGAACTTTATTTTATTTTATTTTATTAAATTGAATATTTTTTTGGTATCCTTTTTCAGTCAATGTTTCATGCCTGAAATTTTATTGGCTCTTCTATGTGGCTTACATGATGTCACATACCCATAAACACAAATTACTATGGATGGGTATGTGTTTAAATAATGTATTCAAAAGGTTAGTAGTGTTAATGAAATGTTGATACAATTGTTGACATGATGATGTTGATACATCATCCTAACATCATGTCAACAATAGTTGATCAACCGTTGACATGATGTTATTAAGATGGCATTGTAACATATTATGGTTGACATGATGTTAAGATGGCATTGTAACATATCATGGTCATTGATCGTTGTATTACAATGTCATTACAATATCGTATCAATAATTGATCAACACTTCATTAACATTTAATTTTGAACATATTATTAAAATGTTATAAAAACATACATACATGGATGGGAAGGGAGGGAGGGAGGGAGAGGGGGAGAGTTTTGTAATGAATGATTGCCAATCCACCTACTTGACAAAATTGAAAAACAAATCCCTAATTTACAATCAATATTTAACTTTTAAAAAATGTTGTGCTAATTTAGGTGCCAAAAAAATTAATAATTATTTATCCCAAGGAAATGTTAAATTTGAACTCATAAACCTTAATTTAATCTTTTAAGATAAACAATAGCTATATTTGTGTAGGCTGAAGTGCACATGGCAAAGCTTTACCCAATATAAAATATGGCTAGATTTATTTTTTTAATTCCATGATAGCCAATGTGTACCTGGTGAATATCACCAAAAAACAATTTAAAAATCAATAGATTTTACAAAAAATGTAAAGTTGGTGGACATGCCGGGTTTTTTTTTTTTAATTTTTTAATTTTTTTAAAGGAAATCTTCAATTTGGACTTAGAGACTTGCTTTAGTTTTAGGGTTATAATTTAATGACTCTTTACCTTATAAGTTTACTATTCCTTTTTGGAGGTGGTCGATTTCTAAGTTTTAACTTGAATTAACAAGAGAAATTATGGCTACCCAAGTCCACTTAAGATTTGAACCCCTCACCTCTATCACATGAACCCACGTTCTTTTTTTATTATAATTAGTTTATTGGCCTAACCTATACTATGTTTGTATGAATGTAACAAGTGAAATTTAGCATGGTCTATTGGTGAATTGAACTCATGAGTCATAACCATTTTGAAAAACAAGTACTAAGTTAGAAGTCTAAAGCATATGGACTATTGACTTGATGTTCATTGTGCTAGTGTAAGATTTTTCAAGGTCAAAAGTTCATACTTTTAGTGGCTTTTCATGCTTGGACTTAAACCTAGATTAATATAGAATAAGACCTTTTACGGAACCTAAGATTGAAGAGAATTTTAACTTTATTTGGAGGCAAGTAATTGGCTCATTTGAGTGCCAAAAATGGGCCTACTAGGGTTGGATTGATGGAACATAAGTTTTATTCATATGATATTTGTATGTGTTTATGGTTGAAAGACTTTTTGCATTTTGGAATTTATTTATTTATTTATTCTTTAAAGATGTTTTTTTTTTTTTTTTGATGAAGACATACAAGTATGTGAATGC
>Ga0116231_10010408_pt1 | contig 14999 bp, 12 predicted proteins | sample S1TSphgellanicum_2_FD_89695 | JGI IMG/M metagenome (GOLD analysis project Ga0116231, IMG submission 89695) | Host-associated microbial communities from peat moss isolated from Minnesota, USA - S1T2_Fd - Sphagnum magellanicum MG | ecosystem: Host-associated > Plants > Peat moss > Unclassified...
GAAGAAATCGCCGCTGTCCTTCGGAGAACGCACCGACTTGGATTTTTTCGGTCGTGCGAACCCCCATTTTTTCGAGCGATTGGTTCTGATTCACCTACCAGTAGCGCATTACGGTTGCCGAAGCTCCGCGTCATCACCATACGCGGCCGTTGGTTCAGCCGCTTTCAGCGATGCGCCCCGACCTGCAATGGGAGCGAGGCGTGCGCGGAAAAACTGTTCCGCCTCCTTGTCCGTGAAGTAAACGTAACAGCCCTTCATTCCTCTCGTCATCAACGTGCGGTACGTATTCTTGATGACAATATCAGCCCTCTTCGCGGCGAGCTTCGGATCGCTCTTGAATTGCTTCTTAAAGCCGCTCAATGATTTATCGTGGCGCGACCGCTTTTCGGGCCTCGTTTCCACTGCGCCGTTATGCACTGCGAAGTCGGGACCAACAATCACGCCAATATAGTCAACCTCCAACCCTTGACACGTATGTATGCACCCGATCTCGTTTACGGATTCCGGTGCGACCATCCAGAGACCACCATCCTTGGCAAGGTTCCATTTCATGCCAAAGCCAAATTCGGGAATGACGACATCTCGCGCATCTGGGATCCGACGGCTTCGCCAATCCCAGCAATATCCGGCAACCATTCTCGCCTTGTTCTTTTCTTTATTTTTCTCGACGATATCGCGCCTCAGCGTTTCGGGTGAGTCGAATATCCGAAAATCAAACTCGTCGGCGTCCAAGGTCTCATTTGCCGTTTCACGTATGCCTAGGGCGTTGTCAAGCCATGCCAGGTACCCGTCCGATCCGTTGCATCGAAATTGCGAAGCGAGTTCGAGATTGGTAATTGCCGCCCCAGCCTTTCGCGCCAGTTGTTCTATCGCGGCCCTTTCTCCGATGTCCTTGAACGTGACCCGTTGATCTTCATCCAAAAAGAAAATGGAGCACTTTGCAGACCCGATCAACTCGTCAATTTGATTACCACCCAAATTGCCGTAGAGGCCGGATTTTTCGTTGAGGCGGTGGGCCTCGTCGACGACCAGTGCGTCAAAGACGTTGGCTTGGGTTTCCGTATACGCACCGGAACCAGAGAATAGATTCGAGATCTGTGACTTGCGATGAGTGCCCGCTAGGACGCTTTCGAAAACAGCCCGCGGCGCTGCATTTTTTGTCACGTACTTCGCGAGAAGGCGGCGACCGGTCAGGGCAACGAGGAGGTTTATCGCTACCACGGACTTGCCAGTGCCGGGGCCACCTTGCACGATAACGACTTGCTTGGAAATTACAGTTGCTCGGGTTGCCAGCGACAACGCGGTTTCGTAGACAACCTTTTGGTCATCGACTAGAACGAACTCCTGTTTTCCGGCGAGAAGACCTGTAAGGCTATCAACTAGTCCCTTGGATGGCCGAATTCGTCCGTTTTCGATGCGATATAGGAGATTTCGTCGATCGCCGAAATGAACGTGCAGCTTTATGAAGTCGCATAGCCTCGTCCGCTCCGCGTCGCCTTTCAGGAAAACCGGCGCCAATTGCACGTAGTGCGCATAAAACCCGTCGGTCAATACGCCGTTGTCCACGTAGTTATGCAAGTAGGCGCAAGGCCTGAGGCCGATGCCGCCCGAGTAGACGGCTTCGTTGAAATTGGAAAGCAGCGACGCATACGACCAAGCCTGATATGAAGGATGACTGGTCTGCGCCTCTCCGTGGGCAAACCGCGTTTCAACGATCCCGTCTCGTTCCGTCTTTCGTGCGGAGCCCCATTGTTTTAGTTCGATAATGACCAACTGCTCCTCTTGCTTGGCGTTTTCCCCTGACAAGATGAGGTCGATGCGTTTGGATGTTTGTGGAATACCGTATTCGATTGCGACGCCGCAGTCTTCCGGAATGGCGTCATTGTTCAGAACCTTCGCGACCGCGAAAAGCGATTCCTTCCAGGAGCGCACTTCTGATAACGCGACCACTCGCCCCGTCCGCGCGCGATACGCGGAAAGGATCACCTCCTCGATGTCTTTTGTAAAAACATCCGTGAGAAATTTGGTCTTGTCGCTTTGATAAATGATCATGCGACTTGGCTATAACTCGTTGTATTTCTTACTGTTTCCGCGCGATTTCTCGATCGGATATTTGACAGCGTTCTTCTGCAATTTATCGCGCGCGGCTGTCGCCAAATCAAGGTCCAGTTTGTCTGCGAGCTGGAGGACATAAAGCAGGACATCCGCCAATTCTTCTGCGAGGGTTGCCTTTGCATCCGGTTGAATGTCAGCGCATTCCGCTTCCGACAGCCACTGGAAATGCTCCAGCAGTTCAGCGGCCTCAACGCTAATCGCGATAGCAAGATTTTTCGGTGAGTGAAATCTTCCCCAATCACGCTCATTTGCGAACTGGCGCAAAGCGTCCCGCAGTTCAATTAGGGAATCCTTTGCGGTGTTGATTGGTGTTGCATTCATATTTGCATCCGGATTTCATCGTACAAGCCCAACGAGCGAGACGATTTTGACATCGCTACCGTATTCGCATTTTGTTGAACAGAAACGATTCTAGGTTCGGGCGGGGTCGACAAATGCCAAAAGGCGCGCCAAGCAAACCGCGCGCACGAACAATCCGGAAGACCGGTCCTGCGGCAGCCTCATTAGAACTTGGAGAGTGTCCGTGGATTGACGCATTTCTCGGAAATTACACCGAGAATTGCGCCGGACGAGATGGGTCTCGCGGAAATGCTGTGTAAGTTATTGATTTATCTGGTGGGCGGTACAGGGTTCGAACCTGTGACCCCTGCCGTGTGAAGGCAGTGCTCTACCGCTGAGCTAACCGCCCTGGACCGCGGAAGCGGCGGATTTTAGCGCAGCTTGCGGCCAGCCCGCGCCGGGGGACGCCGGAGCCGTCACTCCCCCTGCGCGGGCGGCGCGGGCGGGGGCTCAGGCGCGCGGCGCCATACCGGCGGCTTGCGCGTTTCCTTCTCGATCGCGTCGAGCACCGCCTCGTGGGCCGCGCGCTCGGCGGCGCTGGCCTCCAGGACGATCAGCTGCTCGGGCGCCACGGGCGCGGCATCGGCCGCCTGCACCGGTGCGGCCAGTTCCATGACCAGGCTGTCCTGGCCGCGCGTCATGGCCAGGTACACGTCGCCCAGCAGCGCCGCGTCGATCAGCGCGCCGTGCAGCGTGCGGTGGCGGTTGGAGATGCTGTAGCGCTCGCACAGCGCGTCGAGCGAATTGCGCTTGCCCGGGTGCAGCTCGCGCGCCAGGCGCAGCGAGTCGGTGACCGCCGCGCAGTGGGCGGCGAAGTTGGAGCGCCCGGCGCGCGCGAACTCGGCGTCGAGGAAGGAGACGTCGAAGGCGGCGTTGTGGATGATCACCTCGGCGCCCTCGAGGAAGGCCACGAGCTCGGGCAGGATGTCGGCGAACAGCGGCTTGTCGGACAGGAACTCGCGCGTCAGGCCGTGCACGGCCAGCGCACCGGGGTCGCTGTCGCGCTGCGGGTTGCAGTAGCGGTGGAAGCGGCGCTCGGTGAGGCGGCGCCCGACGAGCTCGATGGCGCCGATCTCGATGATGCGATGGCCGTCGCGGGCCTCCAGGCCGGTGGTTTCGGTGTCGAGCACGATCTGGCGCATGGCACTCATCCTCCCTGCCGGGCCAGCTCGACGCCGCGGTTGGCCAGGGCGTCGGCGCGCTCGTTGCCGGCGTCGCCCGAGTGCCCGCGCACCCACTTCCATTGCACGGTGTGCCGGCGCACCTGTTCGTCCAGCTGCTGCCAGAGCTCGAGGTTCTTCACCGGCTTGCCTTCGGCCGTCTTCCAGCCGCGCCGGCGCCAGTTGGCCATCCACTCGGTGATGCCCATCATCACGTACTTCGAATCGGTATGGACGAGGATCCTGCACGACCGCTTGACCGCGCGCAGGCCCTCGATGACGGCGATGAGTTCCATGCGATTGTTGGTGGTGTCGGCCGCGCCGCCGAAGAGCTCGCGCTCGTTGGTGCCGCTGCGCAGCAGCGCACCCCAGCCGCCGGGGCCGGGGTTGCCCTTGCAGGCGCCGTCGGTCCAGAGGTCGACGCTGGTCGAGCCCGGCTCCAGATCCTGGTCTTCGCACAGGAAGGTCTCGGCCGCCGGCGCGGCCGCGGCCGTGCCGTCGGGCTGCACGGCGAGCGAGCGGGGGTGCTTCATCGGCGCCCCGGCGGGCGCGCCGCGGCAGGGCGCGGGCCGGCCGGCGGCGCGGTGGGGCGCGGCTCGTTGGCCGCGTCGCGCGCGCCGGCCTGGTGGATGGTGAACGCGTGCTCGGCCGGCAGCACCACGCCGCGCGCCACCGTCGCCGGGGCCAGGGCCTTCAGGCGGTCCTCGCGCCAGCGCCGGGTCAGGCCGACCAGGCGCATGCCGTGCACGCGCTTGACGGCCGTGAGCGCGTAGACGCTGCCCAGCACCGGCCACCAGCGGTCGCCGGCCTTCTCCAGGAACGACCAGCGCGCGAGCCAGTTGTCGCTGCGCGCCCAGGGTGCGTAGCAGCCGAAGCGGCCCCGGCTGGCCTCGAAGGACAGCAGCTTGAGCCAGTCCTTGAGCCGCGGCAGCGCGATCAGCTGGCTCGAGCGCGGCAGCAAGGGCCGCACGCCGATGCGCTGCATCCAGTGGTGCGCGCCCCACAGGCTGGCGGGGTTGAAGCCGGTGAGCACGAGCTGGCCCTCGGGCACGAGCACGCGGTCGACCTCGCGCAGCACGCGGTGCGGCTCGGCGGCGAACTCGAGCACGTGCGGCAGCACGATCAGGTCGATGGACTGGGTGGAAAAGGGCAATTCGTCGAAGCCGGTGACCAGCGCGACCTCGCGCCGCCCGGAGACGTCCTGTTCGGCCCAGGCGGCCCGCCCCTCGATGGCGTCCAGCGCGATGCAGCGCAGCGGCATGCGGTTCTCGCGCAGCGCATCGAGCTGGGGCACGCCCAGCTGCATCGCGTGGTAGCCGAAGATGTCGATCACCGCCTCGTCGAGCAGGCGCTGCTCCCAGTCGAGCACGTAGCGCCCGGGCGCGGAGGCCAGGAAGTCGGTGAAGTTCACGATAGACTGCGATTCGGTCATGCCGGACTCTGACAAGAAAATGCGTATCGAAGCGATCCGGGCGTTCCGGGACAACTATATATGGCTGCTGGAACGCGATGGTCACGCCGTGGTCGTCGATCCGGGCGATGCCGGGCCGGTACGGCAGGTACTCGCGCAGCGCCAGCTTGGCCTCGACGCCATTGTAGTCACCCACCACCACGCCGACCACGTCGGCGGCGTCGTCGAGCTGGCCCGGGCCCATGGCGCCCACGTCTACGGGCCGGCCGGCTCCCCGTTCACCGCGGTGGATACCGCCCTGAGCGAGGGCGACCGGATCGAGCTGCTGGGCGCCGCCTTCGCCGTGCTGGCGATTCCCGGGCACACGCTGGACCACATCGCCTACTGGAGCCAGGAGCGGGCGGTCGTGTTCTGCGGGGATACCCTATTTGCGTGTGGCTGCGGCCGCCTGTTCGAGGGCACGGCCCGGCAGATGGCCGGGTCGCTGGCCAAGCTCGCTGCGCTGCCCGACGACACCCGGGTGTATTGCGCGCACGAGTACACGAGCGCGAACATCCGCTTTGCGCTGGCCGTCGAGCCGGACAACGCGGCGCTGCAGCAACGCAGCCGGGACTGCGCAGAACTGCGCCGGCAAGACCTGCCCACCGTGCCTTCCACGCTGCTGCTGGAGAAGCAGACCAACCCCTTCCTGCGCAGCGCGCAGCACGCCGTGCAGGCGGCGGTGCGGCGCCATGACCCGAGCCTGGGCGCTGGCGCGATGGCCGATGCGGTCGGCGTGTTCGCCGCCCTGCGCACCTGGAAGGACGGCTACTAGCGCGTCCGCAGCCGCGCCGGCCGGCGATCGGCGCGTGCCGCGGCGGGCGGCGATCACCCAAACTCGGGGGCTTTACTGCCGATGTCCATGCTTGCGCTGCTGTAATCGAACACCTACACTGACTCAAATCTTTGCAACACGATGGTTTGGAATCCCTTGACAGGTCTTTCCAGAGTACCGACGCGGACAAATTTCCGGCAAGCCCCTGAGGCAGCGCGCGTGCACTCGGGCCGGCGCGCGACGCTTCACTTCCTGTTCCTGTCAGCCTTGCTGACCGGCATACCGGTCGGGTCCCGCGCTGCTGCGCCGGACACCGCAGCGCTGGTGGCGCCGTCGCCCGCCGCTGCGGTCGCGGCGAGCAAGCTCATCGATATGACGCCTCCGGCGGTGCCCGTCGCTGCCGCTGCGACGGCGCCACTCGCTGCCCCGGCTCCCGCCGATGCCGTGGGTGCAGCGACCGCTACCCCCGCGACACCAGCCGCTGCCCCGACCGTCGACATCGGCACCGCGCCGGCAGGCGCGGCGATGGGCGCCGCCGCTGGCCGGATCATCCTGGCCCCGCTGGCTGCCGTCCCGGTCAGCGCCGCCCCGCTGACCGCGGCGGCGACCACAGCCGCGCCGAACAAACCTATCCCGGGCCTGCCGTCCCCGCTCGCCCCCGTGCCCGCGGCCGGCGCGTTGCCCGGCGCCCCGCCGGCGACGCTGGCATCGCCGCTGGCGCAAACGCCGGCCGACACCCTGGCGCCCGCTGCCGCACCCGCCGCGGACACCGCCGCGATCGCCTCCGGGAGCATCGCCGGTGCGGCCGATGCGACCGCCAGCGTGGCCGAGGAAGGCGACCTCTGGAGCCGGATCCGCCACGGCTTCAAGATGCCCGACCTGGACAACAAGAAGGCCCAGTCGAGCACGCGCTGGTATGCCGCCCAGCCCGAGTACATCGAGCGCATGTCGACCCGCGCCAGCATGTACCTGTTCCACATCGTCGAGGAGATCGAAAAGCGCGGCATGCCCACGGAACTGGCGCTGCTGCCTTTCGTCGAAAGCGCGATGCAGCCCGAGGCCGTGTCGTTCGCCAAGGCGGCCGGGCTGTGGCAGTTCATCCCCTCGACGGGGCGGCTGTACTCGCTCGAGCAGAACCTGTGGAAGGACGAGCGCTTCGGGGTGATCGAATCGACCCGCGCGGCGCTCGACTACCTGCAGAAGCTGTACGCCGAGTTCGGCGACTGGCAACTGGCGCTGGCCGCGTACAACTGCGGCGAGGCCGGCGTCGAGCGTGCGCTGGCGCGCGCCCGTGCCCAGCACCGCTCGGTGGCCTACGAGGACCTGCGCCTGCCGGCCGAGACCCAGTACTACGTGCCCAAGCTGCAGGCGATCAAGAACATCGTCGCCGACCCGCAGCACTACGGCATCGCCCTGCCGGCGATCCCCAACCAGCCGTATTTCGTGGCCTTCAACAAGACGCTCGACATGGACGTGGCCACGGCGGCGCGCCTGGCCGACATGCCGGTCGACGAGTTCCGCCTGCTCAACCCGGCCTTCAACCGGCCGGTCATCGTCGGCGCGTCCTCGCCGACCATCCTCGTGCCCGCCGACCGGGCCGAGAGCTTCGATGCCAACCTGGCGGCGTGGCAAGCCACCGGGCAGCCGCTGGCGAGCTGGACCGCCTATACGCTGCAGCCGGGCGAAGTCCTGGGCAAGGTGGCCGAACGCGTGGGCCTGACGGAAGGCCAGCTGCGCGAGGCCAACCGCATTCCCCCGCGCTACCGGCCGGTGGCGGGCTCCACCATCCTCGTGCCACGCGACGGCAACGTGGCCGACGACATCGCGCCGGGCTTCATGACCGCGTCGTTCACGCTGGTGCCCGAATACTCCGGCCAGCGCCAGGTGAGCTACCGCGTCCGCCGCGGCGATACGCTGGCCACGGTCGCGCGCCGCTGGCATGTCAGCGCCGAGGACATCGTGGCCTGGAACCAGCTGCACTCGCAGGCGCTGTTCACCGGCCAGCGCCTGAACCTCACCGTCGGGCATGCGGCCGCCGCACCCAGCCCGCGCAAGGTGGCGCACAAGGCCACCCCCGCTGCCACGCACGCCGCGACGCATGTCGCTACGCACGCCAGCGCGCACGCTGCCACCGGCACCGCCAAGCCCACGGCCGCGACGCGCGCCGCGGCCGCGGCCGCCACCACCGCCGCTCCCTAGCCCTCGCCGGCCACGCCCCGGGCCGACCGGCGGCATAATTGCGCCCGCACGCCGACACGGCATGCGACGGCCCGCGGGCGCCGTCATAATCCGCTTCCCGGCGCAGCGCGCACTTACAGGCAGCTCCATGGCATTTCTTTCGGGCAAACGCATACTGATCACGGGCGTCATCTCCAACCGCTCCATCGCCTACGGCATCGCGCGGGCCTGCCGCCGCGAGGGTGCGGAGCTGGCCTTCACGTACGTGGGCGAGCGTTTCCAGCAGCGCGTGACCGAGGTGGCGCGCGAGTTCGGCTCATCGCTCGTGTTCCCCTGCGACGTCGCCGACGACGCCCAGATCGAGGCCGTGTTCACGGAACTCGCCCGGTCCTGGGACGGCCTCGACGGTCTGGTGCACGCCATAGGCTTTGCGCCGCGCGAAGCCATCGCGGGGGATTTTCTCGACGGCCTGTCGCGCGAGGGCTTTCGCATCGCGCACGACATCTCCGTGTACAGCTTCCCGGCCCTGGCCAAGGCCGCGCTGCCGCTGATGCAGGGCCGCCACGGTGCGCTGCTCACGCTGAGCTACCTGGGCGCCGAGCGCGTCGTGCCCAACTACAACACGATGGGCCTGGCCAAGGCGGCGCTGGAAGCCTCGGTGCGCTACCTGGCCGCGTCGCTGGGCCCGCGCGCGATACGCGTCAACGGCATCTCGGCCGGTCCGATCCGCACGCTGGCCTCGGCCGGCATCAAGGACTTCGGCAAGATCCTCGACCTGGTCGAGCAGAACGCGCCGCTGCGGCGCAACGTCTCCATCGACGACGTCGGCAATGTCGCCGCCTTCCTGCTCTCCGACCTGGCCGCCGGGGTCACCGGCGAGGTCACCTATGTCGATGCCGGCTTCAGCCGCGTGGTCGCGGGCATGAGTGCGTAGCGGGCGGCACCGCCGGCCCGCCCCCTCCGAGATCCCGGACCGCCATTGAGCCCGCCGCCGATCCGCTCGCTGTTCCGCCAGGAGGCGATCGATGCCCAGCGCGAGAAGCTGCTGGGCGAGGTCTCGCAGGCCCGCCCCGTGCCGATGTGGGTCTTCACGCTGCTGGCGGCCACGATCGCCACCACGCTGGTCATCTTCGCGTTCGTCGGTGAATACACGCGGCGCGAGCGGGTCGACGGCTACCTGGAGCTCGACCAGGGCGCCGCGCGCATCACCGTGCCCGAGGCCTCGGTGGTGTCCGAGCTGATGGTCAAGGAGGGCGATGAGGTCGCGGCCGGCCAGCCGATCGCCCGGCTGTCGCAGGAGCGCACGACCGGCAGCGGCATCAACGCCTCGCAACTGGTGCGCCAGCAGCTGACCGAGCGGCTCTCGTCGCTGGCCGCGGAGCGCACCCAGGCCGAGATGCTGGGCGCCGAGCAGCTGGGCCAGGGGCGCAAGCGCGCCGACGACCTGCGCAAGCAGCTCGACCAGGCCGGCGCCGAGGCCGCGGCGCAGCAGCGCCGCCTGGCCTCCGCGGACCAGGAGGTGCAGCGCGTGCAGCAGCTGCTCAAGGAGGGCTTCGCCTCCGAGAACATGGTGCGCGACCGCCGCAACGACGCGCTCGACCAGGCCACCAAGCTCGAGAGCCTCAAGAGCAGCCGCGCCACGATCGAGCGCGACCTGCGCGCCGCGCAGGCCGAGATCCCGCTGATCGAGATCCGCACGCGCACGCAGCTGCAGCAGATCGATCAGCGCAAGAGCGAGCTCGAGCAGAGCCTGGTGCAGGAGGAGGCGCACAGCGACTCCGAACTGCGCGCGCCGATCGCCGGCATCGTCACCAACATCGCCGCGGCGCGCGGCGACTCGCTGGCCGCCGACGCGCCGCTGGCCACCATCATGCCCAAGGGCAGCGGCCTGCACGCGCAGCTGCTGGTGCCCACGCGCGCCATCGGCTTCATCGAACCGGGCAACACGGTGGTGCTGCGCTACGACGCCTTCCCGTTCCAGCGCTTCGGCCAGTACCACGGCAAGGTGGCCAGCGTCGGGCGCACGGTCTGGTCGCCGGGCGAGAAGGTGGGCTCGGTGCCGGTGCGCGAGCCGGTGTACCGGATCGAGGTGGCGCTGGACGGCCAGGCGGTGCGCAGCGGCAACCAGGAGTTCCCGCTGCGCCCCGGCATGCTGGTCAACGCCGACATCCTGCTCGAGAAGCGCACCGTGTTCGAATGGGTGTTCGAGCCGGTGCTGGCGCTGCGCGAGCGGCTGCGCTGAGGCGATGTTCGACGGCCTGTTCGGGCGCCGGGTGCCCATGATCCTGCAGAGCGAGGCGCCCGAGTGCGGCATCGCCTGCGTGGCCATGATCGCCAGCTACCACGGCCTGCGCACCGACCTCTCGGCGATGCGCATGCGCCTGGCGCCGTCGATGAAGGGCGTGACGCTGCAGCACATCGCCGCGATCGCCGACACGCTGAAGATGTCCTTCCGCGGCGTCCAGGCGCCGCTGACCGCGCTGGGCAAGCTGCGCCTGCCGGCGATCCTGCACTGGGACATGAACCATTTCGTAGTGCTCACCCGCGCCGACGGCAAGCACTTCACGGTGCTCGACCCGGCGCGCGGCAAGCGCGTGCTGGTCGTGGACGAGATCTCGCGCCACTACACCGGCGTGGCCGCGGAGCTGGCCCCGGCCAACGGCTTCGCCCCGCGCGACGAGCGCGAGAAGGTCTCGGTGCGCCAGCTCTTCGGCTCGGCGCAGGGCCTGCAGGGCGCGATCGCGCAGGTGCTGATCCTGTCGGTCGCGCTCGAGGTCTTCGCCATCGCCTCGCCCTTCTTCGTGCAGATCGTCGTCGACCGGGTGGTGGTCGGGCGCGACGAGGACCTGCTCACCGTGCTGGGCGTGGGCTTCGGGCTGCTGGCGGTGATGCAGGTGGCGGTCACCGCCGTGCGCGGCTGGCTGGGCGTGTACCTCTCGACCATGCTCAACGTGCGCCTGCTCGATGCGCTGTTCGGGCAGCTGCTGCGCCTGCCGCTGTCCTGGTTCGAGAAGCGCCACATCGGCGATATCGTCTCGCGCTTTCGCAGCGTCGATGCGATCCAGCGCACGCTCAGCGTCACCTTCCTGGAGACCTTGGTCGACGGCGGCATGGTGGTCCTGACGCTGGGCGTGATGCTCTGGTACAGCGTGGCGCTGGCGGCGGTGGTGCTGGCCGCCGCGCTGGCCTACGGCGCGACGCGCTGGATCTTCTACGGCGCCCAGCGGCGCGCGCTCGACGAGCAGCTGGTGCACGAGGGCAAGGCGGCGACCCACTTCATCGAGACCCTGCGCGGGATGATGGCCATCAAGCTCAACCTGCGCGAGCCGGAGCGGCGCTCGGCCTACCAGAACCTGGTCATCGACCAGACCAACGCCAACGTGCTGGTGCAGCACCTGGGCATCTTCAACCGCGCCGCGTACGGGCTCATCTTCGGGCTGGAGAACGTCGCCGTCATCTGGCTGGCCGCCAACCTCGTGGTGGCCGGCCGCTTCTCGGTGGGCATGCTGTTCGGCTTCCTGGCCTTCAAGCTGCTGTTCCTGACGCGGGTGAACAACCTGGTGGACAAGGGCGTCGAGTTCCGCATGCTCGACCTGCACGCCGAACGCATCGCCGACATCGCGCTGGCGCCGGTGGAGCAGCTGCGCCCGCCCACCGCGCCGGCCTCCGATGCGCCGCTGTCGCTCAGCGCGCGCGGCCTGGGCTTCGCCTACGGCGTGGAGGGCTTCGCCTTCCGCAACGTCGACTTCTCGGTCAAGCCGGGCGAGATGGTGGCGATCGTCGGCCCCTCGGGAGCCGGCAAGACCACGATGGTCAAGGTGCTGATCGGCCTGCTCGATCGCAGCGAGGGCGTGCTCGAGGCCAACGGCCGGGACGTGCGCGACTGGGACGTGGCCGCCTACCGCGCGCGCCTGGGCGTGGTGATGCAGGACGACCTGCTCTTCATCGGGTCGATCGAGGACAACATCAGCTTCTTCGATCCGCAGCACCAGCCGGCGCGGGTGCGCGCGGCGGCGGCCATCGCCGGCCTCGACGCCGACATCATGGCCATGCCCATGCAGTACAACACCATCGTCGGCAGCCTGGGCGTGGCGCTCTCGGGCGGCCAGAAGCAACGCGTGCTGCTGGCCCGGGCCCTGTACCGCAAGCCCCAGGTGCTGTTCCTGGACGAGGCCTTCGACCAGCTCGACCTGGCGCGCGAACAGGAGATCAGCGAACGGCTGCGCCGCCTGGGCATCGCCATCGTCATCGTCAGCCACCGGCCCGACACCGTGCGCAGCGTCGACCGCGTGATCCGGCTCGAGGCCTCGACGCTCGGCGGCGCGGAGCGCACCTGAGGTCGGTGTATCGTCTCGCGACGGCGACGAGCCCCACCTGGAGGACTTCATGAACGCGCATGCCTGGCCGGCGGTCATCACCCTGCTCAACATCCTGCTGCTGCTCTGGGTGGCGGGCGGGACCGGGCGCGCGCGCGCCAAGTACGGCGTGACTGCCCCGGCCACGACCGGCAACCCGATGTTCGAGCGCGCGTTCCGGGTGCAGATGAACACGCTCGAGAACACGGTGATCTTCCTGCCCGCGCTGTGGCTGGCCGCCATCTACAGCAGCCCGCTGCTGGCGGGCGCGGCCGGCCTGGTATGGCTGGTGGGCCGCGTGGTCTATGCGCTGGCCTACCTGCGCGACCCGGCCAGGCGCGGCATGGGCTTCGGCATCTCGCTGCTGGGGTTCTTCGTGCTGCTCGTGGCAGGGGGCCTGGGCGTGGCCCGCTCGCTGGTCAATCCCTGAGGCCACCGCATCCGCGCCGGCATCGACGCCACGAGCCCGCACTGAACACGCCCGCCGCCGCCACCAAGGCGCCGCGCAAGCTCGGCGCGCTGTCCGCGCTGCTGCCGTTCGTGCGTCCCTACCGGCGCCGCGCGCTGCTGGCGCTGCTGTTCCTGCTGCTCTCGGCCGGCGCGACGCTGGCGGTGCCCGCCGCGGCGCGCCTGCTGGTCGACCGCGGCCTGGCCCAGCCGGCGACGCTGGACCTGGGCACCCGCCTGGTGGCGGTGAACGGGTACTTCCTGTATCTGTTCGCGGTGACCGTCGCCCTGGCGGTATTCACGGCGGCGCGCTTCTACATGGTGAGCTGGATCGGCGAGCGCGTGACCGCCGACCTGCGCCGCGCGGTGTACGCGCACGTGCTGCGCCTGAGCCCGCAGTTCTTCGAGACCCTCAAGACGGGCGAGATCCTCTCGCGCCTGACCTCGGACACGACCGTGGTGCAGAGCGCCGTCGGCTCGAGCATCTCGATGGGCCTGCGCAGCGCCGTGATGGCGCTGGGCGCGATGGGCATGCTGATCGCCACCAATCCGCTGCTGATGCTCACGGTGGTGGGGATCATCGCCCTGGTCGTGCTGCCGGCGCTGTGGATCGGCCGGCGCGTGCGCCGGCTCTCGCGCGCCAGCCAGGACCGCATCGCCGACACCAGCGGCATCGCCGGCGAGGTGATCAACGCCGTGGCCGTGGTGCAGAGCTACACGCAGGAGGACGCCGAGGCGGCCCGCTTCGCCGCCGCCAACGAGACGGCCTTCGGCACCGCGGTGCGGCGCACTACCACCCGCGCGGCATTCACCGCGTTCATCATCACCGGCGTCTCGGCCTCGCTGCTCTACGGCCTGCACAGCGGGGTCGCCGGCGTGCTGGCCGGCACCATCAGCGCCGGCGAACTGACCCAGACTTCGTTCTACATCCTGCTGGTGGCATCGAGCGTGGCCGTGCTGGCCGAGGTCTGGGGCGACCTGCTGCGCGCCGCCGGGGCCACCGAGCGCCTGATGGAACTGCTGGCCGTGCGCTCCACGATCGTCGAGCCCGCGCAACCGCGCGCGCTGCCGGTGCGCAGCGGCGCGGCCGGCGACGATGCGCTGGGCGTGGTCCTGGACCAGGTGCGCTTCCACTACCCGTCGCGACCGGGCCACCCGGTGCTGCGCGGCCTGTCGCTGCAGATCGTGCCGGGGCAGACCGTCGCCCTCGTGGGTCCGTCGGGCGCCGGCAAGACCACGATCTTCCAGCTGCTGCAGCGCTTCTACGACATCGACGAGGGCGCGCTGCTCGTGGGCGGCGTGCCGGTGCGGGAGCTGCGCCTGGAGGACCTGCGCTCGCGCATCGCGGTGGTGCCGCAGGATCCGGTGATCTTCTCGGGCTCGGTGCGCGACAACATCCGCTACGGCCGCAGCGGCGCCACGGAGCAGGAGGTGCGGGCGGCCAGCCGGGCGGCCAACGTGGACGAATTCCTGCAGCGGCTGCCCGAGGGCTACGACACCGCGGTGGGCGAGCGCGGCCTGCGCCTGTCGGGGGGCCAGCGCCAGCGCGTGGCCATCGCCCGGGCGATCCTCAAGGACGCGCCGCTGCTGCTGCTCGACGAGGCCACGAGCAGCCTCGATGCCGAGAGCGAGCGCGCCGTGCAGGACGCGCTCGACGTGGCGATGCGCGGCCGCACCACCATCGTCATCGCGCACCGCCTGGCCACGGTGCAGCGCGCCGACTGCATCTTCGTGCTCGAGAGCGGGCTCATCGTCGACCAGGGCCGCCACGCCGAGCTGCTGGCGCGCGGCGGGCTGTACGCGAGACTGGCGGCGCTGCAGTTCAGCGCGTGAATGCGCGCGTGATTGCGCGCGCAGGCGTCCCCCTCCGGAAATACCCATCATGCACCTGCGCGTCGCGATCGCCCTGCTGTCCTGCACCCTGGTCCGCGCACCGTCAGCGGCGCCGGTCGCCGTGGCCGGCACCGGTGCGCCGCAGGTGCTGGCGCGCTACACGCTCGGCGGACCCGGCGGCTGGGATTACCTGGTGGTCGATCCGGCGAGCCATCGCCTCTTCGTCGCGCGTTCGGACCGGGTACTCGTGGTCGATACGCGTGACGGCAGCCTGGTCAAGACCATCGCGGATACGCCGGGCGTGCACGGCATCGCGCTGGCCCCCGACCTGGGCAAGGGCTTCACGA
>Ga0116231_10010409_pt1 | contig 14992 bp, 12 predicted proteins | sample S1TSphgellanicum_2_FD_89695 | JGI IMG/M metagenome (GOLD analysis project Ga0116231, IMG submission 89695) | Host-associated microbial communities from peat moss isolated from Minnesota, USA - S1T2_Fd - Sphagnum magellanicum MG | ecosystem: Host-associated > Plants > Peat moss > Unclassified...
GTGGGGGTGAAACTTAGAAAACCATCAATTTCGATGGTTCCTGAGTTTCACCCTGTCTTTCTTTTTCCCCTGAGCGTAGATTTTCACTGCTTCTGCGTATACAGCTACTATAATTCCTCTGGAACCTTGTGCATTAAATGCTGAGATTCAACATTTCGTAGTGAGTTTCAGCGTTTCGTACTGAGATTTAATCAAATTTCCTTACTTTAGGGAGACCACTAAAAGAGGGGTTAGGGGGTGAAAGGAGGCCCAAATACAGGGTGACTTTATGGATATACAGTTAGGGGCAGAAAGGAGGCCCATTGGGATGCAGTTTTTAGTTTTGGGGCAATTCTTAGTCAGTTTTCTGCAGTTTGGACAGGTTTTTAACAAAACTGGTGGCCAATTAAAACAGAAAACATGGTTTGGTAGTATAACTTTGGGCTTTTAGTATCCAACTGACCAGTATTTTGATAACCATTTTGTCCTTAAATTTTCAGTCAAAACCTGCCAAACTTGATTGCTTTATTACAACACAACAACTCCAAAGCAATGAGAGAGAAAATGAAAACACACAGAAATATCCAGTTATCCACTAAAGCTTTAGTTTTGCTACTGAGGACGAATAACAGAATCAGTAAATACATCACAAGTAGTTTGCAGCAAATTAGATGTGCAAATAGGTGGAGCGTAAATCAGTGTTTGCACTAGGGTGGATCATTCATGCGGCTCTCATTTCTTCATTGTTGTTGTGTTTTATCACAATGAAGTTTGAGAGATGTACATCATTGGCTCAATTAAATCACCCAAAACTGGGAGAAAACAAGCAGCTCATTACTGTGCAATGGTTTTGCCCCTAATGACAAGTTCAAAGTTCAAACCAGCAAGAGTTGAAATACGAAATGTTCCATTCGGTTTTGAACATTCCTCAAAATGTGTACACACACATATGTAAAGATCTACATTTTGTCAGTACTAAGTTTCATGTAATAAATTTTCAACTTTCTTATGTTTGAACTTTGACGTTATCTTTAAGGAATGATAACAGGGTGTTATGAGACTCCAAAGCTTACTCGGGAACAAATGACACATGGTTTGAGCATTATAATATTGGAAGGGGTCAATTAGGTAATATGCATGACAATCTTCCACAAACATCTTATTGCACAAAGAAAAGAGACCACTCACGGCCCATCTTTCAGCTACATTTTTCCAATGGCTAAAACAAAATCACAAAGTTTGAACCAGAAGTAAACAAAAATGCAGGAAACACCTTGTGACTACCCATCAGACAAATCCTTCGACAAATCCTTGATTCCTGTAATTCTTGAAGCAAAAATAAGGTGCTTTGTTCAATCGAAAACGAAGTTTTTCTTGCATTCTCCCAGGCATTCAATGATCTGTTATGAAGAGCAAAAATTGTTAGCAGTATCTTGTGTAACATCAGGGTGAGAGGTTAACATTGGAGGGTGCCAATTATTGGCTATCCCAAAAGAATTCAGTGGACCACAAATTTCAAAGCTGTCAATGAACATTAACATATGCAGTTGCCGTGTCTTCTACAGAACACAAGCAGGATTTCTTCTGCTTCCCTATCTACTATCTGTACAAATTGAAATCTCACCTGGAGGATTACTGTTTCTTTCTTTGCAATGCTGAATCTAAATCAGATAGTGAATCGGAGTGCTTCTATTTTGTCTATGTCTGATCTCTGCTATTTGCAAATATAGATCTACCGTCTCCAGAACAGCAAAGGTACAGGTGAATAACTATAGGTTGTTTGCACCAGCCTTCATGAATGCTGACACCAGTGTATGGAACAACAACCCTCTAGGACTCTTGAGGATCATGTAGGCAGCTACAGACGAACATGATAAACAATAGTTCAGAGCAACTCATAAGTTCTCTGCTATGTGATTTGACTTTGACTCACCATTTTGAGGTCCATCCAATGTGGGCTTTTCATCATTTCTATCATTGCAATGTTTCCTCTTTGACCAGAATGGGACATAAAAATGATATCCTTTATCCATGGCACTGGAGGGAGGATTGGCCTCCACAGATTTCAAGTCATCTTTTCCAATGCTGTTCACAACCTTGTGGTATTTCCCAATTTCCTGAGAATTCATTTCTTGCTCACCAACTTTGTGCCAACCTGTTCCAAATCTTCCCACACTTTGTAGGTTTTCCTCTTCATTCTTATGTTCTGAATCCGATGCTGATTCCAGCCTTGGCCTACCATTCATAAATTTCACTGAAGCTGAGGCTGGTCTTGTGAATTCCTCATTGTTCACATTCTGCAAGTGCATCTGATCAGTTGCAGTGGTGCTACCTCTTAAGGAGTCAACATCTTGCCTGTTGTCAGAGGAGGCATTCTGCTCTTTGACATGAGTGATAAGCTTGTCCAATACCTGCAGAGCCCAGGCCACCTCAGGATCTTCTGCCTCAGCATCCAGTCTCAGCTCTTCTTCAAGTTCATGTGAGAGGGTATTTAAGGAAGCAAGATCCTCATGTAGTGGCACTGCAGCTTCCAGTTGTGAAGTTGCCCAACCGTAATGCAGCTTCCCATTTGTCTGGACATTGCTATCTGGCTGAGTCCTTTGTATTGGATTCACTGTTCTCATTCCAGTATCCACCACTTGCATAGATTCCAAACTACTGTCTGAGAGATTTTTAAGTGCTAACTCCAATGGTTCAAGTTCTCCTTCTCTGAAACACTCCTCAGCAAAATTTGAACTATAATTCTTTGAAGGCAAAAGGTACACTGGTGGGGCTTCTCCATTCGGTATTTTCATGTCCACGGCACACTTCACCCGTGCATACATAGGTTCAGTTTCCAGCAGATCCTCAAAAGCACTGCCCTTCACTGATGATATCGTCTGCACGTGTTCCAACCATCTTATGAAAAAAATAAAAATTCTGCCACTTCATATAATCAGACATCATAAGAACTCACTTTTTTCAATATGAGCTAGTTCAACATCATTATGTACCTCACATCTGCACAGCACCATATTGTGATCCAAAGTGCTCTCCATCTGCCTCTTCATTATGTAATTAATCCCACAAACAATTGGAGCACAGAGAAAACAAAGAGTACCTTCTGATAAAGCTTGTGTCCATGCCCTACAAGTTGTCGTGCTATGAAATTGATGAGCCAAGGAGGGACAAAATCCAGCTTCATATCCAGATCACAAATCAACCTGCAAGATCAAGACAGTGGTAAGACCAGATTGCCCACTTGCCATCACTGGGCATTGCCCTCATTTTATACCAGGCCCCACAATGATAGCTTCATGTCAAGGTCCTGTCAACAAGTTGCCTAGTTAGGGGTTCCCATGAAAGAGCTTGATACCGGAAGAACATACGGTTGGGACCAATTTTCTGCATTGCGAAGCCACCAGCAAGGTCCATTCGCACTACATTTGGTTCTATCTTGGGCACATCAGTGGCACTGATCCCATCTAGTTTCTCATCAGGTTCCTCTGGAAACTGCAATAAACAACACATATAGGAAAGTCAAGCAGAAATATAGGAAGGAATCCCAATCAACTAATTTTCACTAGAATGCAAGATCAATACATCCAAGGAGTGTCACAAAACGATGGTCCAACAGCCAGATGGCCTTTGTCATCCCACTTCACAAGTCAATAACTGTGTCTGAAGTCTAAACCATAAAGCTCTCATCCCTGACATCCCATTTCATCAGTCACAGGGTATCTGAATTCGAAGGTAGAAAGCTTGTGGTAAAAAGCACTGATGCCTTACTTGACATCCCAATCAAAGTTGCTGTGGATGCACTAGCATAAACATGGTATTGCAAAACTGATGAATGTGTGGGGCTTCCAAAACATACCGAAGCATACATTACAACAATTAGGTCCTCCTCAAAGTATTCCAGCTCATATTCTGACAGCAAAACCTCACGCATAGCAAAGGGCCAGGGTACTTTGATCCTTACACCACCAGCCCCCGCACGAGATGCCCTATCAGTGCACAACCCACTCTTTGGCAAGCACCACGGTCAACTATTTTGGGCACTTCACAAACACCATATTTGAAAAGAATTGGTCACCTGACTAAACAGTCCAAAAGTTCTGAAAGCATGCCTAAAACAAACATAGTAACTCTAACACAAATCTTGCAAGAAGACCTATTTTGATTTACTGCACTTCTTTTCCAGATGTCACATGTAGCATGTGGATCATGGTTATATAGGCATATTGCAGTCCAAGCAGGAAGTAGATGTGTGGCAAATGAGAAATAGATGTTTAACTTTTGACTCCCAAAGGGTCCAAGAGGTCATACAGACCCTGAGGAGTTACCTCAGGAGTGAAAGGTCTCCTCCAACACTATTTCTCTTAAGCCAGTGGGATTCCACCATCTTGAATGTTGGGGCAGAAAATTGTGGCCACCTTGACAATGCACATTTACATTAGACAACAAAAGGGAGCTTGCAATATACCAATCCACTAATTGGTGATTACATTTGCAGGAATCTGGAGATGACGCCCCATCTGGATGTAAACCAAATCTCCCTAAGACATTTTACTAGCACAAATTAGCACAATGAGAATTGGCTGGTTACCAAGGGTGCACTTCTAACATAGAGTTGCCAGCCAAAACTTGACAGTTTTGAAACTGAACATTAAGGATCTAAAAGTGAAGTATTGACTTACAGACCATTGCTTGTACAGCGGTGCCTCCCACCCAACACATAAAGCTGTCAAAGGGAAGGCACATCAGCACCACACACAATGCTGTTAGACTGCAAGGACATAGATACCTGTCATTTCACCAGGTGCACCAATATCCATGCAGCTCTTCCCATGACATTAGCTGGATTCATTATATTCTGGTGGATGTACCTACAGTCCAGGTTTCTCAACAACAGTCTGATGCCTAACACAAGCTAACGTCCTCTGCTATGCACTGAACTCTCCAGAAAAGTACACACCTAGACTGAGAAATGCTGCTACAGGCATGGGATCTAGGAAAGTGAATATCTATTCCAAGATAACACACAGGACGGTTAGATGGTGATTACCCTGGAATGAGGTAATTTCAAACTCACTCAAAGACCTTCCACATGACAAGAGACAGGGAGTAGCCAGAGGAAGAAAGAATGGCAAAATCCCTGAGAAGGAAAGAGGAACACAGAGAGGCAAGTAGTCACCAGTGGCCATGGGTCCATCAATGAGGCCATCTAAGCATAAAGAGTGGTAAGGAGCTCCTTCAGGTCCTTCACGATACATAACCCGCATGATAGGTGTATTTTGCTTCAGCTGAACCAACAAAAAAGACATGAGAAGGTCAAACCCTAATTGCAAAGCATCTCACCAGCAAATCAGTCGACCAAAAAGGATCTGCATGCAACCACTCTTAACATAAGATTGCTGTGATCAAATTTCCCTAGGGACTTCATCTTTGAGACATCATCTAAGCACAAACACCGGTGTACTCTTACATTTCAATCTAAGCCCATATCAAAGTTTGCATACCTACTGATTGCAGAATAGTTCCTTGCAAATTCCTGCAGTTCCTACAATTCACTTGATAGACTACACCCAGAACTGACCCATCAAGCACGTGAACTGCTGCTGTGAAGATAGTCTAATGACAGAGATCTTTCCACACAATCTTTGTGAAGAGGTTCTGGCATGGATATGAACTCAGAGCTGAAATCAATAAGGTCCAAGATGTAGCAGTCTTCTCTCCCATGGCACAAAGGCTGCCCCATATCTCACACACTGCTTCTGTTCTTGCAGTACAACAACATTTTCTAAAGGGCATTCGTTCTTTTGCTCCAGACCATATCAAAATTCCTAGGACTATCAAACTTGTGTTCTCAGCCAGAGTCATAAATTCATCTTCAAATTCCAATACTGAGATGAGAGTTTGATCAGAGGAGCTGTCCTGGGACAAGGAGGAGGGGTCTCTACCTTCCATTCGCCAGCAACAATCTTGTTTCCCCATTCCCCCTTGGCACTCCTTAGATCCTCCAACAGGGCAAACAGCTGCTTACTCTTCTTCTCAACAAGTTGATCAGATTGTTTGCCACCATCAACCACCCCTTCATTTGGCACTTTTCCATCTGTGCACAGAACAGATGTCAAAGTAGCTCAAGGTCTGATTCTTGTTGATGTGAATACTGGCTATTTGAGATTCACCCACTCAAGATTTCACTTTCTGCCAGAACAAGGAATGACTAGTTCATGGCTTCCATAGAACAGGAATGATATCTACCACAAGAGAATTCTATGATCATAAAATGGGTCTTCTCTTCTGTACTTTGTGGTTGATTTGCCAGTTTGGCTTCACAAAATTGCCACCTAAAAATAGTAAAAATATTCAAATGCAAGCCACATGATCGATTTGGAGCTACATAGATGATCATCTCCACAGCCAACTTTTGAGTCAGTTGCAAATAAGCTGATTACAGTTCAACAGAGAGAAAAAAAGCCTCAAGATTGGATAAGGAAAATGAACCTGTAAAGGAGTTTTGCAGTCGCTTCAGTACAATTTTTCGAATGGCCACACGATCCGAAAGTTCATGGGAAGTCAAAGTCTTATCCAATCTTTGCCGTGCCTCTGTGATGTTTGTCATTTTTCCTTCATGGATCTAGTCCCAGCTCGTGACTAACAAGCTACAAAATTTCTCCCACGGGTCACATTCCTTCCAAATTGCTTTCCTCTTCTGCCAACTTCTAGCGCAGTAGAACTAGTGACCTCCCTCTTAGGTTTCTTGTTTCTGCAACAACAGAGGAGGTGGCCTGCTGGTATTATGTGACAACTAGGTACTCCAGAACTCTGGTGTTCCTTTGAAGAGATTCATCCAAAGAGAGTCACGGCCGCGCTGAATTTCCCTTTTGTGTTGTCATCATCTTCACCATCACCATCACCATCACCATCATATTGAGTAACTCCAAGAAAAGAACATCCAAACCTACCTACTAGGTACTTACCTCAGATCTCCACACACAAAGCTCACCTTCCAGCAAAATGCACCCTCGCAACCTTTCTTCCTAGTCCACCCCCAACACTAAGCAACGACAAAAGCACCACAAAAAAACAACAAAAAAACAACAACAACAACAACAACAAGACAAGACGATACAAGCAAACAAACAAAAGCAGACAAGAGGTTCCAATAATACTAACTTGCTGACAATCACAACAGCTTCTGATGATCATTAAGTAGCTGCAGTAGCACAACCTGCAACCATCTTCATTCTTCTCCAGCTTCCACTGTCCGACCTCGTGTACCTCGCTTCTGTACACTTCCTTAATACCGCAGAGGAAAACCAAAACAAAATAAAACCACCAACAATGACAATAACAGCGAGAGGAAAGGAAGAAAGGAAAGAGAGTCGAGAAGAGAACATAATAATGTAGTTGAACTTGCACAAGACAAAAGCAAAATGTCGGAGAAGAAGAACAAGAAGAACAAGAAGAGAGTGTCAGAAAAACACACACACACACACACACACAGAGGGAGTGATGAGTTTGTTTGCGCAGCCAGCAGCTCGTTCGTCAGCAGACAGTGATCATTATGAAGTTTGTCCGTGAAGTTTAATTGTTGGCATTAAAAAAAAAATTCTTGTTGCGAAGAAAATTCACCAAAAAAAGATTGGGATTGCGAAGCAAACTTCACAACATCTTTTTTGGCGTGCAACTCCTGTAGAATTCTGTGGAGATTCAATTCAATGCGTGTTGAAAGGACTCGGAGAGGAGATTCGATTCAAAGAGAAATGCTCATTTTTGCTCATCAATAGTAACATGCTCCTTTGTTTTGCTGTGACCCATTTCCTATAGCGTATGTATTATGTTATACCATAAGAGCATCTCCACCAGTGCTCAATATGTCACTCTGGATAATAAAATTAAATGTCTAAGTTTAGCTGTTTTTTTTGGCAACGCACCAATAAAACTGTAACCGGAACTGCATATATATGTGGGGACTACTAATAGCAAACCACCTGGACCAACCATTATGATTGACCAATGAGAAATACTGAGCTGCAGTTAGGTCCAATTTATTACACTCTTTTTTGGAGGTGTACAACTGTTTTGCGCCTTTTACAAGCCAGGCAAGCAGCACGAGTTTGGTGCAGAAAAACCAATTTCCTGAGCTAAACTGGCACATTTTGACTTTTTCGCAATAAATTTTACTGTTTGGAATCACATACTAGCACCACTGGACATGCTCTAAATCTCCAACGATGCTCGGTATGTGATCCTGCACAGTAAAATTGGATGAAGAAAATGCAACTGATGCCGGTTTGGCTCAGGAAAATGGTTTTGGCTCCGCATAATTGTACACATTGCCGTGGCTGGTGAAAGGCGCAGAGGTGCTGTGCACCTGCAGAAAAGAGTGTAATAAATATGATCTAACTAGTACTCAGTGTTTCTGATTGGCCCATCATATGATTGGTCCAGGTGGTTTGCTATTAGTCGTCCCCCACCTATCTGCTGTCCCAGTTTCAATTTTATGGATGGGGTTGCAAAACAGTAAATAATTGAACTTGGATGCGAAAAATAAATTTGCAGGGTCACATACTGAGCACTGCTGGAGATGCTCTCCACTAACTCTCAGTATGGGACCTTTTCAAAAATATTTCTCACATCCAAGTTTTAGTTACTAACCTTTTTCTAAACCCACCCATAAATTGGGTCGGCAAGTACGTGGGAAACTACTAATAGCAACCCATTTAAATGTCTGGCATCAAAGTGCCCAACCTGGTAGGCTACTATGGGTTTATATGGTAATCCCATGTATTATATCATAGTACCATGGCAAGTGTGACACTAATTATATTAATTTCAGAAATGCTGCAACTTTCAAAGGAACAAAATCTCTTGAAGAAAAATAAAGAAGCTTTTAGTATGTTTTGAAATACTCTATTTTTCTAAAATGGAATCTTTATTATTATTTATTTTTAAAACATTCAAAACTCAAATGTTGAACCTGCCATGGCACTATGGTTGTAGGTATATATGCATATTTTTCACCATATAATATGGCCTAACAACAATCTATCATGTAATGGTCAAGCCCCTCCCTTGTGTATTATGCAGGCCCCAAGGTAAGGCACAAGGTGAGCCTGGCAATTTAGGCATCTTACCTTACATAATGTGCAATTGTAAGACCATTCTTTGATATTAAGGTCTAGGGTGGCAGATTCCAATTTTCTAAAAAAAATTCATGTTCAATAAAGGTTTTGGTCACTATTAGGAGGACGTGCTCATCACTAGAACTTATGTCATGCAATGTGATCAAGAAAATGACATAATCTGTCACCCCATACCTTACCGTAATAATTTGGGTCTTAGTCCAATAAATGAAACAACCTTCATGGCACCTTCATTGAAGCTCATCATGCATATGGCAATCTTGGCAACATTCGTTGCACATGGACATGAGAATTGTATCTCTCTTGTTAACTTTGCTTGTTCCTCCGAATCAAATTGTAATGCATTGAAAGCATAAAGAGAGAAGAAATGGCCACTCTATGAAGCTGGGAACCATGTTTCTTGTTGAAACTTGAAACATGTTGAGTCATCGCCCAAACCATTGTTCATTGATTCAAGAAATGTAGTTCGATAAAACTCAAGGCTATCTTAAATACGAAGTCTTCATTTACACTCTCTTTACTAATAAGTTGCCGATGTTATGTGATATCTAACTAAAACATAAGAAATTATTCTATTTTGTGTAGGGTTAATGGCTGAGGAGTACGGTATTCCCAAAGTCAAATGGCCATTGAGGTGGAGTTGAAGGGCACTTACTTTGGAAATGCCCCACTCCACTCCTTGTGTAGGGAACTATGCAAAATTGCATTTTCTTCAAAAATTTCCTCGATACCTACTAGGTATCATCATTGGGAAAAAATTAAAGAAAAAGCTGGACATTTTGAAAAGAAAAAATGCATGCAAGATAAAAAATAAATAAAAATTTCTACTCTTCCAAGAATTTTATTTTTCAAAACACCTATGGCTTGCATGTTTTCATTTATGCTTTGTAAGGTTACTAACAAATACATTATAATTTTTTGCATAGGTTTACATTGTATTCAAGAGACATTCTTTTAAGCAAACTAGTAGACCCTTGTGTCATTGGCTCAAATGAGATCATCTTCAAATTCTATAAGATATAACTTTCTAGAAAACCACTTCAAAGCTTTAGAAGGCATGGTTTTTTCTATTATAATTTTTTTAATTATGAAACAAATTATTGGCTCAAGTGTGAACTCTAATGTCATTGGACTCAAGTGTTAAGGTTGGGATGTGAAAGAGTGTTAAAGTTTAAATGTGAAAAGACAAATAAAAGAACTAATATTGAAAGGGTAAATAGAATGGCCCATGGGAGATTCCCTATGCATTTCCCCCATGATATGAAAAAACAAGTGCATTTCCTCATCATGTGACATCAAAAAACATTCATTGGTTGAGATGGTTAATAGGATGGTGAACAAAAAATTTTCCATATTGAATTCTCCATGCATGCATTTCCTTATGACATGAAGAGGCAAATGTGAACCTAAATGTCAATATGATGAAAAGGCATTGATTGGTTGAAAAAAGTTATTTAATAATTTTAATTAAATTTCAATGAAAAAATTCATTTTGAATTCAATGACTTTTGCTTCATTTATCAAAAAATTACAAAATGATCATTATATAGTGTGCACACTGCCTCATTCCAACGACACCAAAAACACAATGAAAGGCCTCATGATTTGAGAAGGTTAAAGTGTGGTCACAACACAAAAGACACACCTATATTAATACAAAAAGATGAACATAATATCAATCTCCTTTCTCTCCTCCTACTCCACACTTTGGAACAAATATAAGTGAACAAATATTGAGATGTATGCATTTTTATGTTTAGAATATATATATTTCTATATTGGGAAGGCTCCAAAGTTTTACAATCTTTTTGTGATGGGCCCATGAAAGAATTTATTACAAAATAATAAATATATAAATAATTATAAAAATTTAAATTTTGCCACCAATTAATGAATATATATCATATAGCGCCAATTAAATAATGTAATGCCCTTGGAGTGGGGCATTCCAAAATTAAGTGCTCACTAATGCACCAATATATTAAAAAATCCATGATATCTAGCAAGGGAAAAATGGAAAAATAGGTTGGGTGTTTTAGAAAGGGAGATGCCTACTAGAGTGGGCATTTCATTTTTTGAAATGCTTTGTCTTTTGTGGAGGAAAATTTCCTCTTCATAACATATTCTCAATACACACTAGAAATTGTATGTTAATGTGTTACATTTAAAGTAAAGGTGGGGGCATTTTCAAAATAAGGGGCTTAAGATCAGGTGGCTAAGTCCAACCTTCATTTAATGTGGGAGGAAAATTTTGGTAAAAAATAATGAATAATAGTAGTCGTGAAACACTAAAGTTATGAATGCCATTTTTTTCCCATGTTTTCATTTCTTTGTCAAATCCAACTCAACCTTTTGCACTTCTTGCACATACAAACGTCCCAATGTTTAAACATGGGCAACCTTTTTCAATATTTGTTAAATTAATAAAATTTCTCACTACATGCCATGAACATTTATGTTAATGCTACTTTATAGTTAAAAGGTTATAACATTGATTGTAATTTAAATATTTCATGCAATATTATAATGTATTCAAACATTAAAACAAGTTAAGAAAAAAATGAGTTGTAATAAATAAAAAATGTTCATATGTTTTTTATATAATAAATTTATTTATAAAGTAATCCTCTTTTTGGGCCCCATGTTGTACCCACTCATTCTTCCTTATGAGTTGTCCATAAAGTTCACCAAAGCAAGGATCACTCCTCAAAACTAAGAATGAAAATCACCAAATGATCATCATAGTTTTTATTCTAACCGCACAACAATCTACCTAGATTAATGCCACATGGATTAAGAAGCTACCTAGAGTAGGGGGCTAACTAACTTAGAACCTATCCATGGATTTCTTATTGTCTACCTATGGAACTACTAAAGGGACTACATATGTTAGGGGCTACCTAGAACCTACCTAGGGCACATTTAAAAATTTCTAAAGCTTATTTAAAATAAAGGCTATCAAAAGCCTACATAAAAGCTTCCACATGGATTACTTAGGATGTTACATAGAGGCTACCTAGGGACTTACTTTTAAGTTAGGGATACCTAAAAATCATTTAAATAGTTGCATAAAGTTTACATAAGTGACTATGAAACAATCTTAGGTAGCCCTAAGTAACTTCCTAAGTAACCCTTAAGTATCTTTTAACCTAGGAAATCCCTAGTTAACCCCTTAAATAGGCTTTGTGTAATCCCCTATGTCCCCTTTCCTCTAAGTCCCCTTTAGGTATCCTCTAACCTTTGTAAGTCTCTAGGTAGATTTTATTGATTTTGCATATATTTTTAATGTCTCCAAAAACCTCCAATTTTTTTTTAAGGAACATGACTCGATGGGATAATAATGGTAGTCATTCCTATAATGATTATTAGATATAACCATGTTTCGTTAAGGTCCATTCATCATTACACAATTGTGTATTTGTTCATGGCTTCATGAGTTGCAATAATGTGCATGTTTAATATAAATAGGAAACTATCAATGACATTATAATTTGGTATTACATGAATAATGCATGAAAATGAGAATAAAATGAATTCATTGTTTTAGAATAACTCCAATATCAACAATAAAATGACTTGTATGCCAAATTGTGTAAATTTGAACATGATATTGTGAGTGTCAAAAACCTTGGAAAGAAAAATGATTGTTTATAGTTGGCCAGTCATAATGATTGGTCCATGCGTGGCATTTGAATGTTCCTTTAATATATCCAATATTTATTGTTTATTAGTGGGGGAAATCAAGACATGGTTTTTTATCCTTGTCAAGTAGGTAAACAAGCAACCATCCAAAAGATAATGAGAAAAATTTGGCTACAGATTCGACATGAAAGTAGATATATTTGAGAATTCTTCTTTGTTTCGATGACCTCCAAGTATTCATTATTTAAATATGGTGATTTTTCCCCTCAAAATATGATAACTTTTTTGTTTATTTCCCCAAAAAATCCCTTTGTACACTTTGCAAAGGATTTTTGTGTTGCCATTGTGCAAAATTTTGGGGGGAAAAAAATTGGTGAGGGAGGCAAACATTTTAAAATGGAAATTTGGATGTTGTGCCTATTGATATGACCCTAAATATAGTACATCATTGGAATTTTTTTGGATTGAGAAGATCATGTTTACATGGATCATTAACAATAAAACAAATTTCATCATTTTCATGCAAGATCATAAACTTTTTTCCATGCATAAATTTGAGCTAAAAATATTGCAATCAAGAATTTATATAAGATGCACACTATGAACAAAATGCATGTCTTCTTACTAATTTTATTCTTTTTAAATTAAAAAAAAATCATGATTATTTTTACATTGATTGGTGTGTGAACTGATTTGTTACATTTCAACTTGGGTTTCAAAGTACTTCACACTACCAATGATGATCTTGATTGACATAAGGTTGGAATATTAATATATATTAAAAAATTAAATGAGTTTGAATAAAAAATTATTAATAAAACATTGGTAATCCATTATTATGTATATTATCCATGACATCATTTTCAATTCCAATAATTTTAGAGCATCAAATTCAATCTTCACATATTGAAAACATTAACCTTTTTAATGTCATAAAATCTTTCAACATCCTACTTGGCACCCTTGCTGCTTTTTATGCCCTTTATAGCACCCCATGTTGGCCCAAAGACAACGTTTTTTATTTTTATATTGTACTACCTAAGCGGCCTTGGCAATTCTCTATTGAATAATTAATTCAATCCAAAAATTCTGGTTCAATAACTACCTTTTTAATTCTGAAAATTTTGACATATGTGTTATATATGTAATAATTTGTTAGCATTTTTTAAATGTTTCACTATGTTAATGGTCAAATGGATGTAAAGTAACTAATTTGGCCAAGTAGGTCCTTGGTTTAAAACTAGCTAGTAGATTGAATGCGTTTTTTAAAATTTTAGCAAAAAGGTGAAAACACGTAATTAAGAGCCAAAAAGGGCATCAAATGTTAGACATAGTTAGACATAATCAGTCAAAATCAAAAATTTATTATTTTATTACCATTTAAAATCATAGTAATCATGGCAAGTTAGTTTTTTTTCCCTCATATGAATGTCAAGGAACTTAGAGTAAAAATTCATTTAATCCAATTTTAAGTTTTGATTTTAATTTAGGACGTTTAAAAATGTACACCTATTGCGTCAAATGGAATCAATTTTGCAAATGACTATCAAAAGGATTAATATAATAAAATAATTTTCGTTGAAAAAAATATAGATGATAAAAACATATTAGTCACACTCAAAAAACACACATTTTTAAATGTGGAATTTTAAAACTTTAAAAATTTAAAGAATGTTTCAAAATTGTTTCAGAATTTCAGAGCTTCAAGAATCTTTTACCACATATAAATGGGTTATAATGTACATGACGTATGAAGAAAAATTATAGCTTAGAATATAATAAAATTTAAGAATGTGATTTTATTTTTTTTGGTGATGACTTAAGATTTTGATCATTTTTCAAGATGAAACATTTAATCTACAAGGAATTTGCACGCTTTTAAAAATTCATATTTATTCAATAATGACTAACAAAAAAAAAAGTGATGCATTGGGGAACAATTAAATATTTTTTACAATAAATTTCATTCAAAAATTAACTTGCATGTAAAAGTTTATTTTGGGAAAAAAGACTTCAGACCTTCTACCACTAAAAATTTAAACCCACTAAAATGCCACTAACTACACTAAGTGGTGACCCAAGGTTGTCACCACGAGAGGATGAAAATAAATAGTTAACTTAAAGGTTGTCACAACCCGAGGATGAAAAAAAATAGTTAACTTAGAGGTTGTCACAACCCGAGGATGAAAAAAAATAGTTAACTTAGAGGTTGTCACAACCCGAGGATGAAAAAAAAA
>Ga0116231_10010410_pt1 | contig 14992 bp, 14 predicted proteins | sample S1TSphgellanicum_2_FD_89695 | JGI IMG/M metagenome (GOLD analysis project Ga0116231, IMG submission 89695) | Host-associated microbial communities from peat moss isolated from Minnesota, USA - S1T2_Fd - Sphagnum magellanicum MG | ecosystem: Host-associated > Plants > Peat moss > Unclassified...
ATTGTATAAATAAAAAAGTGATATAAAAAAAATTGTTGTTAGGGAGAAAAAAGAAAAAAAAAAAAAAGGGGAAAAGGAGAAGAAGGAAGAGGGGGGGGGGGGGGGGGGGTTGTGGAAGGTTTCAGTCACCAGAAGTTAAGCAACAAGAAAAAAAAGAAAGAAAAAAAAAACGCATAATTGCTATAGTTGCTTCCAAATTCATGTAGCCATGAATATAGAAGGATGGTTTAAATTTTTATGCTTCATATTTATGGCTAGATTTGACTAAATCTTCCTAGGAATGAACATCACTTTTTCTACATTTTTCTGTGGACTGATCATTACATCTTCTGTGGACAATCACCACTTAACAAAATATTGGTCCAGGATTTGAGGAATGTGATGAATACATCAAATTATTGTTCACCTACACAATTATACATGTGTAGAGGATGGAGGGGGGAAAGTCAGTTTAATCACCTCTCAATTTGAGTAAGATGTGTATTATTGCTTTATCTACTTTTCAGTTTGAAGTTAGTCATTTTTAATTCACAATCATATGGTTTAGGAATGGGTAGATGGAATGTTCAGGATAAAGTTTTCACCAAATATCGGTTGAAGACCAATAAAAACATGTTGGATTAGCCCATAATGGGCAAATATCATATGTGGTTTGAAAATTTGCCATTGCAAGTCTATAGATGGTTGTATCTATTGCATCTAGGATTCTTCCACCCAACTCAAACTTCTTCCACCCCATCTTGATGCCAGATAGAGAGAAAATCAGTGTTTTGACAACATTGAAATACATGTCTCTGCCCTATCTCTGCACATAACTATTTGCTTGATTATTGAATTACATGTGCTTTTTGTGTGTGGGTGGATTGTTGCACTAGAGAATCAAGACTGTCTACTATACCTGACTTAAAAGTCAAGCACATATAGTGATCATCCCTGACATTTGGAAGTTTGTATCATTTGAAGTTGTGGGAATAACAACTTCCATTGTTGTGAGTATTTGTAGCAACTTACTTGGGAGTCTGCACACTTATCTTTGGTATCCTGATTTAGGGTAGATAGGCCAGTGAGCAAACATTAAGCTCTCAAAGAACATGTGTTCACTTTCTCATCACTTTCAGCCTTGGTGGTTCAAAGGGTCCAAGCAGCCCTTTCCTTGATGCACCTATATATCTCAGTATTTATAGACCTCCATTTGGGTTTGAAACATGCAAGATTAAACCTCCCAAAGTAGGGGGTTTGAAAAAAATAGTCCTTGACCTCTTGTGAACACATATCTTTTCATGTGTAATTGAAGAGCATATCATAATTGGACATGGAAAACTTCATACATAGACAATATCCCTCATATTGCTAAATGATGTGGACTTTTTTTCAAACGCCTCCATTTATAACATTGAACACAAGTGCACTTCAAAAAGTGAAAAATAGGTGGTGGAAATATCCAATGGTCAAAAATATCAACCATGAAAAGTGATTACATGTTGCCAAACATAAAGAGGCAAATGAATGGTTGAAATATCTTGGCATAAGGGAGTTTTGAAGCCCACTAATGAACACAAAAACCCCATCTTTGAATGGAAGGTTCAAAAACCCCAACCACAAGTCTTAAGAATTGATTGTTTCGTTATAAGGTATCACAAAATGATTACCAATTGGGCAATGTTTGCTAATGGGTCATCTTTTGAATTGTTTGGATGTGTGTTCACCCATGAGTGTATGGTGAGGAGTGGTTTTACCTTATATATTATTTGTTGATAAGTTCAACATTGAGAATTAATCTAGGTTGTACATACCACATTTTCAAATGATAGACTTGCAATTTGGTTATAACTTTATGTAGGTGTGTAACCAAAAAAAACATGTGAGTTGATTTTCTTCATGGACTAGTGACATTTACTTTTTCTAGCATTAGGTTATATTTGTTTGAGGCAATATATGAATGCAACACATTAAGGAATTCTTGAGCCTAGCCTACCCAACTCATGCATACAATTTTATGCACATAGAATCTATTGGCTTTTCAAATTCATAATTTTGAACAAAATCATTTCAGCAACCTGTGGGTAACAAATGAATCTAGACATTGCTCCTTTTTATGAGCATCAAGTTTCACATGCTCCAAACCAAACATTATCTCTTACTGTATGACAAGATCATTTAAATCCTTTACAAAATGTCACAAGGCTCCCACGATTTCATAATTATCTCATGATCACTTGAATTGTCACTCCTACATAGTCATCATATAAGATTTGTTTACACTTATAAGTTTGTAGCTTCTTGAACTACACAACATCTTTTCTTTAACCTATGCACATATTTTAGATCAAGATGGCAAAGATAATCAACTAGGAGTGCAAGCACCTAATGGAGTGGATTCCTCAAGCTCACCTCTCAACCTATTAATGAGTTATGCCTTTTTTCTAACAACTTATTAATTCCCCACATTTTTTTTATAAAAACAACTTCTTAACCACCTTTTGCATCATTCCACCCAAGAAGCTTTGAAAACATTCTTTTAAATAATTTGTCACCTCCATGTAGGTAGACAACAAGCTTTGTAATTTTGAAATTGATTGACAATATATGTTTCATAACAAATCAAAGTTGTTGGGTAATTGCAAGCTAAAGTGGACCTACTTTTGACACAAAAGGTGTCCCTAATAGTTCTTTTTAATAATGTATTTTGATTGTGAAAATAATGTGACATTGTTGGATGTTTGAAGTTTAAAAAATCATCTTTTTCAAAAGTGATTAATGGTTGCCCTTTAATATATCCAAGATATAATGCTTGTGATTTTAATTTTTTTAATTCACAAAATTCATGTTGTAATTGACTTCATTGCTTTCCTTTAATTTTAGCATTCCACTATTAGAATTCTTGGTTTTCAAATGGTTCAAGTTGATTAATTAGTTTTTAAATTCATTAATGGACATCTCCATTTTAACTAAAGGTCCGAAACATGTATTTTTTGACTAATTAACTTGATTAGAGATGTTCACAAAGTAATGCAAATGTCTTGGTCGCCTTTTCATTATAATTCGTGATTTGATTTTCATCATCAGGAATTGTTGCACTCCCATCAATAAACTTCTAAAGCCCATGCTTGGGAAGCATCATATGCATCTTGAACTTCCAAAGGTGAAAGCTGCCACCATCAAACTTTTCAATGACTTTCAAAGACTCCATTTGGAAAGATAACATTTTGTTGAACACAAATGCTAAAACAAACACTCTATGTCTTTTTTATTGAAATGAATTGCAAATGGGAAAATTTCAAGTTGAAAAACTTGCTAATGTTTGAAAACTTCACTTGAAATCTCTCCCATTCAATTGGTATATGTCACAAAACAAAACATTTACACGAAACCTTTAAACATTTGAAAAACTTGCTTGCACAAACTTGAAATTTGACTTGAAACTTGTAACATTGGCAAAGAACTCTCTTTGACACATTTGAAACTTGAAGCTTTCAACAACTTGAAAAACCTCTCTTGCACACACCTCAATTTTGAAGGTTGAAACTTTCAACAATTCGAAGAACTCTCTTCCACACTTTCTCAAACTTCAACGTTGAAACCCTCAACAACTTGAAGAACTCTCTTTCACACACTTTGAACTTTAAAACTTGAAATTTAAAGACTTGAAGAACACTTTTCCACACTTGAGATCTTAGAACATTTTGAAGAACTCTCTTTCACACACTTTGAACTTTAAAACTTGAAATTTAAAAACTTGAAGAACACTCTTCCACATTTGAGATCCTAGAACACTTTGAAGAAGTCTCTTCCACACCTCCCATCACTTGGAAAAATTGCAAGCTCCTTGTATGCCACCACTTGGAAATGAACTCCCACTCACTTTGCAAATTAAAACTCCTTCTTTCAAAAAATATTTTCTTCTTTTTTCTATGCAATACAAGTTCAAAACCTTTCACTACTTCTTGTTCTAACACAATGTCCTTTCTTTTGCTTGGTGTGGGCCCATAACCTATTGGAAACAACTTGAAAACAAGCAAGAAATGAAAGATTCAAGGTTCATGAAATGAAACAATTGTTTTAACTAACAAGAAAATTACAAAGGTTGTATGCTTCAAATGCTACAATCACAAAACTATGACTTGCAACAAGTAACAAAGCTTGAAGGTTCTATGTGCACTTTAAAACCATGAAAGGAGAGAATGAAAGACTATTCAAAACCACTCCATTATATACTATCTCCTAACCCTAAACTAGCCGCCACTTAACCCTAAACTAGCAGCCACCAAATCCTAACCCTAACCTAATCGCCACCAAACCCTAATCCTAGCTGCCGCCAAACCCTAAGTAGTTCCACTTCTAAACCTTAACTAACTATTACAAGGATGTGAATACTTTTCATCTTTTTGATGAATGTTTAATACATTCATCAATATTGAGAATTAAAAACAAATAGTATTTTTAACACTTCACACTCCTCCATTTCCATCAACCTTCATTGTGTTTCTACTATTGTCTGCACCTTTATGGCTTGTTGTACTTTCAACAACGCTTTTGTGAATGACATCTATTCTTCTTACACAACAAACGTAAAAACTGAACTACATATGTTTTAGTTACATTATGTCTTGAATTATCAACTGAGCAAACTATATTTTCACATCATATGCCTTCCCTTCTGCACATTCCAAAGATGATGATGAATACGATGGCGACCTTATAGCCAATAGTTGAATATTCAACATTTCTTTTTTCTTTACTTTTCTCAACTCTTCTTTGACTTCTGTTCTTTTTAGCAATTCCTCCTCCTCCTCCTGCCTTTGTTTATGCTCATTCCTCTATGCTTCCTTTTCCCTTGCTATTCAATGTAGTTTTTCAATTGCACTCTTTGCACTCATATTATTGTGAACTCCAAAACTTCAAAAACACGCACAACTTCTAGCAATAAACAAAAACCACTTTCGATGGTTACCCCATTTTTTCACATCCTTGCACATCCCACCCGTCACATTCATTTTTTCATTTGCCCACCGTCTTTAATTAATGCATGATCTTCAAAATTAATTTTTCCCATCACTACAAATTTACATGTTCCTTGTATAGCCATGTGGAAGCACTATGAACGTTGCAAATTTCATATTTTGATTACTCCACATCTGTAATCTCCCTACATTATTTGTATTAACTCCACTTTGTCCACCATGTACCCCTTTTGCTAATTGTGCCCGTTTATTAGTTGACTTTGAAAACACATCCGCTAACTATATTGATTTTTCTACTGATTGTGCCCACAATTCTGAGGATTATGCGAATGCTCCTAATGATCGAGCAAATATTGTTGTTGACTTTGCCGATATTCCTAACATATCGTCTTTAAATCGTTACATCCCAAATTTCGCACTATTATAATTATTCATTTGCAAATCAAAAATAAAGATTATGTTCACCGTTGGATTCATGATTTGTTTTTTATCTTCATCATTCTTCATTTGTGGTTTTTGTATTTCACATCCGTCATTGTCCTCCATTGCATGAAAATTTGCCTCTTGAACTCCACCTACATTTTTTTCCCAATATATTGGTATCTATTGTTTTTTTTTTGGAACTTCAAATTCCATGTATTTATAAGGTTTGAGATTATTCACATTGACCAACACAGGGTTAGTGTCAAACTTCTCAATGGTCACCAATAACATAACACATATTGTATTTTGTATGGTCTAAACCATTTCCTAGTAAACTTCCCTACGTGTGATTTATTGCCCCTTGGAAACCATAGAACATAATCACCAAAACTAAACTATTTTTCTAGATTCTTTTGTTGATTCCAAAATGCTCTATTCCATTACTGAATTCCTACAGTTTTCACAGCTTGCATTCTAGCTTCTTACAACTTCTTGAGCTCTATAATTATACTAGTTAAAACTCTCATTAAAATACTATCTCTCTCATCTCCACCAATAACTAGAACTACGTACCATGTGGGCATTAATGGATGTAATCCATACATTAATTAATATGGTGTATACCTTGTTTTTATTTTGTAAGCAAATTTGTATGAAAATAACACTATAAACAAATGTTCATCCCAATTTGTTCTATTTTCACTAACTAACTTGGTCAATAGTGTCCCAAGTACCTTGTTAGTAGACTCAACTTGCCCATTCCCTCAAGGATAAGTTGTAGAACTCACATGTTTCATTAGAAAATGATCTGTCAAATACTTGATGGCATCATTAATAAAATGAACTCCTTGATCTGTGACTATAGTAAAAGGACATCCAAATTTGGTTAATATGCAATATCAAAATTTTGCTATGACTACTGCTATATTAGTTCTTAATGTTCTTGCCTCCACCCACTTAGTAACATAGTTTATGGTAATAAGAATATATTTGTTCCATGTGTATTTCCCAGCTAGCTTAATTGGCCCCATGAAATCAAGTCCCCATTTCATAAATGATTCTTCTGGAAGACTTATGACCAACTTTGCAAGAGTTTGAGTTCCCAATCCTCTTGTTCTTTGACATGCATCACAAGATTTGTAATAATCATGCATGTCTTTGTACATAGTTGGCCACCAATATCCAACATCCAATATCTTCCTTTGCATTATTTTCATTGCAAAATGCCCTCTTGAAAGTCTTTCATGCAATTCTTTCATCACCATCTATGCTTCTATTGTTGTCAAACATTGTTGTAGTCTACTGTCTTGCCCATTCTATACAATACACCATTGTTTAGTGTAAAAGGCTTTGCTTTCCTAACTAATTTTTACTTCTGTTGCACCAATAACGTGCCCTCAATTTTTCCTATTTTTAAAAATTCTTTTACATCATTTAACCATTTAAGCCCTATATAAAACAAACTTGCATCTGTGGTTTGGTCAAGCACACCTATGGGTTCTATACTATTTGATAATCTTTACAATGCATTTGCAACTACATGAGTTCTTCTTGGCTTATACACTACTATGAAATCATATTTGAGGAACAATAACAACCATCTAACTATTATCCCTGAAACCTATGGTTTGTTGACCAAATAGACCAATGCCATATGATCTATATAAAAGATAAACTTATTACCTAGCAAATAATGTTTGAACTTGTGCAAAGAAAGAACCATTGCTAAAGCCTCTCTATCTTTGTTGTGCTATAATTATGTTTTGTTCTATTCAAAAGCCTAAAAACATACATTATTGTTTGATCACTCTTCCTTGTTACGTTCTGAGAGAACATAGCTCCCATAGCTAACAAGGGCGCATATATATGAACATGAAAATCCACCTACTAGTTTGGTGATATCAATATTAGTGCTTCAATATACTTTTGTTTAATCAATTTCTAGGCCTTTTGACATTCTTCTGTGCAAAAAACAAGCTTTATTTTTCTTGATAGGTGCCATAACCACAACAAAGTTTTTTATAAAACATTTGTAAAATTGTGCCATCCCATTGAATACTTGAATCTACTGGGGATTTTTAGGTGGTGGCATGTTTACAATTGCTTGTATTTTTTTTGGATTTGGTAGTTTCCTTTCCTTGGAAACAATAAAACCCAATATCATCCCTGAAAATACCATAAATGCACATTTGTCTAGATTCAGATTAATAACAGATTAATCTTTACACATTAGAAAACATAGTCTGAGCTTTTGCAAATGACTCTTCATGTCATTATAAACCATAAAGTCATCCAAAAATATTTTCATGAAACTATCCAAATACTTTCTAAATGTTTTGGTCACAACTCTCTGTTATGTTGGAGATCCATTTTTAATTCCAAACAACATCACCTTCCATATAAAAGCCCCCCAATTTGTAACAAATGCAATCTTATATTTATCTTCTAAAGCTATAAATATTTGATGATATCTTGAATATCCATCTAAGAAGGAATATGCCTTATACCTTGTTACTATGTTCAACACTTCATTTCTGAAAGGTAATGGGTATGGATCCTTCTTTGTGGCTACATTTAGTTTTTTGAAATCTATACAAACTCTGAACTTGCCATTTTTCTTGGGTACTATTACTATGGGTGACAATCATGTAGTTTCTTTTACATGTTCAATGAATCCAACTGCTAACAACTTATCTATATCTTATTTAACCGCTATAACATAGTTTGGATTTAATTTATACCTAGCTTAATGTGTTGGCGATATAGTAGTGTCCAACTCGATTATGTGTTGTGCTAGTTTTCGTGGAATCCCTTTCAAATCTTTATATGTCCATGCAACATCTTTGAATTCCTTCAATAGTTGTTCCACTTCCAACACCTTGCCTTTTTCCAACTGTGCATTAATATTCACCATCTGTGGTTTTACATCAATTCTTAGATTGAGCTTTCATCAATTGTTGATCTTTAGTTAATGTACATCCATCTATCTACAATCCATGTGCTTTAATTTTTGCTAGAGTTTCATCCATTATAACATTCCATGGTTGATGTCTATAATACATCTTTAGATACACCTTATCCTCCAAAGCTACTTCTAACTCATATTTGTTGCCAAGTATCTTCTTCTATGTGTTCTGTACTTCTGATCCTTGTTCTAAAATATTAATATTCACATCTATATCCATGATCCCCACATCTGTGGTTTTCGTAAATTGAATTGTTTCATGTAAACTAATTATTCTTATGGAGAACAATTCTTGCTTTGTAGGAAAGATGATATCTTCTTCTTCATCTATGATATCATTTAGATAATCGTAGCATAGTAACATTTTTGGTCTTTTTATTTCATTTCCCAAATGTTTGATAACTGTAATTGTTCAGACTATCCCATTCCCTTGTATGGTAATAGTGTTACTTCCCCAATCATATGCCACTTTAGCATCCCTCAACCATGGTCTCCCCAACAACCCTGGAATAATTAAAATCTACCACACTATTCTGAAGTACAATAAATGTGGTTATGGAAGGAATGCCATGAACATATATCTTCAAATTTTTTATCAACCCCACTGGTTTTGTGGTTATTGATCTACCATCCTTAGATTATATGGTGCAAGTTTAGGCTTTGGAAGCCCCAACCTCAATCTTAACTGTTCTATGATAATATTAATTCCAGAACCTCCATCCAGCAACACATCTTCTATTGTATTCTTCCCAATCTATACTTGGATAATTGCCATATGATTATCTATTGCTATAGCAGCTGTCCCTATTTCTAGTACTAAAAAATCAACTTGTTTATTTATGGTTGCTTTACTTACATTCTGAGTTTTTTCTAGTTTCACCTTTTGCCATAGATATCTCTTTAGCTTAGGAGCTATTTTGAGCAACTATCCTAAATTTAAAATATAACTTGTTTTTAGCATTTGCTTACTAATGTCTAGAAAAATCTTTTCCACTTTGATTAGTTTCCCTTGTGAATTCACAACTTCCTAAGATTTTTGTGCATCCACAAAAGTAGCATTTGGCATACTCGGCCAGGTTGTGTTCTATCCCTCCATGGATGTGAATGGCCTTTTTGTCTAAATTTGTGTTTTCTGAATCTGTTGAATTGTGTACACCATTGACTACTTGAACCGCTTTTCTTTCTCCCAATTTGTAACATTCTTTGTTTTTTTTGGTTCTCTATCCTTAAACACCTATTCTTCAATTATTTTACTTCTTATGGTAGCATTAACATCCACCACATTCACATCTACAATGACTATTTGTGTCTCAACAACAAGTTGAACCTCTACTATTGTCACAAATTTCCCATGAAACATTTTCTACATTTCAACAAACTTTGGACAATCTGTCATTTTATGTCCATTCAAACCACAGATGTGACATGCATATGAAGATGTATTTTACGCTTTTTGATTTGGTTGTGCTACCTCTAAGGTTGCCACCATGGTCTTCTCTTTCTTCTTTCTACATGTCTCCACATTATGACTTGTCATCCCACAATTTGTGCAATGTTTATTAGTCTTCCCTGTATTACTTTTTGTTTTTGCTAGTACTACTTGTTTGATACTTTGTGGTATTAACAATGCATTCCTTGCTTCTGCAGTAGTCATACCTTTTTCACACAACATTGTTGCCTCCTTGTGTTGTTGTAGTGTTGATCGTTTCATCCCTGCAGTTGCGATTCTGAAGTATGATTACAAACTTGCTCTAACATAGTAGTTAGAAAACTACCTGTGGTTAATACTTGTAAGCCATGAGCCAACTTCTGAATCCGCTCATAGTAAACCTCCACCCTTTTATTCTCCTCCTATTTCATATTTTTCAGCTCCATGTATATTTGCTTATCATTCTGAATCTTTTGATGACATTTGCAAAATGCCTATGTAAGCTCCAAAAAAATACAATTAAAAAATTCTGATATGTAATTGTGGCACCAATTTGATGCCATATCTCTTAGCATATAGTTAAACACATTGATGACATATTCTTCAGAAGTATTAGCATTTGCTTTTACAGCAAAATTGAACACTTTGACATGAGCATCTGGATTAGCATCTTTTTTGAAATTAGGATACTTAAAAGCTACCCAGTTTGGCCTAACATAATGGCCATCTTTGTGATTAAAAATTGGTGCAATTACAAGAATTGGTTCTTAGTATCCTCTTTTTGGATGCATGGCATCTACACTCCCATACCCTCCAACAACCATTAAACTCATCAATGGTCAATTTGTTACATGAATAGTCATTATCAAATTAGTAAACACCATTTGAAGTATACTAACAACTCCAATAATAGCTATTCGTAGTGTCGAACTTTGACTCAAATTCCTTTATGCCAAAACTTTACATGATCCATTGCCCAATTTTGCTACAGATCCAATTAGTATTTCCCTTTTGACAACATCTATGTTGGGTGCAACAACCATTTTTAGTCATGTGGTTGTTATACTTGCACCAAGTGATTGAGTAACTCCTATTCCAACATGTTGTTTCTAGGTTTCAACAACCATTGTTTCTGACACTATTGGTGGAGTTGTGTTGACACGAGATCGATGATGTTCCATTCTACGGTTACCCATTGGTATCCACTGTGATGTCATATGTAGATGTGAATATGTAGATGTGTCCCTTTAGTTCTTTCCTCCTAGTCTGAATAGATGAACGAATTTATCAACTCTATGGTCCCAATTGGCTTCCCAACTCCATGCCTCTAAATCTGTTATAGACTGTAGGAATTCCTTATTCCTCTTCCTTTGGTTGATTTATTACTACTCCTACCACATTTTGTAACTCCACATGCCTAGCCATACCTATTTTGATGTGAAAAGGCACAAAAGGACAATCCATGATTGCATGTCTTTCTTCCTCACATAACGTAAAGACCTTTGAAAGTAACCTGATTGTCTTTGAATCTACAGATTCATGATTTCGTGTTTCAACAGTGTGCCTTGTTTGATCCAATTTTGGATTCCCTTGATAAGAGTATGATTACGATATTTCATCCAATGCATTCACCTATGCCTCTACATACTCAAATGATCTTGGGAAATTTTCTTCAATCTCCTCAAAAACATCAACATTGGTGTTTTCATCCACCTCCCAATGTTCCACTCATTCATAGTAATCTAAAGATGTAGACCGATACACAAACTTGGGTTGTATACCTCCTGTAACATCCTTCCTTTAGCTAGTCATCAACTCTAGATGTGAGATTTCCTCTAGTTGTTCAGGTATTACAAAAGTCCTTCCTTCATTGTGATCTCTACGACTTTGAACCATAGATTGCAACTTTGGTATACTACATCCATTCATTCATATGAGTAGTCAACTGCATTTCTCTTCGTGGAGGTCATTGTTTGGAACTATGCCTTCCCTAAAGACCATATGTCCCATGGTACCCTCTCTTATGGTAGAAACTACATGTGCCTTGCAAGCCTTTCTTTTGTTTCAACACTCGTTTATCCAACATTAAATTCCAATATGGGGTTTTTGTAAGCCATGCATCCTCCTCTCCATTTTCATTATTATCTTCTTTCTGACGTTCAATAACTTGTCGATTTGCCTCCAAGTCCAATTGTCGTTGTAAACTCCACATCACCATTTGATTCATTTTGTTCACAATTTTTCGTTTTCAGAATTTGTAGATCATTCTACAATCCTTATGGCATCAACCATGGAGACCTCTAATATTTTTTAATAGACCCTTTAAAATTTTAAATTGAACAAAAAACAACATTATTCATCTAGACATTCTCATCTACAATATACAACAAAATTTGTAAAAACCTTCCCATTACTAAAAGAAAGAACCAAAAAAAAATTTCCCGCAAGATGGTCACCAAATGGTAGAAGTGAAATTGAAAGTCCTGCAAAATATTTCACACTACTATAACAATAGATTTGCATTTCACATGCATATGTTCACTATTTCTATCTTAAGTATCAACAAACTTAACATTATAATTCATTCCCATATCATATTCATAGTTATTGCGTATAGTTAAAATCTGCATTTTAGAATACGTTCTTAAAAAACTCCAAAAACAAGAGTATAATTCATTTCATCATAATCTAATACTACAAAAATTTCACACAAAAGTTGAACATAGAATTCATTGTAAAAGTTTGTGCTTTTCTATATTACTAAGAACATCAATCTTAATTATAGTATAATCCCAAGTTTTGTTGAAAAAAATCCCAAAACAACACTTAAAATATGTGCTATATCAAAACAAAGTCTGTGGTTTTCTACCACAAATACCTCCAACTTTTCCTATTTTTCTTTAAAAAAACTTTGTCTCATCTTTTTTTCCTTCTTTTGTTCTCTAGAACTCTCCCCCTTTTGAACCATCCCAAGTCATATCATTCTGATCCAAAACAACAAGAATTCAAAATTCAAACTAACAAAGTTCCCTGATTAGTCCTTATGCTAACTGCCTTGTTCATCATGAATCACATACTCAATTTTGTTAGAAATATTATTCGTTTCTAATTCCCAATGTTGATGAATGTGTCAAACATTCATTTAAAGGATGAATAGTATTCACATCCTTGTAGTAGTTAGGTTCGGGTTTAGAAGTGGAAACTACTTAGGGCTTGGCGACAGCTAGGGTTAGGGTTTGGTGGTGGCTAGGGTTGGGTGGCGGCTAGGGTTAGGGTTTGGTGGTGGCCAGGTTAAGGTTAAGTGGTGGCTATTTTAGGGCTAGGAGATAGTATATAATGGAGTGGTTTTGAGTTGTCTTTCATTCTCTCCTTTCATGGTTTTGAGTGCACGTAGAACCTTCAAGCCTTGTTAGTAGTTGTAAGTCATAGTTTTGTGATTGTAGCATTTGAAACATACAACCTTTGTGATTTCTTGTTAGTTGATACAATTGTTCCATTTCATGAACCTTGAGTGTTTCAATTTTTGCTTGTTTCAAGTTGTTTCCAATAGGTTATGGGCCCACATCAAGCAAGAGAAAGGACATTGTGTTAAAACAAGAAATAGTCAAAGGTTTAGCTTGTATAATATAGAAAGGGAAAATCCTTTTGAGGGAAGCTTTTAGTTTACAAAGTTGCAAAGAGAGTAGAAGTCCATTTCTAAGTGAGTGGGAGGTGTGGAAGAGATTTCTTCAAGGTGTTGTAAGTTTTTCAAGTGTGAAAAACTTGTTCTTCAAGTTTTTTGAAACTATCAAATTTCAAGGTGAAAGTGTGTGGAAGAGAGTTTTTCGATTCATTGAAAATTTGAGGTATGTGGAAGAAAGCTCTTTGAGTTGTTGAAAGTGTGAAGTTTCAAGTGTGTCAAAGAGAGTTTTTGGCATTGTTGCAAGTTTCAAGCTTGTGTCATAAAAGATTTGCAAGTGATAGAATTTTTTTTTTTCCTTTCAAGTTTACGTGAGTGGTCAAATATCTCTTCCAAAGCTTTCAATCTTTTGAGAGAGTGTTTATTGTAACATTCATGTTCAAAATGTCTTCTTTTCAAATGGAGTCCTTAAAAGTCATGGAGAAGTTTGATGGTGGCAACTTTCACCTTTGGAAATTCAAAATGTGCATGATGCTTTCTAAACATGGGCCTTGGAAATTTGTTAATGGGAATGCCACCTTGCCGAGTGAAGAAGTTACAAGGGCCGATTACAATGAAAAAGAAACAAAAGCTTTTGCATTACTTTGTGAACATCTCACGGATGCTCAACTTGCACACATTAAATATTGTGACAATGTGAAAAGTGCATGGGAGGCTTTATGTGGTGTGCATGCAACTAAGACAATTGGCAACAAGTTGTTCTTTCGAAGTGTTAGAAATACTATTCGTTTTTAATTCCCAATGTTGATGAATGTGTGAAACATTCATCAAAAGGATGAATAGTATTCACATCCTTATAGTAGTTAGGTTAGGTTGAATAGTGGTGGCTAGGGTTTGGAAGTGGAGGCTACTTAGGGCTTGGCGGTGGCTAGGGTTAGGGCTTGGTGGCGGCTAGGGTTAGGGTTTGGCAGTGGTTAGGGTTAGGGTTTGGCGGTGACTAGGGTTAGGGTTTGGTGGCGGCTAGGTTAGGGTTAAGTGGCGACTACTTTAAGGTTAGGAGTTAGTATATAATGGAGTGGTTTTGAGTAGTCTTTCATTCTTTCCTTTCATGGTTTTTGAGTGCACATAGAACCTTCAAGCTTTGTTAGTTATTGCAAGCCATAGTTTTGTGATTACATTAATTGAAAGCATACAACCTTTGTATTATTCTTGTTAGTTAATACAATTGTTCTATTTAATGAACCTTGAGTGTTCCATTTCTTGCTTGTTTTCAACTTGTTTCCAAGAGGTTATGGGCCCACACCAAGCAAGAGAAAGAATATTGTGTTAGAACAAGAAATAGTGAAAGGTTTTGAACTTGTATTGCATAGAAAAAGGGAGAGAATCTTTTTGAGAGACGGATTTTTGTTTGCAAAATAAGTGTAAGTTCATTTCCAAGTGGTGGCATACAAGGAGCTTACAACTTTTCCAAGTGAGTGGGAGGCGTGGAAGAGATTTCTTCAAGGTGTTGTAAGTTCTCAAGTGTGGAAGAGTGTTCTTCAAGTCTTGAAGTTTCAAGTTTTAAGTTCAAAGTGTGTGAAAGAGAGGTCTTCAAA
>Ga0116231_10010411_pt1 | contig 14987 bp, 13 predicted proteins | sample S1TSphgellanicum_2_FD_89695 | JGI IMG/M metagenome (GOLD analysis project Ga0116231, IMG submission 89695) | Host-associated microbial communities from peat moss isolated from Minnesota, USA - S1T2_Fd - Sphagnum magellanicum MG | ecosystem: Host-associated > Plants > Peat moss > Unclassified...
CAATCCGCCATAAACCACAGCGGCCGTCGCCGTATGCCCGCTGGGGCTTGAAAGCCCGATCCACGGCACGCGCCATACGCAGGCGAAGGTTACCAGCTTCAGCACCAGCATCACCGCCAAAACGCCACCCACGCCAAACGCCCAAGCCAGTGCGCCACGCCGCCAGCCAAGCACCAGCAGCGCCAGCAGCACGGTCGCGGCCACCGGAAGGGCCACGGCCTGGTCGGCAAAATCGGTCACAAACTTCATCGGCGTGCAGTAAGGTGTTCTTGTCTGAATAAAACAACCAAAAGACTCTTATTTCTCCGTAACCTCCCAAGATGGAGGCCATGACCGGGATATTGCCGCAGGTGAAGGAATAAAAGTTTTTTGGTTCTTTTTTTCAAAAAAGAACATTCTTCCCTTCAAATAAGTTTAACCACCTGCTTGCCAAAATTCCGCCCTTTCAGCAGCCCGATAAACGCTTCGGGCGCGGCCTCCAGCCCCTGCGCCACCGATTCCCTGTATTTCAATGCGCCGCTCGCCACCAGCCCGCCCAGTTCACGCAACGCTTCCGGCCAAATCTCCATATGCTCGGAAACGATAAACCCTTGAACCTTCATGCGGGAAATCAGGATCAGCGTTGGGTATTTCATCACCAGAGGTTCGCCGTCATAGCCTGCAATGGCGCCGCATACGGCGATGCGCGCAAACGCATTGGCGCGCAGCATAACGCCATCCAGCGTGGCCCCGCCCACATTGTCGAAATAGCCGTCGATCCCGTCCGGCGCTGCTTCTTTCAATGCGCTCACGAGATCGGCCGATTTGTAATCGATGCACGCATCGAAGCCGAGCTCATGCTGAACGTAGCTGCATTTTTCCGCCCCGCCCGCGATGCCCACAACCCGGCAGCCCTGCCGCTTGGCGAGCTGCCCCACCACGCTGCCCACGGCGCCGCTCGCAGCGCTCACCACCACCGTCTCGCCGGCTTTCGGCGCAATGATCTTGTTGAGCCCATACCATGCCGTCACGCCGGGCATGCCAACGACGCCGAGATAGGCGGAGAGCGGGATATGGGTCGCATCGACCTTCAGCAATCCGGCGCCGTTCGAAGTGCCGTATTCCTGCCAGCCGAACATGCCAACAACGTGGTCGCCCGCCTTATATGCGTCGTTGCGCGATTCGACCACTTCGCCCACGGTGCCGCCGATCATCACCTCGTTCAGCGCCTGCGGTGCGGCATAGGATTTGCCATCATTCATCCGCCCGCGCATGTAGGGGTCGAGCGAGAGATAATGGTTGCGCACCCGCAACTCGCCGTCACCGATCGGCGTAAGCTCGCTTTCCACCAGACGGAAATTATCCGGCTTAACAGCTCCGCTAGGCCGACTATGGAGCACGATCTGTTTGTTAATGGTCATTTATGTGTCTCCAGCCAAAGAAATCAAAAGTCTTTTGGTTCTTTTCTTCAGAAAAGAACATTCTTCCCTAATCGCCCGGCACTGGCGAACAGGCCACCGTGGCCGCCCGCGCCAGCACCAGCATCCGGCGGGCCGCCACGCCCGCGCCGGCCATTTCGCCTGCGAATTGCTGGATCAGCCCGCTCGAAAGAAACGCATGGGCCGCGGTATTTGTCGCGATCTCCACCCCCGCCACGGCCCCCGCCGAAAGGGCGGTGCGCCGCAGCAACCCGATGGTCGCGAAAATGCCCGGCCGCAAACCATGCAGCGCCGCGATCTGCCGGATCAGCCGCAGCCCCCGCCAGGCGACAAACAGGGCCGCGAGGCCGGGCGAGGGCATCGCCGCGATACCTGCCACGGATTGGAGCGCGGCCGCGCGCCCCAGCGCATCCGCCTGATTGCGCAACGCGGCGGCAGGGCCGGAGCGCAACAGGGAAAGAATGGCATCGGGGTCGTTGATGGCATTGATGGCCGGCAGCAAGGCGGGGCCTTCCGGCAGCTCCTTCAGCCATTCGCGCGCCGCCCGCGCCCGGATTTTGCCATCCGTGCTGGCCAGGCCGGTGCGCAGCCGGTCCACTCCTCGTAGGGCGGCCAAGGCCGCCAACTCCCGCCAAAACCCGAGCCCGATCATCCCGAAGCCGGTCGCCGCGATTGCCAAGGCGGCCCCGCCCAACACCGGCGAGCGCGCAAAGGCATCTGTAACAATATCAAAACTTTCAACCCCTGCGAGCCCCAGCAGCAGCACGCTCGCCCCGCCCAGCGTCAGCGCCGGCATGCCCCACCGGCGCTTTGCGGGAAGTTCCAACTCGACGACCGCAAGCTCCGCCTCCAGCCGCGGCGCCGGCAGATCCTCGGTTTCCACCCGCGGCGCCGGCCATGGCGTCGCGGCCTTTGGGCGGGAGGTCTGGCTCACAAAACATCCTCCAGCAGGAAGCCGAGCAGAGCATCCAGCCCGATATTCGGCACGCCCATGCGGCCGCCTTCCGGCAGGCGCATCGGCTCGAATGCCGGCAATGCGAGAAAGGGATGCGCCCAGAAATCCGCGTCGGGCGGCCGGTCCGGCACTTCACCGGGGTAGGATCGCGTCATCACCTGGTGCCCCAGCACGCGCCCCCGCACGGCGGAAACCGGGCGCCCTTCCAGGGTCCAAACAAAATCCTCCGTACAGCGCACCGAGGCGATCGCAAAATGCCCGGCCTTCACCGCGCTGTTCGGCATTTCGGTGAGGCTGCGCATCAGGGCAGCGAGATTGCCGCGCTGCCGATCCGCCACATGGTCGGCCTTGGTCGCGGCAAAGGCGACGCGTGAGATCACCCGGGGCGGCAGCCGCAATTCGGCCAAGGCACCCAGCGCGTCCCACAGTGAGAACTCCCAGCGCAGCGATCGGCTCGCAGCGGTCAGGGCCGCCCGCATATCCGCAAAAGCAGCCTCGCCCGCATGGAGGGCGGTTAGAATATCAGCCAGAATCACCAACCGATCCACATCCGCGAATAATGGTGAAGCCAGATCCCGCCGCACAGCCTCCTTATAGGCTTCGTACCGGCGCTCCAGCAGCGAAACGAGTTCGTTCCCCCCGGAAAGCGGAAAAAACTCCATCCAGGGCGGTTCCGGCCCGGGCGCCGGCATCAGATGCCGGCCGGGTTGAAGGAAAGCCAGCCCCGCCTCGCGCAATTTTCCCAGCATGCTGCGGTAAAGCGCGGCACCCGCCCGCGCCACGGCCTCGTCGCCCGCGCAGCCCGCGGGCACCCCCCGCAGAAACGCCAAAAAACCCCCCGTGATCGCCCCGATATCCGGCGCGTTAAGCCGCCGCAATGTGGCGTCCGACCAGTCGCCAAACGACTGCTTTAGAAGCGGCAAATCGATCAGCCACTCGCCCGGGTAATCCAGAAATTCCACCCGCAGATGCCGCGCCGGAAACATGCCGCGCGGAATGCTGGTGGTCAGCGCCAGGATGGAGACCGCATCCGTGCGTTCGGGCCAAGCCGGCGGATCGGCCGCCAGCCGTGCGAGGTGCCGCGCCTGGTCGAAGCGTGGCGTATCGCTGGCGCCGGCGGGTGCGAGCGCAAACCGCCGCGCCATCAGCCCGGCGGCAACCGAGGTCAGAAACGCCGTCTTGCCGGCGCGCGAAAGCCCCGTGACCCCGATCCGCACCGTGGTGGCGGGAAACGGCCAGAGGTTTTGGGCGAACGCGACCGGGGCGCCGACAATACTATCGAGAAGGGCCATTCAGCTGGTGTTGCCCGGAAAACGCCACCCCGAAGAGCGGTTCACGGGCGTTCGATAAGCTCGATCTTGTAGCCGTCCGGATCTTCGACAAAGCCGATCACGGTGGTGCCGTGCTTCACCGGCCCGGCCTCGCGCGTAACCTTTCCGCCGCCGCGGCGCACGATTTCGCAGGCCTCGGCCACATTCGGCGAACTCACCGCAAGATGGCCGAAAGCGGTGCCGAGTTGGTACGGCCCTTCCTGGTCGTAATTATAGGTCAACTCGATTTCCGCCTGCCCCTCGGCATTCGTCGCATAGCCCATAAACACGAGCGTATAGCGGCCCGCCGGCACGTCATTGCGCCGCAACTCTTTCATGCCAAGCAGGTCGCGATAAAAGGCGATGCTCTTATCCAGGTCTTTTACGCGCAGCATGGTGTGCAGAAAGCGTCCGCTCATGTGGTGCTCCTCAGAAATACCGGGGTCTTCTCTTCCGTTAACTCGGGAGTCACCCCCACCAGGAAAAGCCCCGCCGCATCGGCCTCCGCTATGCAAGCCTCGGTATCGGTCAGAAACGTGCCGCCGGCTTCGAAGGCGATGCCCCGCAACCCGGCCGCTTTCGCGGCAATCATCGTGCGCGGCCCAATAGTGGGCAGGTCGGCCCGCCGGTCCTGACCCGGCTTGACCATTTTTACCAGCACCCCGCCCAATCCCGGCCGCAGCAACCCGCCGGCGCGCGCCAGCATCGCATCGGTGCCCTCGATGGCCTCCACAGCCAGAACGCAGCCCTGCTGAACCACGCAACCCTGCCCTACATCGACCGACCCAAGCGCCCGCACCACCTCCATGCCGCGCCTTATATCGGCCTCGGCCTGCGCGTCCGGCCCATGCCGGCCAAGCTGCCCGCTGCGCCCAACCGCCTCGGTCAGAATCTCGTGCGCGCCAATAATATTAAAGCCCTCATCGCCCAGCACCCTCACCACGGCGGCCAGCAACCCGTCATCACCGGTAAAGGCCGCCCTGCCAATGCGGGCGACCAGCCGCGCGCCCTCCGCATCTGGCCGCAGATCAAGCAATGACGGCCGACGCACCGGCCCCACCAGCACCAGATCCTTGCAGCCATGGGCACGCAACGCCTTAAAAATCCGGCCCGCCGCACCCAGCCGCACAACCTCATGCGGAAACTCGCCAATCACCGCCTGCTCGGCAAAATCCTCGAACGCGATGATGAACACCTCGCGCCCGGCCCGCAGCGCCGCCTGCGCCACCCTTCCGGGCAACGGCCCCCCGCCGGCAAGAATGCCCAAAGCGCCTTCACTCATGGCGTGATAAACCGCACAAGGTCTAGTCCGGCGAGCATGAACAACCCGCAGTAGAGCCTTCTAGTTGCACGCTTATTTTTATACGCAGGCATGCATGTTTTTTGGAAAATTGGCTTGCATTGGCTTTCTCCTTGGCCCTAGGTGACACGTGCTTTCACGATACTGTGAAGCTCCAGGATTCCCCCGGTATGGACGAGTTTGATTGCGCCCTCTCACCAAGCGCACAGGGCATCCTGAAATGCCTGAAAGCCCTAGCCCAGGAAGCCGCCTCGCTGAACCTGCTCCGCACGCTCTCCGCGATCGAGGACGCGCTTGAAGCCGCCGCTCACGAAAGTGGCATGGCCGAGCTTGACGACGGGGTAGAATTTGCGCGGGCACGACCCGTTTTTCATTAAGAGAAGAAAGACTCTTCTTTTCTGAAGAAAAGAAGCAAAAGACTTTTATTTTCAGGCTGTTCGCAGATCCGGGCTTTGGCTGGCCAATCAGAACCGTGCGATCGAGGGTTGGACGCTAGGTCCACCAACAAAACGATCAAGCTAATCTTCTTCTACCCGCACAGCCGCACTGCGAACCAAACCCCGCCGGCTCGGCATACCAATAAATTCCAGCATCTCCGCAACCAGCGGATCATCCGCCATGCCACGCGCCTCCTCCAGCCGCGCGGCAAACACCAAATCCGTATCCTCGCCGGGCGCAAACAGCAGCCGGAAGGCGGCCCGCAAACGATGCAAACCTGCCTTGTCCACCCCACGGCGCCGCAAACCCACCACGTTCAGCCCGGTCAACCGCGCGCGATTGCCAAGCACAGCGCCGAACGGAATCACATCCGCCTCGACGCCCGATGCACCGCCCACCATCGCCGCCCGGCCAATCCGAACAAACTGATGCAGCGCCGTCGCCCCGCCAATCACCGCACCGTCGCCGATCGTCACGTGGCCGCCCATGACCACGTTATTCGCCACAATCACGCCGTTACCCAACATGCAATCATGCGCCACATGAACCACCGCCATCAGCAGGCAGTCAGCCCCCACCCGCGTCACCCCCGTGCCAGTCACGGTGCCGCGGTGAATGGTGCAGTGCTCGCGGATCTGGGTGCGCGGCCCGATCACCGTCTCGGTCGGCTCGCCCTTATATTTCAGGTCCTGCGGCGCCAGGCCCACTGTCGCGAACGGATACAGCACCGCGCCGGCGCCAATCACCGTGCGGCCATCCACCACCACATGGCTCACCAGTTTCACGCCGGCCTCTAGCACTACATCCGGACCAACAGTACAAAAAGGTCCAACCACGGCATCCGGCGCCACCTGCGCGCCCGGCGAAATCAGCGCCGTTGGATGCACAAACGGCAAACTAGGTGCCAGCGAAAGTTTTGCGGGGCTCATGAAATGCTCAACCTGGTCCAATGGCGACTCCGCTCCAGGGCCGAAAGCCCAGCACACGCTAGGCCAGCGCCCCCGCCGCGCCAATTCAAGCCTTCTTTCATCAAGTTACCCGCGCGCCGGCCTAGCCGGGCGCAGGCTCCATGATCATGGCGCTGTACGTAGCCTCCGCCACCGAAACGCCATCCACCCGGGCGACACCTGAGAACTTCCACACATTGCCGCGCCGACGCTCCCGCGTCACATGAATGCGCAACTGGTCGCCAGGCACAACCGGCCGGCGGAATTTCGCACCCTCGATGGTCATGAAATACACGACACGCCCGGCCGCCTCCTCGCCCAGCGACTCCACCACCAGCACTGCCGCGGTCTGCGCCATCGCCTCGATCATCAGAACGCCAGGCATCACCGGATGCCCAGGGAAATGGCCCTGGAAAAAACTCTCGTTCACCGAAACGTTCTTCACCCCCACCGCGGACTGATGCAGGACCACATCCGTCACCCGGTCGATCATCAGCATCGGATAGCGATGCGGGATCGCACGCATGATGCGCGCAATGTCGAACGGGCCGGCCGGGCTGCCAACCGGCATCTCCCTGCTCTGCACAGGCGGGGGCTGGTCAGCCAAAATCTCCATGTCGTGCTGCCGATCGGTTTCCTGTGTCGTGCCGTCCATCGCCTTCAGCCACCCGATTTATCTGCACCACCCTTGCGGGCGAGACGGCGCAACACCGCCACGTTGCGAAAGAACTCCTTGATCGGCATGGCAGGGCTGCCAACCACGGCGGCACCCGCATCAACGTCGGACATCACGCCCGCCTGCGCGCCTATCCGAGCCTTCGCGCCAATCCGCAAATGCCCCGTCAGCCCCGCCTGCGCACCGATCTGAACGAAATCCTCAAGCACCGTCGAGCCGGAAATGCCGCTCTGCGCCACCAGCACGCAAGACCGACCGATTTGTACATTGTGCCCAATCTGCACCAGGTTGTCGATGCGCGTGCCGGCGCCAATGACCGTGTCATGCGATGCCCCGCGATCTACCGTCACGTTGGCGCCGATCTCCACATCGTCGTGCAAAATCACCCGCCCAAGCTGCGGCACGGATAAAAATCCCGCCTCGGTGATGGCAAATCCAAACCCCTCCTGCCCCACCCGCGCGCCCGGATACACGTAAACCCGCGCGCCAAGGAGTGCATGGCTGATACTGGCATTCGCCCCCACCCGGCACCCCGGCCCCATCACCACACCCGGCCCGATCACCGCACCCGGCCCGATGCGGCAGCTTGCCCCGATCTCCGCCCGCGCCGCGATCACCGCGCAAGGCCCGATCTCGGCCGTCGGATCGATAACCGCCTGGGGATCGATCACGGCACTCGGATGCACCCCCGCCTCCGGTGGTGCCGGCGGATGGAACAGCGCCGCGACCTTCGCCCAGGCCTCATGCGGATCAGCCACCAGCAGCGCCGCACTTGTGGCCGGCACGCGATGCCCCTGAATCCGCCCCACAATCACGAGGCCAGCCTGCGTCTGCTCCAGTGCCGGAATGTATTTGGGGTTATGCAGCACGCTCACCTGGTCGGGCCCTGCCGTCTGCAAAGGTGCAACTCCGGTGAGCAGGCGGCCGGCCAATGCACTTTCCTGGGCGATAGCTCCGCCCGACACGGCGAGAATCTCGGCGAGACCGAACGGGCCCGCCCGCTGGAAAAACCGTTCATCGCCGAGAAGGCCGGCGCCAGGCAGCAAATCCGCCGCCACGTCTAGACCAATCCGCCAAGTGAGAAAGAAAGGTCTTCTTTTCGGAAGAAAAGAAGCAAAAGACTTTTATGTCTCCGCAACTTCCCACGGCCGGGGCCAGGGCCGGCATCTGGCCGCGGGCGCAGGAATAAAAGTCTTTTGGTTCTTTTCTTCAGAAAAGAACACCTTCCTAAAAACACCTAATGCGTGCTCGCGGCCGTCGCGGGCGCCGCCGGCGCCGGCGTGCCCCAGCTTGCGGGCAGCGTTGACGGATCTACGTTGTCAGGCGGTATCTGCACCGTCGGCAGCAGCTTGTTCAGTTCCGCCACGCATTCCGGCGTGATGTCGAATTGCGGAATGTTCAGCACCACATTGGAGTGGTGCAGCACCATATTGATGCCGTGGGCTTCCGCCACGCGCTGCACGATGATGCTCAGCGTGCGCTCGATCTGGTTCAGCGCCACCTGTCCGGCTTCCTGGATGATCCGGTTCTTGTCTTGCAGCACGCGCCTGTCGTTCTGCACCCGCTCACGCAATTCGCGTTCACGCGCGCGGCCCTGGTCAGGGGTCAGATGCGGCGCGTCGTTTTGGAGTTTCTGCTCCAGTTCGCGCCAGGTGGCCTGGGCGCGTTCCACCTCGGCGCGCAGCTTTTCGCGCCGCGCCCCGATCACGCGCTGGATGATCTGGGCCGCGTTGGATTGCGCCATCACGTCCGGCACGCCCAGCACGGCCAGCACGATTGGCGGCGGCGGCGCTTCCTTCGGCAGGGGCCCGAGTGTCGGCACTGGCGGCTTGGGCAGGTTCGGCGGCGGGCCTTGCTGCTGCGGGTCCTGCTGTTCGGCGCTTGGATCTGGCTCCGGCAGCGGGGCGGCCGCCACCGGCACCGGCCTTGCGGTGCGCACGCGGGAGGATGATTTGCTGGGCGCCGGCGTGGCGGGCGCCTGCTGGGCAGGCGGCACGAACCAGCCGGGTTGCTGCTGCGCGAAAGCCGTGGGGCAGAGCAGGCACGCGCTTGCCGCGCAGGCCAATATTTTCAGGCGTAACCGCATCTTACTGGAACCTCGTACCAAAGCCGAATTTGAAAAACTGTAGTTGGTCGTAAGGCTCTTTCAGGATCGGGATGCCGAAATCGATATTGATCAAGCCGAACGGCGATTTCCACGAAAGGCCGATGCCCACCGACATGCGGGGCGCGCCGGTGTCGTAATAGCACTTGTCGATGACGTTGCCGTGGTCATCGACTTCCTGGCCCTTCTTGTTTCTCGGCAGCCCGCCATCCGCATTCTGGAAGCAGGCGGTCAACGCGTTGGGCGGTGCGTTCAGGCCGGAGAGCCAGCCGGTATCCACGAAGGCGCGCCCGGTCAAACCGAAATCGGCCGGTACCGGCAGGGGATAATGGAATTCGGTGCTTTGTGTCGCGATAAAGTTGCCGCCCAGCGGATCGGCGCCGTGATACAGCACGGTGGGATTCCCGCTGCCGGTGGTGTCGCAGCCGCCTTTCGGCGTAGGCACGGTCAGTAATGTCGTGGTATTGTAGCAGGTTGAGTAGGCGACGGAGTGTGGGCCAGCCCCCTGATCGAGGAAGCCGCGCAGATTGTCGCCGCCCAGGAAGAAGCGGTCGATGATCAGCTCCTTGCTCTGCAGGCTGTCGAGATAGCCGGCGCCCTGCGAGAAGGAAAAGCCCCACAGCGCATTGCCCGTGAAATAGTCGAGCGGCAGGAAATACGAGCTGTCGATCTTGGCGCGGATATAGTTCTCGCTCCCGCCCAGGCCGGCAAAATCGGTGCCGAGGCGGACGATGAAGCCGGTATGCGGATTGAGCCGGCTATCGCGCCAATCGAACGATATGGTCTGGCCGATCTGCGACAGCAGCGACCAGCCCTGCTCGTCCTGCACGAACACGCTGGCAAAGGTCGAGAGGTGGTTCACGTCGCGATCGCTGAGCGTGTAGTTGAACGCCTGGCTCACATGGTCGTTATACGCGAACCCCATGCGGGCGGAGAACCCAACGCGCGTCTCGCTATAATCCGACACGTAATAATTGTTGTTGTTCAGGTAAAAGATGTCGCCGCCGGCCACCAGGTTGCGATCCAAAAAATACGGGTCGGTGGCGGATAGATCGATCTGGCTCTCATAGGTGCCCAGCGTGCCGTTCAGCCCGGCATCGATGCCGGTGCCGATCAGGTTGTGCTGGCGCAAGCCGGCCTGGCCGAGAACACCGGCGGTCGTCGAATAACCGCCGCCAAGCGAAAGCTCGCCAGTGGCCTTTTCCGTCACATCGGTGTTCATGATCACCTTGTCCGGGGCCGAGCCCGGCACCGGCGTCAGCTTCACGTCGGTGAAATAGCCAAGATCGGTCAGCCGCTGCTTGGTCAGCCGCACCAGCGCCGGATCGTTCGGATCGCCTTCGGCAAAGCGGAATTCGCGGCGGATCACCTTGTCGCGCGTCACCGTATTGCCGGTGATGTCGATCCGCTCCACCCAGCTGCGCTTGCCGTTGACGATGTCGAATTCCAGATCGACCGTGTGCTTCTGCGGATTGCGCGCGATGCGCGGGTTCACCGTCAGAAACGGATCGCCGGTGAGGCGCACCTTGTCCTGGATCGAGTCCGACGCCTTCTCCACCAGCGAGCCGTTATAGTAGGCGCCCTCCTGCTGGCGCACGAGGCCTGCATAGGGCTCCGCAGGCACTTTCGGCACGAAGCTCTTCACCGAGACCTTGCCAACCTTGTAGCGCTCGCCTTCGACGATCTGGAAGGTCAGGAAGAAGGCTTTGCGGTCGGGCGACAATTCGGCCACCGTGTTCGTCACCTGCACATCGGCATAGCCGTGCTCAAGGTAGAAGCGCCTGATCAGCTCGCGGTCGAAATTCACGCGCTCCGGATTGAACTGGTCGGAACTGGAAAGGAAGCGCCACCAGCGTTCTTCCCGGCTGTCGATCACGGCTTTCAGGTCGCCTTCGGAAAACGCCTTGTTGCCGATGAAAATGATCCGGCTGATCTGGGTTTCCGGCCCTTCGACGATCTTGAACACCACGTTCACGCGATTCTGCGGCAGGTGCACCACCAGCGGCTCCACGCTCGCCGCAAAGCGGCCTTTGCCGGCATAGACGCCGAGCAGTTTTTGGCGGTCCTGCTGTGCCATCCGCACGGTGAACACTGCGCGTGGCCGCAAATTCAATTCCTTGCGGAGGTCGTCTTCCTTGACGTTGTGGTTGCCCTCGAAGCTGATCGTGTTGACAAGCGGGTTTTCTCTGACGTGCACGACAAGGGTGTTGTCCTCGCGCTGCAGGCTGACATCGGAAAACAGCCCCGTGGCGTAAAGCGTGCGCAGCGAGCGATCCACGCGCTCGGTGCCGAACGGATCGCCCGGCTGCACCAGCATGTAGGAGAGGATGGTGCCATCCTCGATTCGCGCATTCCCCTCGATCTTGATGGCCTGGATGGTATCGCCCTGCTCCGCCTTGCTGAGCGGCGGAGAGGCTGGCCGCGCCTTGCGATGCGCCCGCGGTTTTGCGGCCGGCGGCGTGGCTGGGGATTGCGGCGCTACGGCAGGCGCCGCGCCGGCATCGGGCGGCGGTGTCTGCGCAGCGGAGCGCCCCTCTGCGGACAATGTCAGGAGGCAGATAGTGGCGAGCAGGGCTGCGCGTGAACGGTGCAAGAATTTACCCCCAAGGGACGCTGGCCAGACACTGGCCCCGGGGGCCGACCGAGTTGCGGGCTACCCGAGTTTGCGAGCCATGTCCACGTGGGGCGGACGAACTCCGCAATCTTTGGCCTACCCGATGAGATGCGTTACCCAGTGAACCGCCCCGGTATGAACAAGGTCGTTCCAGGAAATGAAAATGAACAGTGAGCCGATGATCGCAAACCCGACGCGATAGCCATAATCCAGCGCCCGTGCCGGCAGCGGCCGCCCGCGTACCGCCTCGGCCGCATAAAACATCAGATGCCCGCCATCCAGGATCGGGATCGGCAGCAGATTCACCAGACCCAGATTGATCGACAGCATCGCGATGAAGCTGACCATTTTCGCAATGCCCAGCTCCGCCACCTGGCCGGAAAGGCTCGCAATGGCGATCGGCCCGCCCAGCTCGTTCACGCCATGGCCGGTGGTGATGATATGCACCAGCCCCAGCAGAGTCTGCCACAACACCTCCCAGGTCTGCGAAACACCCGCAACCAAGGCGGCACCCGGGCCAAGCCGCACGGTGGCAATCTCGCCGGCCTTGACCCCGAGACGTCCCACCGACATGTCGCCCGGACTCGCCGGCTGGATCGCCACCGGAATCGTGAGTTCCCCGGTGCCGCGCCGCAGCCTGAAACTGAGTGTGTGCCCAGCGTTGGCCGCTACGACCGCGCGCAGATCCTCGAACTCCACGGTCCGCTTGCCGTCCACCGCCAGGATCGCGTCGCCGATCTTCAGCCCCGCCGCCGCGGCGGAACTCCCCGGCGCGATATCGCCAATCACCGGCAACGGAATCTGTTGGCCCACCAGCGCGTTCAGCGCCGTAAACAGCACAATCGCGAGCAGGAAATTGGCCACCGGGCCGGCCGCCGCAACAATGGCGCGCGACAGCACCGATTTTTCGAAAAACGCCTGGCCGGGCCGGCTTGCCGACTGATCCATGGCGTTCTCCTCCGTCACGTTCAGCGCCATGCCGTGCATTTTTACAAATCCGCCGAGCGGCAGCACGCAGAGCTTCCAAACTGTTCCCTGCCTGTCGGTCCATGCCAGTAGCGACGGCCCGAACCCGATGGAGAACGCCTCCACATAAATGCCGCGCCAGCGCGCCGCGAGGTAGTGGCCCATCTCATGGATGAACACCAGCACGCCCAGAACGATGGCAAAGCTCAAAAGCGTATGCAGCACATGGGTCACGCCAGCCATAAAATCCCCAATTCAGGACACAACGATGCCACCTTAGCGCAGTTAGAATGTGTCGGCACCTACCGAAGGATGGGTTGCTGCGCAGCCCACCGCCGCCGTGCGACCGCGCGCTTGCACACATGCGGCCGCGACGCGCCTGGCTTCGGCATCCAGCGCAACCACCAAAGGCAGATTATCCGCCGCCCGTGGCCCCAGCTTCTCCAAGGTCGCCTCCACAATCGCGGCAATTTCCAGAAACCCGATGCGCCGATCCAGGAATGCCGCCACCGCGACCTCGTTGGCCGCATTCAGGATGGTCGGCGCACCGCCGCCCTCCTTCAAAGCCTCGCGCGCGATCCGCAGCGCCGGAAAGCGAATTTCGTCTGGCGGCAGAAACTCCAGCCGGCCCACCGCGGCAAGATCCAGCCGCGGCGAATGGGTGGCGATGCGCTCTGGCCAGGCCAGCGTATGGGCGATCGGGATCCGCATATCCGGCGCGCCCATCTGTGCGATCACGCTGCCATCCGTGTAGCACACCATGCCGTGAATCACCGATTGCGGATGCACCAGCACCTCGATCTGCGAAGGCTCCAGGCTGAACAGCCGCGCCGCCTCGATGACCTCCAGCCCTTTATTGAACAGGGTTGCGGAATCGATGCTGATCTTGGCGCCCATCGACCACACCGGGTGTTTGAGGGCCTTTTCCGGCGTGGCGCGCGCCATCTCCTCCATCGATGCCAGCCGGAACGGGCCGCCCGACGCCGTGAGCACGATTTTTTCCAAACTGTCGCGCGGGCTTCCAGCCAGCGACTGGAATATCGCGTTGTGCTCGGAATCGACAGGCAGCAACGTCGCTCCCGCCGCGCGCACCGCGCGCAGCATCACATCGCCGGCGGAAACCACTGCCTCCTTGTTGGCCAGCGCAATGGCCCCCCCGCGCTCGGCCGCAGCCAGCGTGGGCGCCAGGCCGGCAATGCCGGTGATCGCCGCCATCGTCCAATCGGCGCCGAGCCGCGCCGCCTCCAGCACCGCCTCCTCGCCGCAGGCTACGCCGATGCCGGTCCCTGCCAACGCGGCCTTCAGCGTGCCGTGCATCGAGGGATCGCTGCACACAGCGAACGCCGCGCCCAAGAGTTTGGCCTGGTCGGCGAGTGCATCGGCATTGCGGTTGGCGACCAGGGCGAGCACCCGGTAGCGGTCGCGGTGGGCGGCCAACAGGTCGGCCGTGCTCCGGCCGATGCTGCCGGTACTGCCGAGAACAGTCACAGTCTTCATACGCGCTCCGCCCTAAGAGACCCACATCATCGCGTGGGGCCGACTTGCCAGACTCCATAGCAGGGCCACGGGTGCCGCGGCGAGCACACCGTCCAGCCGGTCCAGCAATCCACCATGGCCGGGAATGATCCATCCGGAATCCTTCGCCCCGAAATGCCGCTTGATCGCACTTTCCAGCAGATCGCCCGCCTGCGCCACCAGGGAAAGCACCAGCGCCAGAACCGCCGCCCGCACCGGAGTCTCAAAGCCGGCGGCAGCCCCAGCCAGCACCGCAGCAACCGTGCCGCCAACCGCGCCCGACCACGTCTTCCCCGGCGAAATCTTTGGCGCCAGACGCGGCCCACCGATCAGGCGCCCGACCAGATATGCGCCGACATCCCCGGCCCACACCACCAGCACCACGAACAACACGTTGCGCAGCCCCGCCGGCCCCAGCCGCATCAGAAAGAGCGCGAGGCACCCCGGCCCAATATAGAGAATGCCTAAACCTAACGCCGGCCGATGGTAGGACATTGTCAGCAACACGGTGCCGAGCAGCAGCGCCCCTGCGCCTGCCATCGGTGAAACGAAGCCGGCCGCCAGCCCCGCCAGCAGCAGCGCCCGCGGTACCGCGCTACCCGCCTCAGACCGCGCCTTCAATCCGCACAGCCCCGCCCATTCCGCGCCCATGCCGAGCATGAGCAACCCCACCCAGCCCCCCCACCAGAAACCGCCAAACCACAAAGCCAGCAGCGTCATTGGCGCCATCACCAATGACGACAC
>Ga0116231_10010412_pt1 | contig 14987 bp, 14 predicted proteins | sample S1TSphgellanicum_2_FD_89695 | JGI IMG/M metagenome (GOLD analysis project Ga0116231, IMG submission 89695) | Host-associated microbial communities from peat moss isolated from Minnesota, USA - S1T2_Fd - Sphagnum magellanicum MG | ecosystem: Host-associated > Plants > Peat moss > Unclassified...
CAACAGTTGACGGCTTCCCTCGCGTTATCACGTTCGCGATCCCAAAGACCCTCACCGACGCACGTCGCCGACCTCAACCAAGAGCGGGCAGGCAACCTCGAGAGTCCTTCTAAGGGGCTACCGAAGAGCTATCTAGCCGGCGGCGCGAACGGCGGCCGCCATCACGCTCAGTCCGTCGTCGAGCTGCTCGTCGGTGATGACGAGTGGGGGCAGCAGGCGAATGACGTTGCCGTAGGTGCCACACGCCAGCGCGACCACACCGTTTTGGTTGCAGTAGGAAACGATGGATTTCGCCGCGGCCGCGTTAGCGTCCTTGGTCCCCGGCTGTACCAGTTCGAAGGCGATCATCGCGCCACGACCGCGAACGTCACCAATGATTGCGACGTCTTGTTGGAGCGTTCGCAGACTCCTTAGGATGATCGCTTCGAGTTCACGAGCGCGCGACGCGAGATTGCGATCTCGAAGGGTCTTGATGGTGGCGAGCGCCGCCACGGCAGCGACGGGATTGCCGCCGTAGGTACCGCCAAGTCCACCTTCGTGGACTTGATTCATCAACTCGGTGCGTCCCGTCACGGCGGCGAGGGGCATGCCACCCGCGAGTCCCTTGGCGGTGGTGACCAGGTCGGGAACGACGCCTTCGTGATCGACGGCGAACCAGTCGCCCGTGCGACAAAAGCCACTTTGAATCTCGTCGGCGATGAAGACCGCACCATACCTGGTGGTCCACTCCGAGAGCGCGGGAAGGAACCCCTCCGCGGGCACGATGAAGCCTCCCTCGCCCTGGATGGGCTCGATCAGAAGTGCGGCGACGTTGTTCGCGCCGACCTGGGTCTCGATCATCTTGATGGCGAGGGCCGCCGCCTCGGCACCCGAGAGTTCGTCGTGGTAGGGGTAACTCATGGGAACGCGATAGACCTCGGGGGCGAACGGTCCAAATCGGTCCTTGTACGGCATGTTCTTCGCCGTGAGTGCCAATGTCAAGTTCGTGCGCCCGTGATAAGCGTGGTCAAAGACGACGATCGCTTGTCGACCGGTGGCGAGTCGCGCGATCTTCACGGCGTTCTCCACGGCCTCGGAGCCCGAGTTGAACAGTGCGGAGGTCTTCGCGTGGGTTCCGGGCGTTACTTTCGCCAACTCCTCACACACCTCGACGTAACTCTCGTAGGGCGTCACCATGAAACAGGTGTGCGTGAAGGCGGCTACCTGGTTACTCACGGCGTCGATTAGCTCGGGCACCGCGTGGCCAATCGTCGTGACGGCGATTCCCGAACCGAGGTCGAGGATCCGGTTGCCGTCGACGTCGACCAGGATGGCCCCTTCGGCGCGTTCGATATAAATAGGAAAGCCGTTGGTGAGTCCCGCGCTCACGACCGCTTGGCGGCGTTCGTGCAGGGCCCGGGACTTGGGACCGGGAATTTCCGTGACGAGCTTGCGCGCGGCGCCTACCGAGGACTCAATTGACGAAACCATGGCGATCTCCTAGAGGTCGTGCGACTGACGTCGCAACCCTTCATCGTAGTTCGGTACGGTTTCGCTTTGAAAAGAGAGAAACGGGCGACTCACGTCACCCGTTTCTCTCTGGCGGAGGAGGTGGGATTTGAACCCACGGTGCCCGTAGACACAGCAGTTTTCGAGACTGCCCGATTCGGCCGCTCTCGCACCCCTCCGTCATTAAGTCTACCGGCCAACGGGGACGTCCTCCTGGGCCGTGCGTACGCTCGTTGGCCCCGCGACGTGGGCGGGTCGTCCCGGCGTACGCTCGTCAGCGTGACACGAGACACAGTTTCCGCGAGCGACGAGAAGTTCATGGACGTAGCACTCGACCAAGCTCACCGCGCACTCGAGCACGATGACGTACCGGTGGGCTGCGTGGTGGTACTCGATGATGAGGTGATCGGCGTTGGTGAGAATCGTCGCGAAGTCGAGGGCGATCCGACCGCCCACGCGGAGATGGTGGCGTTGCGCGACGCGGCATCGAATCGATCGGGATGGCGACTCGATGGCGCCACCGTGTACGTGACGCTCGAACCGTGCGTCATGTGCGCCGGCGCACTTCTAAACGCTCGGGTGCAACGACTCGTCGTGGGGGCGATGGACGAGAAGGCGGGAGCGGTGGGCTCGCGCTACAACGTTCTCTCGGATCCCCGGATGCTCCACGAAGTTCGCGTCACGTACGACGTTCGAGAATCTGAGTCGCGAGAGCTCCTGAGCGCGTTCTTCGCGGTTCGCCGAGGCTAGACGTGGCGCGTCGCCGAGTAACTCGTCGCGCAATTTTCGGGCCGACGATGCATTCGCGTCACCATTGCGAAAGTATTGGCCCGTAGGTTCTCGAGACGTGCGCGCGCAAACCAGTACCTCGTTGTCGGGCAGTCGGGTCGTGGTGGTGGGTGCAGGCATCCTTGGCACCATGCACGCCTACGCCGCGGTGCAGCGAGGGGCCACGGTGGTGCATCTCGAGCGCGACGAAGTGCCCCACGGCGCGACGGTGCGTAATTTTGGGCTGATTTGGGTGAGTGGACGTGCACCCGGTCGCGAATTGGCGCTGGCCCTGCGCGCGCGTGAGCTGTGGCGTGACATCGGAGAACTCGTACCGGGTGTGGGATTTCGAGCAAATGGCTCACTCACGTTGGCCGTGCGTCCCGACGAGATTGAGGTCATCGAAAAGGCCGTGGCGATGTCCGACGCGACCGAACGACGTTTCGAATTCGTCGACGTCAAAGAGATTCAACAACGAAATCCCTCATTGAAGGGGAATTTCCTCGGCGGTCTCTTCTGTGCGCTCGACGCGGCGGTTGAATCGCGTCAAGCCCTCGGCGCATTGAGGGACGCGATGACCGCGTCCGGGAACTATGAAGTTCTCCCCCATCGCGAGATCGTCGCCCTCGGCGACCACGAGATCGTTGATCATCGTGGCACCCATCACCAGGGTGACGAGATATTCATCTGCGTGGGAGCCTCGCTGAGTGGGTTCGCCCACGAACTCTTCCAGGGTGAGCCACTGCGCTCGGTACGTCTGCAAATGGCGGAAACCGCCCCCATGACGGCGACGCTCACGACGTCGGTCGCGAACGGTGACTCGTTTCGTTACTATCCCGCCTTTCGAGACTTCGCCGAGGTCCTCGCCCCCCAGGACCCGGGCGATGCGAAGTACGCCATCCAATTGTTGTGTCAACAACGTCTCCACGGAGGTCTCACGATTGGTGACACGCACGAAGAGGAGAGTCCCGCACGCTTCGAGACGCGCGACGAGCCGCTGGACCGAATTGCGACACTGGCGGCCTCACTGCTCGGCGATGGCATGCCCTCCATCGAACGACGTTGGAGTGGGGTGTATCACCAGCTCGCTGATCCCACAACCGATGAGGTCTACTACCGCAAGCGCCTTGCCAAAGGGGTGAGCGCGATCACCGGTGCGGGCGGGAGGGGCATGACCCTCGCCCCGGCTATTGCAGAGGAGAGTTTCCCATGACACGACTAGACGTCGCCTGCTTCGACATGGCGGGCACCACGATGATGGACGGCGGACTCGTCCTCGAGGCCTTTCGTCGGACGATCGAGGAGCTCGGTATTTCCGGGCAAGAGGCGCAGCGGGCGCACGAGTACGTCATTGCGACGATGGGACAATCGAAGATCGAGGTGTTCACCGCACTATTCGACGAGCAGGGCGCTCGAGCGAATGAGGCATTCGAGACCCATTTCGTCGACGCGGCGCGCGAGATGGGAGTTCGTGAGGTGCCCGGCGTGCGACAGATCGTCGAGGAACTGCGGTCGACGGATTTCGAGGTTGCGCTGACGACTGGCTTTTCGTCGTCGACTCGCGAGGCCCTCATCAAGGAACTCGAATGGGAGGATCTCTTTCCCGTTCGTGTCTCGCCCGAAGACGTGGGTCGAGGTAGGCCGGCGCCGGACATGCTCTTGTGGTGTCTCGTTCGACTTCGGGGTCACTCGGTTGATTCAATGCTGGTCGTGGGCGACACCGCGTCGGACATGCTGGCCGGTAAGCGAGCGGGAGCGGGCCTGTGCGTGGGAGTGCTCACGGGCACGGACGACGCGAATCGTCTTCGTGACAGTGGTGCTGATGAAGTCGTCAACTCGGTCGCGGACTTGATGGCGATTGACGCGGTGCGTAAAGCCGATAAATCGTGAACGAAGTGTGCACAATTTCTGAGTAATTGTCACGTTGCATCGCGACTCACGTCACGGGACGCTAACTCGCCACTCGTACTGTTCACTCGAACCACCACCCCGGTGTGTTCACTTTTAGGAGGCAGTACACGTGTTTGTGAACAGACTGAAAGTGCTAGTGGCCGCCGGATTGCTGAGCAGCTCGGCCGTGGCGGTGTCGTTGTCCAGCGGCAGCGCGTCGGCGTCGACGAGTTGTGACACGGCGACGTCAGCCGCCGCGTGCGGTGGAATGAGTGCACTCATTGCGGCGGCGAAGAAGGAAGGCGTGCTCAACGTCATCACGCTTCCCTCGAACTGGGCCAACTACGGCACCATCATCAAGGACTTCTCAAAGAAGTATGGCATCAAGATCAATTCGGAGAATCCCGACGGATCAAGCCAGGACGAGATCAACGCCGTGGAACAAGACAAGGGACGCTCGTCCGCTCCGGACGTCCTCGACGTCGGTACGAGTTACGCCACGAGCAATCTCAACCTCCTGGCACCCTACAAGGTGGCCACGTGGAGTGAAATTCCCGCGGCGCTGAAGGCCGCGGATGGAAAGTGGTTCGACGATTACGGCGGGTACGTCTCGATTGGCTGTAACACCAAGATCGTGGCGACGTGTCCTACGTCGTTCGCGCAGTTGACCAACCCGGAGTACAAGAACGAGGTTGGCATCAACGGCGACCCGACCGAGGCGTCAGCGGCCTTCTCCGCGGTCTTCGCGGCGGCGCTCGCGAACGGTGGTTCGTTCAACAACATCGAGCCGGGTATCCAGTTCTTCGCCACGCTCAACAAGGACGGTAACTACGTGCCGGGCGGAAGTGCGGCCACCGCGGAATCTGGCACCACGCCAATTCTCATCTGGTGGGACTACCTGCAGGACTCAATCAAGCAGGCGTTGCCGAGTTGGACCGTGAACATTCCCACGGACGCGAGTTACGCGGCCTACTACACCCAGGCGATTAGCGCGACCGCGCCTCACCCGGCGGCGGCCCGTCTATGGGAGGAGTTCCTCTACTCGACCGAGGGACAGAACTTGTGGCTCGAAGGTAACGCTCGCCCCGTTGAGTTGCCGGCGCTCGTGAAGGCGGGCACCGTGAACAAGACGTGGTTGGCCGAATTGCCCGCAGCACCGGCAGGAACGGTGACCTACCCGAGCCTCGCGCAACTCGCCACGGCGAAGAACGTGGTCGCCGCTGACTGGGCCTCGGCGATCTCGGGAAGTTAGTAAGTAATCAATGAAAAACCTCCTCTCTCCGTCGTCTGACACCTCCCCTCCCTCGGGTGTCAGTAACGATGACCGAGGTGGTCGCCCCGTCGCGGGTGCACTGGTGCGTTCCCTTCGCACCAGTGCACCCGTCATTCCCTTCCTCGTCTACATCACGCTCGGTTTGCTGATACCGACGCTGGTCATCGTGAACTTGGCGTTTCGTTCCGATAACGGAAAGTTCACGTTCTCGAACATCCACGCGATCTTGTCGGGCGGTCAGTACCTCACTGGATTCGAGAACAGCGTGAAGTTGGCGTTAGTAACGTCACTCGTTCCCGCCTTATTGGGGACGATGATCGCGTACGCCATTGCTGAGTCAAAGTTTGAATTCGTGAAACGACTCGTCGCCACGGCTTCGGGCGTGCTCGCGAACTTCGGAGGTGTGAATCTCGCCTTCATGTTCGTGGCTTCATTCGGAGCGTCGAGCATCGTCACCGGTTGGTTGTCTCGATTGGGATTCAATCCTTGGAACCACGGCTTCGATCTCTACAAGCTGTGGGGCGTGGCGTTCGTGTATATGTACTTCCAAATACCTCTGATGGTCCTCGTCATTACGCCCGCACTCCAAGGTTTACGCCCAGCCTGGCGAGAAGCTGCGGAAAACCTCGGTGCATCACGGTGGCGTTACTGGCGTCACGTGGGCATACCGGTGCTGCTCCCACCCGTTCTCGGCAGTACCTTTCTGTTGTTCGGCAGCGGTCTCTCCGCCTACGCCACTACCGAAGCGTTGACGGGCGGCACCATCGCGATCACTCCCATTCAGATCGGCGCGTATCTGCAAGGCAACGTCATCTCCGGTGAGGAACACATTGGCTACGCGTTGGGCTTTGGCATGATCGTGCTCCTCCTTCTTTCGATCATTGGTTACGTCTTTCTTCGTGCGAGGTCGTCAAAGTGGCTTCAGTAGTTGCGGATAACATCGTCGACTTCGAGTTGCCACTCGTCGCGCCCGAGGCCACCAAGCGTCGGCGGATTCGCTGGGGTCGCGGACTCTTACTGTGGCTCGCGGCCGCCTACTTCATCATTCCGCTCTACGCCGCGCTGAAGTTCTCGCTGCAGAACATCAACGGCAAATTTTCTCTCTCGCCGATCACCGCCATTCCGAGTCAACCCGGACTGGGTGCGGCCTTCTTTCTCTCCATGCGCTTGGCGGCCGTCACCCTCGCGATCGTCCTGTTCTTGATGGTCCCCACGATGGTCTACGTCCACATGAAGATGCCGCGCTTTCGCCGTTTCATGGAGGTCGTCACGATCCTGCCGATCGTGATTCCCCCCATCGTTCTCATCCTCGGCGTCCTCGAGGCGTCACCTCTCTGGCTGAAGTCGTCGCCCTATCTGTTGTCACTCATGTACGTCGTACTGTCGATGCCGTTCGTCTATCGATCACTCGATTCGGGACTCGGTGCGCTCGACGTGAAGACGCTCGTTGAAGCGGCTCGTTCACTCGGGTCGAGTTGGCTGTCGACGATCTGGCGCGTGCTCGTGCCCAATCTGCGATCGGCGTTGCTCTCCGCCACGGTGCTCACTCTGGCCCTGGTACTCGGAGAGTTCACCATGGCGAGTCTCGATCTATGGGAGACGCTCCCCGTGTGGATCGTGGACTTTGACCAAACCAATGCGCACATCTCTACCGCCGTGGCGATGATTTCGTTGCTGGGCACGTGGGTGCTCTTGACGTTGATTGTCTCCATTGACCGATCAAGCTCTCGAAGAAGAAGGAAGAACCGCATCTCATGATTCTCGAAAATCCTGTCGCATCGTCACAGAGTGAACTCCACGCCACGGACCAGGGCGTCCCGGTCGTCCTCGACGCCCTCGTTCGTCAGTTCGGCTCGACGAGGGCTCTCGACGGTCTCTCAATCGATATCGCGCCGGGTGAGTTCATCGCCCTCCTCGGGCCCTCGGGGTGCGGCAAGACCACCGCTCTCCGTTGCCTCGCGGGTTTTGAACAGCCCGATAGCGGCGCCATACTCGTTGGTGGCCAAAACATGTCGGGCGTCGCGGCCCAACGCCGCGACATGGGAATGGTCTTTCAGAGCTACTCACTGTTCCCGAATATGAACGCGCGCGACAACGTGGCGTTCGGACTCCAACTTCGACGTCAGCGGGCGAACGCTCGACGGAGTCGAGCGAACGAACTCCTCGAACTCGTGGGCTTGAGTGAGCACGCGCTGAAGTATCCTCACCAACTCTCCGGTGGACAACAGCAACGCGTCGCGCTCGCCCGCGCGTTGGCGATTGAACCCCAGGTACTGCTCCTGGACGAACCATTGTCGGCGCTCGACGCCAAGGTTCGAAGTGAACTCCGTGATCAGATTCGAGCACTCCAACAGCGTCTCGCGATCACGACCGTGTTTGTGACCCACGATCAAGAAGAGGCCCTCTCGATGGCCGATCGCGTGTGCGTGATGTCACGAGGGCGGGCCGAACAGATCGCGACACCTTCCACGCTCTACGCACAACCAGCCACCGCCTTCGTCGCCGAATTCGTCGGCGTCTCGAGTCGTGTGCCGGTCACTCGGACGAAGGACGGGGTCGAACTCTTTGGGAAGAGCGTGAAGATACGGGGCGACGCCGCGTCCGTGCCGTCGACCGAGATCGACGCCCTCCTTCGTCCGGAGGATGTCGTCGCGCGCACTTCGAACCAAGGGCTGGGCGTCGTCAATCATCGGAGCTTTCTCGGCGCCACGACTCGACTAGGTGTCGGTATCGCGGGATCGACGGTCAAGGTGGACGTGAAGAGCAGCGAGGCGGAAGACTTTGAATTAGGTACTCGCGTCGATCTCTCACTCAACGCGCACGACGTCCTCGTCACCGAACGGCGTGCAAGCGAGTAAGTAATCCCTCGTACTCGCGAAGTGTCCCCACCTCGAGATCCTCAATCTTTGCCTGGTCGTCCCACGAGCGCAGGGCCAGCGCACTCGCGAAGTGGGGATCGGATTCGAAGCGCTCGCACTCCTGGGGGCTCAACAACCCGCCCTGGATCTCGAACGTGAGCTTCGACGCCGCGGAGAGTTGTTCGTAATAGTCGGGGTCCCTCGTACAGCGCCAGCGTTTCGCGAGTACGTGCAAGGCCACGGGTTCGGCCACCGTCGGACCAAACAGTGACGCGAGGAGTTGCGCGCCCCGCACCTCGTGGTCATCGTCAACGAAGTCGTCCGCCACTGGGGACTTTTGATGCTCACTGATCAGATGACCCACGTCGTGCAAGAGCGCGGCGGCGATGAGCTCGTCGGGGGCGCCGTCCTTCGCCGCGAGTGCGGCGCATTGAAGCCCGTGTTCCACCTGATCGACGGATTCGCCGTAGTGCGCGTGACCTCGCTCCTCGTAGAGTTCGAGGAGTTCATCCACGGTCGTCGGTACCCTCATCGCCGCCCCCTTCGTTCGTCACGTCCTTCGTATCGCCGAGAGTAGGGGGCGACCGTGAATTTCCGGTGTCCAATAAGTCACGGGAGGGAGAATCCTGCACGGCGCTCCTCGTGACTTCTGAGAACTGGCGTGGAGCGGAAAACTTTGATGTCCGAATTCGGGACGCCGTTTCCGCGCGGAGTCCGTAAATTACTCAGTATGCAGACTCTGGACGAAGCGCGATGGATCGCCGTACAGAACCGAGACGAAACGTCCCTCGGGGTCTTTTTCTACGGCGTTGCGTCCACGGGGATCTACTGCCGCCCCGGCTGTGGTGCGCGTCGCCCGCTTCGACGGAACGTCACGTTCTTCGCGACGCCCGAGGACGCCGCGGCGGCGGGCTTTCGAGCGTGCAAGCGATGCCGACCCGATCAGGAGGGGGCGACGGACGAAATGATGGCGGTGGTCGCCCAGGTGTGTCGAACGATGGGGCAACCGGGGCGTGCGCCGTCCCTCAAGGAGATCGCGAGGGACGTGGGCTATAGCGAACGGCACCTGCGCCGACGCTTTCAAGAAGTCGTCGGCGTCTCGCCCGCGACGTACGCCCGCGCGCAGCGGTCGGCGCACGCGCGCGAGGCGTTGAGGAGTAGCGCGACGGTGACCGAGGCGGTGCTCGACGCCGGATACGGCTCCTTCCGCGCGTTCTACGACCACGGCGCTTCGACCATCGGCATGTCACCCGACCGCTTTCGAAGGGGTGGCCTCGGTGAGAAGATTCGTTACACGTCGGTCCAGACCCCGCGAGGTGTCGTCGTCATTGCGTGCACGGCCCGTGGGGTGTGCGACGTGCGAATTGGCCGTGACGAAGACGAGCTCATCAGTGAGATGAGGGCTCTTTTCCCTCGAGCGATCGTGCAACGTGATGACGAAGGGCTTCTGCGCGTCGCCGAAGCCGTGGCGGCCGGCGCCGACGGACATCAGACGGCGGCGCAGCTGCCCCTCGACGTACAAGGAACCGTGTTTCAGATTCGAGTCTGGGAAGCGCTGCGCAGAATACCGTCGGGCGAGACCCGCTCCTACGCGCAGATCGCCCAGGAGATTGGCGCGCCGTCCTCGATACGGGCCGTGGCGTCAGCCTGCGCGGCGAATCGGACGGCCCTACTCATTCCGTGTCACCGCGTTCGCCGCAGTGACGGTTCGCTCGGCGGCTATCGCTGGGGCGTCGAGACCAAGGCGGCACTACTGCGCGCGGAGGCGCGCGTGGCTCAGTCGGAAGTGTCGCCGAGCGAGGACGCGTCGCCCCAGTGACGTTCTTGACATGAAGTTTCAGTGGCGGAGGAGGTGGGATTTGAACCCACGGAAGGTTTCCCTTCACACGATTTCCAATCGTGCCGATTCGGCCGCTCTCGCACTCCTCCCGAATTACTACCGGCTCGCAAGGCTACCCGAGACCGCCGCGCTAAGAGTCCGGTAGCCTCGTTAGCGCCGAGGTCCACAGCGGTGGTCGGGTCCCGTGCGACGGACGTTCGTGAACCGAGTCAGGGGTGGAAGCCAGCAGCTCTCAGCGGATTGTGCCGGGTGCCACGGATCGCCTGACCACTGCTTTGGACCTCGGCTCCATACAGGGCGCAATTAGCATGCGAGGGTGGCTGACGTACACCCCATCCCCAACTCCGTTGACGGGGTGACGTCGCTATATCGGCGCTTTCGTCCGCAGTCCTTCGCGGAGATCCGAGGTCAGGATCACGTGGTGCGAGCACTGCAAGGTGCCGTGCGAAACAATCGCGTCTCGCACGCGTACCTCTTCTCCGGCCCGCGCGGTACGGGTAAGACGACGGCCGCGCGCGTCCTCGCCAAGGCGCTCAACTGCGAGAATCCCGTCGACGGCGACGCGTGCTGCGTCTGCGCGAGTTGTGTCGCGATCACCAAGGGATCGTCGCTCGACGTCACCGAACTCGACGCCGCCTCGAACAATGGCGTCGATGATATTCGTGACATCACGGCGGGCGCGTGGCACGGCACGCCGGGACGCTGGAAGGTGTACATCTTCGACGAGGTCCACCAACTCTCCAAGGCCGCGTCCGCGGCGTTACTCAAGACCCTGGAGGAACCACCCCCGCACGTCGTCTTCGTCCTCGCGACCACCGATCCCCACAAGGTTCTGCCCACCATTCGTTCACGGACCCAGCAGCTCGAATTCCGACTCATAGGTGGCGACACGCTGAAGGACCTCCTGCGTGAGGTGAAGGGTGCGGCGGGCTTGAACGTCGACGACGCGACGATCGAGACCGCGGTGCGACTGGGGCGAGGTTCGGCGCGCGACGCTCTCAGCTCACTCGACCAGCTCGTCGCGACGGGTTCGTTGGGTGACGCGCAACCTCAATTCGAGGGACTCTTCGACGCGCTTCGCGAGCAAGACGCGGTCCAAGCCCTCGTTGCCCTCTCGGTCCTTCGTCAGGGGGGGTGGGACGTCGAACAACTCGCCGAGAGTTTTGTCGGGGAAGTACGACAGGCGTTCCTCCTGCAAGTCGCCCCCGAGGTCGCCGACGTCGTCGACGCCGAACGTGCGCGGCTCGCGGAATGGGGATCCGCGCTGGGACTTGCGCGCACCCTACGCGTACTTGAGACCTTTGGGAGGGCGATGCGTGAGATGAAGAGTGCCCCCGACAAGACGGTGATTCTTGAGGTGGCCCTCGTGCGTCTCGTCAAGCCCGAACTCGATTCGACCATTGATGCGCTCGCCGAACGAATCACCGTGCTCGAGCGCGCCGTGCGTGCGACGGCGTCGGTGACCGAGGCGCCTCGCCGTGAGGCCCTTCGACCGATCGGTACGAAGGACACCGCGACGTCCGGCGCGCACCTCGACGATCGCGGGGCCGTCGTTCCCACACCTGCCCCGTCGAGCGACGCCACTCCCACGCCCGTAGTGGAGTCTCCAAGCGAGAACGGGTTGGATTTCGACGACGTGCGTGACCGGTTCATTCATCGGGTGGTGCCGCGCACCTCGAGATCGGCGCAATTGTTGTTAAAGACCGCCGAGGTCCGCTCGCTCGATGGGAATTGCCTCACCATTGCGCTGGCGAGCGAGGAGATGCGTCAGAACACCGAGATGATCGTCCAAGGACTTCGCAGTGCGCTCGAGCACGAATTCAAGACCGCACTTTCCGTTACGTGGATCGTGGACACCTCGATCATCGTCGCCGCGCCCGCGCCCGTTTCACGTCCAAAACGTGCGCCCGTGGTGGAACCGCAAGGCGACGACGAGATCTACGAATCCGACGAGAGCGTCGTCACGGTGGCGTCGGCTGCCGATCACCTGATCACCGAGATGTTCCCCGGGGCCGAGGAGATCCGTTGAACTATCCGCCGCCACTGCAGGCCGTCGTTGACGAGCTCGGTCGATTCCCGGGCGTGGGACCCAAGTCAGCGCAACGGATCGCCTTTTGGCTCATGCGCCAGCCGAACGAGGACGTCGATCGTCTGGCCACGTCGCTTTCGGACATGAAGTCCAAGCTCGCCTTCTGCGAACGCTGTTGCAACATTGCCGAGGCCGGTGGTCTCTGTCCCATCTGCGCCGACGACCGTCGCGACCAGACGACGATTTGTGTCGTCGAGAGTCCGCCCGACGTGCTCGCCGTCGAGCGATCGGGAGCCTTTCACGGCACGTATCACGTGCTGCACGGTGTGCTCAATCCCCTCGAGGGTGTCACGCCGGATCGACTGCGTATCCAAGAACTGATACATCGATTGAACGGTCCCGTCAAGGAGGTGATTCTCTGTTTCAATTCGAACCTAGAGGGCGACGCGACCGCCATGTACTTGAGCCGACTGCTGCAGGTGCCCGGCCTCGTGGTCTCCCAACCCGCGAGTGGACTGCCCGTAGGCGGTGACCTGGAGTTCGCCGATGACTTGACCTTGGGTCGAGCGATTGACGGGCGGCGTATTCTCGCCGATTAGGCGAAGCGCACGACGCACAGCGCTCCCACGACCAGACTGTAGATGCCAAATGGCACCAGGTTTCTCGTCGTGAACCATTTCGCGAGGAAGTTCACTGCGACGTACGCGCTCACCATCGCACAAAGCGCACCCACGAGTGTTTGTGTTCGAACACCATCACCGAGTGATCCCATGAGCGACGGCAGTTTGTAGAGACCAGCCATCAAGATCACGGGCGTGGCCAGCAGGAACGCGAAGTTCGCCGACTCCTCGTGGTCGAGGCCAGAGGTGAGTCCCGTCACCATCGTGACGCCACTCCTTGAGATTCCCGCGAAGAGCGCGAGAATCTGTGACGAACCAATGACCAGGGCGTTCCCTGGCGACATCGTGGCGATCCGCTTGAAACGGGCGTGGCGACCCACGTTGCGACGAAGTCGCTCGCCCACGAGCAAGATGACGCCATTGACACAGAGAAACACGGCCGCGGCGAGGGGTTTGTCGAAGAGCACCCGAAGCTTGTGCTCGAGCACGACGCCCACGATCCCCACCGGCACGCTGCCGAGCGCGAGGACGAAGAGCAGTCGGTAGTTGGCGTCGATGTGAGGACCGTTGAGTCGCCACAGTGAGCCCACACCGTCGCGCGGGACTCCGCCAAGTTGGTGAAGTAATCCGCGAAGGAGTGCGAGCCAGGTCGCTCGGTAGTACACGATGAGACCGATTGCCGTGCCGACGTGCAACCCCACGAGGAACACGAGGAAGAAGGATTGGGACTGGGTCTGACTGTTTACGAGATTGTGCCAACCAAGGAGAGCCGGGACGAGGACACCGTGGCCCAGACTCGAGACGGGGAAGAGTTCGGTGAGCCCCTGGACAAGTCCCATGACGATGGCTTGGAAATACGTGAGGGACGCGGGCACGACGCCACGCTATGCGAAGAAGGGGGTCGTGACAGTTTGCTAAAACTATCTCAGTGCGCTACCTGACGATCGTCCGACACGCCAAGGCGAGGCCGGCGCGCGCTGGCCATTCGGACTACGAACGCACGTTGAGTGATCACGGTGTCGCTCAGTGTGCACAGCTTCGCGCGTGGGCGCTCGACGCGAATGAGCTCGCGCGGTTCGGTCCCACCACGGCACTCGTCAGCGCCGCGGCGCGCACGCGTGAGACGTTCGTTCGTTCGTTCGATGAGACCCCCTTCGTCAGTCATTGTCACTTCAGCGAGTTGATCTATAACGGTGTTCGTGACGTCTCCGCGGAAGACGTACTCATCGATCTCGCCGCAATCGACCCGGTACGCACCTCGCTACTGGTCGTGGCGCACAATCCCTCGGTGCTCGAACTGCTCCTACTGCTGACCAAGAAGCCGCCGAAGTCGGTGCTTCGCGAGGGCTACCCGCTGGGTGGGGCGTTCGTCTTAGCCCTCGGGGAGAACGTCCAAGTCGGAATGGGCACGTACGAATTGGTCGCGAGCTACGTCCCTGACTAGAGCGTGCGAAGAATCGCCGCGTCGCCCTGACCGCCTCCGCCACACAGCGCGACGGCGGCGACACCGCCACCACGTCGTTGCAGTTCGAGCAAGGCCGTTAAGGCGACGCGCGTACCGGACATCCCGACCGGGTGACCAAGGGCGATCGCTCCGCCGTTCACGTTGACGCGGTCCTCGTCGATACCGAGCGCATCCACCGACGCGAGTCCCACCGCGGCGAAGGCCTCGTTGATCTCGAAGAGGTCAATGTCGCGCACGTCGATATTTGACTTCGCGGCGGCCTTCACGATGGCGTTCGAGGGTTGGTTCAGTAGTGACGTATCGGGGCCGGCGACCTGTCCGTAACTTACGAGTTCGCCAATGGGAGAGAGTCCGAGGGCGCGAGCACGTTCTTCTGACATGACGAGCACCGCCGCCGCGCCGTCGGAGATCTGCGAGGCATTACCAGCGGTGATCGTGCCGTCCTTCTCGAAGGCCGCACGAAGTTGACCCAGCGACTCCACCGTGGTCTCGGCTCGGACACCTTCGTCGGTGTCGATGATCTTCGGATCGCCCTTTCGTTGTGGCACGGCGACACTGACGATCTCTTCCTTGAATCGACCTGACGAGATCGCCGCCGCCGCCAATTGATGGCTTCGCGCGGCGAACTCATCTTGTCGTGCCCGCGAGATCCGTCCGCCGTTGTAACGCTCGGTCGACAGTCCCATGGCGCACTGGTCGAAGGCGCACGTCAGTCCGTCGAACATCATGGCGTCGACGACCTTCTGGTCACCGAGG
>Ga0116231_10010416_pt1 | contig 14979 bp, 17 predicted proteins | sample S1TSphgellanicum_2_FD_89695 | JGI IMG/M metagenome (GOLD analysis project Ga0116231, IMG submission 89695) | Host-associated microbial communities from peat moss isolated from Minnesota, USA - S1T2_Fd - Sphagnum magellanicum MG | ecosystem: Host-associated > Plants > Peat moss > Unclassified...
AATTGGGGCAAAAAAAAAGAGAAAAAAATCCTTGAATTATGTGATTACATAATGCAATATTTACATCAAAACCAATTAGATTAAACATCAGGTCACAAAAGGCCTCAAGATCACAACAAAACAATAGAAGGCCCTAAACCCTAAACCCAAACGCCTGTAAAATTCAATAAACCATTTTCTATAGAAAAAAAATGACAGCAAAAAAAATTGTACAAAAAGACCGCGGTGGTTTCACACTTCTCCCTGCTCTGGAAAAGTTACGCTAATGAACGCTAATAAGAGCTCTAAGGTACGCTAATTCGAGTGGGCGTCAACCGTCCGACGCTAGCTTAGGTTGGCGTGTTAGCGTTCATTGGCGTATCCCTTGCCTTCGTCTCTCTCGCGAGTGCGCTGGGCAATGCTCTGTTCTCTGTACAGATCCGGACAACAGCCCAGCTGCTGCAGATGACATAGGATGTGGCACGATCTGCGACCTGCTGAGAAAAATTAGGAACCTAAGGATGATGTCTGGTGCGTAGAATCTGAAGCAAAAGGTGGCGGAATAAAATTTTTTTAGCAGGAAGTAGACTTCTCCAATTTGGTTTGGATATAGCTAGCTTAGTTATGGAGAACGGGATCATCACGAAGGGATCTGAACGTGGTGAGCAGGAAACGGAGGAGACGGTGTTGCGACCTTTTTCTGTGGGCTCATTGCCTTCCATATACTACATCCCTGATTTCGTGTCTCCGGCAGAGCAGAATCACCTCCTCCATCAGGTTGGTGTCGAACTCTTTAACCCTGTTTTTCTTTTTCTCCATGGTAATCTATCTCTAGGTCTCGGGAATAGAGTTTCAAACTACCCGTGGATGATCATGTGATCTCGAAATCAAAATCTGTTCGTAAAGACTTGCTTTCGGCTACTTTTCAATACTTTGAAGGAAGATGATCGATCTGGTAAGGTTCTTGTACTACATACCCAGCCTTCAGGTTTCAAGAGCGACCCATGCTCACGAACACTTGAGGAAGTCGCTCAAGGATGGCTATGAATTTTGCGTTTAGGGTTTTAGGGTTTTGGACTCTCTGCAAAGAAGCCGCAATCACGGTTGCAAGAAGGAAATGGTTGGGATATAATTGAGCTTCTTGTGTTTGTGATTTGGTTATGCATGAGAGCTACAACTTGTGAGCGTGGAATATATGTGCGGGGACGAAGACAAACCGCACCTTCTGAGAAACAGAATTAGGGTTTGGTGCTCTTTTGTTGCAGAGCTAAGAATTAGGGTTTGGTATCTCTTTTGTTCTTTTGTATCTTACTGGAGTGCAGCCCCCCTGACAGATTGTGCCTTGACACAAATTTCATGTTCCTGCAGATTTGGTTTTGGTGTCATTGTTGTATTTTAGTAAAGAAGGTGTGAACTGCTTCTGCATATGGCGTGAAGTGCTGCAACATATTGCTTTCAGCACTCACTCATGAGTTTTGACTTTTAAGCAAGCAGAAAAAGTGTTCAGAACCCTCTTGGCTTTTCTTGCAGGTGAATGGTGCCCCTATGACCAAGTGGAAGATGTTGAAGAACCGGCGGCTTCAGAACTGGGGTGTGTTTAAAGAATCTCATTTCTTGCAATTTTTCATAGAAGTCTGGTCATTCTTTTGTGTTTTTGCATTTGGCATTTGGCATTGAGCAAAGGCCAACAGTAAATCTTCAACAATCAATACTAGTTGAGCAATCTGGAAATGATGTTTTGTGTGGCTTTGACAACAGGTGAAGTCTTTGCATGCTGTTCTCAATCAATGACTTTTCTGACTGCAAATATACAAATACAAAGTTTTAAACCTTGGAGCTAGATTTTTGTGTGTGTGTGTGTTTCCCGCTTCATGCTCTTGCAGCATTCCATTACACTTTTAGAGGCATGATGAGGTTGATGATTGAGGGCATCAGGTTCAGATTTGGTTTAAGATTTAGAGATCAGGGGTCTCAGGTTCATCCCCAACTCCTAGCTCACTCAGAAGGCTGATTGTTGCAAGTACTCAATGAATGAAACAGGTGGCGTTGTGCATGAGAAGGGCCTGCTTGCACAAGTGTGTTAGTATCACCATCTTATTGTCACCTCTTTCCTACCTTTAGTAAGCAAGCATTATTCATAAACCTGAGAATAATGGCAAACATCACATATTGATTGATGCATAAATCTCCTGTCAGTGATGATAAGTTCAAGTCCTATTCAATAACCAAACAATCACTGTTACACAGAGAGTTTTGATTCGAAGTATGCATACCTCCAATTCTGCAGTTCTGAGTTAAGTCCCAACTTCATTGGCAACTGAATTGGTTTTCTTGGTTTGATGAATGCAGTGCCACCATGGTTGATAACTGTGACTCAGAGGATAGCAAAAGAAACAACCCTGTTTCCGGCACCTATCAACCACGTTCTTGTGAATGAATATCTTCCAGGCCAGGGTATCATGGTGTGCACCTTACCTCTATGGCAGATTCTTCTATCTGTTCACATTCTTCATCAAATGCTGTGATTCTCAAGGAGAACTAGATGCTTAATTGCATGACCTGCTTGTCTGGGGCTGTTTGCCTCCAGGATACTGATGGGCAGTTCAAGGTAGAAAAGTATTATTGAGCTAGGTCTTGTCTTGAATATGTTGGATCCCTGCTGATTATGTCTGGCACATGCACCTAAGGTGATAGAGGTTTTTGGTGTATGTGGAGAACTACAGGACTTGAATGTATATAGCATCTAATTAGACTATGTTGTGCAGCCACATCAAGATGGTCCACTCTATCATCCAGTAGTGGCAATTTTGTCTCTGGGATCTCCAGCCCTGATGCACTTCACTCCACATGCTCGCATCCTTGGAATCACCAAAGAAGGTACTTCACGACTTGCTGATAAGTCAAGGTTTGCATTATGTTCTGGCAACAGACATCACAGGCAAACTTCCATGTTGGGTTATATTATACTAAACCAGAAAAAGCCTCATTGATACAGTTGGCAACAAACTGTAATCTGGAATGAACCATAGTGTCTCAGAACTTGAAATTGGACTGCGTCAGGAAACAGTGAAAGAAGGGTTTTTTCACTTGCAGTTTCATCATTCAGCTGATAACAAAATGCAGGGATTGGTGGGTGAGAGAAAAGTTTTCACTTGCACTTTCATGATTGAGATGGTAACAAAATTTCAGGGATTGACGAGCAACAGCAACAGCACACAAGATCTCAGGGAGGAAAAGAACTGTCTACATTTTCAGTAGCTCTGATGCCTGGGAGCCTGCTGGTTTTCAAGGACTCTGCATATGAAGGTCTGTAATCATTGGTACCTGTCAACAACACCATCCAATTTGAGTTTTTTGTGGAAGATGATGACCATCAAATTGCTGAAAATTATTTGTGTTGTGTTTGCAGATTATCTGCATGGGATTGATGAGAGCTCAGAACACATGTTGGATGAGACGGTATGCATTCTCTGTGACACCCACACACACGAGTCATGCTCTTCAGAGTTTTGCATAATCATTGGAAATGTTAGGCAGTTTTGTAGGATTGACTGTGAGTACATGTCTACTTTCTGGTTGCAGGTAGTGAATGCATATGCATGCATTTGTCAAGATGAAGATAGGCATAGAGATGGTCTTCAAGAAGTGCAGTCAATGCCAGCAGAAGAGCAATGCACTAAAGGCATCCTGAGAAGAACTGGAACTCGGGTTTCTCTCACATGCAGACATGTTTCAAAAATACAGAAAAACTTCCTTCGACTTTAGTCATTGTTCAAGGGGAGTTTGTAGGTTACATTTTTTTGGTGGTCATTTGCTGCAATATGACCAGAATTTGGAAGCCTGATTTTTTTGTAATTAAAATTTTCATTCCATTCGCTCTGGCTTATTGTGATTAGTCACACCATTATTAACAATGATCAATTTCAATGTAGATTCTGGTATTTTATCCTAAACCCTACAGTGTTGTTTTTTAATCTGGGTAGAATCATATGTCCATATTGAAAGAAAAAGAGAATTATATATGTGGATCGAGAGTACATGTCATCTTTTTGGCAAATGAGCAGTCTTCCATTTTTTGGTGGATATTGCCAAACATCAAAAAGGCGGGGAAAAAGCATCTCACAATGTTGGTTATGTCTTATTGAAGTTACCTGTTGATTTTTTCTTTTCCATTTTGACACTTAGGTTTTCTTCAAGTCCACAATATTGATGCTTTTTCAATGTGCCTCTTCTACCTTTTTCTGGTTTTTGGATGTGTACTTCATCATTAGCACTAAATTAATCTTTTATAAACTTGGTTCTTTAATATTGGTACCAAGGTTTTTTGTTTTCTTGTATACAAAATTAATGGTGAAAAGCATATTTCATTTCGGGTGACATGTAAGGTAACTTTCACAATACCAAATTTAAGGTTCATTATATCAATTGCTAGAACACTAGAGGGATTTCAAGCACAACATGACATGTTGAATTCCAATTTGAACAATTGAAATAGGGTTGTTGGAAGGGACATCCCTAGAGTCCCTCTTGGCATCCCTAGCATAAGGCTTTTTTTTCTTTTTAAACTTAAAGTTCATATTTAAGATGGGTGAAAGTTGAAACCAGTGTTGTGCAGGTACTTGAATTGAAGTATTAAAAGTTAAAACCAATGGTTCTGGATGTGGGTATCAACAACTTGACCTCGCTAAATCTAAATATTAAGAACTAGATCTAAACCTTTATTTGGGAACTGTCAATCACAGTAAAATCGAAGTAAAATTCAAAACCTTTCACCCACCTATTTTCAGTGGAGGAAACCCTAGAGGACCTAATCGGGTTTTAATGTTTTAAACAATAACTATTAGGGTTTAGGGTTTCTCTCGTCACCTGAATTTGTGTGTTTGAGTTTCCTTTTTGTAGATAAGTTGTGAGCTCTAATTTTGATCTATTCAATTTTTCTAAGTATGTGCTATGATTATTGTCTATCTGAGCTCTAATTTCTCTAGTGCTTCCATTTTTCTTGTGTATGTGCTTATTTTGAAATCAGAACCCTAAATCCTAATTGTACCTAGAATTGCATTCACTTCAACAACCCTAAACCTTACACCCAATAATTGCCCTGAATTGAGAGAAATAAATTGAATGACATTCGAAGGTTCTAAATTTTTTTTTAAAAAAAATTCAAAACCTTATCCGAATGGGTAACCAAAAATTAAAAATATAGAATACCCAAGACCATATGTTCTCTTCAAAATCAATACTCACACAACACCAATTCAAATTTATCTTTTATTGGTGTGCCCAAAAAATTTCTTGGCACCTTAGCCATGTTTTTCAACATCCTTTATCATGCTTCTAGACATCATGTTATCTTCCCCATTGCACTTAGCATCCCTAGTGCTAAAAAAAAAGAAAATAAATCTTTTTGTTTCTTTTTTAACATCCCCAATGTGCTTTTGGGCATTGTTGTCATCCCGTGGTTTCCTTCTTGACACCCCCATAATTAAGAATTTTTTTCGATGTGCTTTAACACCATTGTCGCGAAAAAAACCTTAAAGTAGTTGGGAAGTTTACTATGGGTCAAATCTTTTTCACCTTGGGGTTGAAAAGAATAGCTTTAAATAATGAGCTTGAGATCAAGGTTTTGAGCAAGGACTACTGGTGCATGTAGTTTAGGTGCATGTTAGGAGGCCATGGGTGAAAGGACATGTTGAAGTAGAATCGAAGTATGATAGTTCGTATCAAAGTGAGACTATGAAAGGGCTTGGAAGAAAAAGGGGCAAGATGGATCTAGCACGAACACAAGTGGTTGTGGACAAGCCCAAAAGGAGGTACAACTTTAAAAAGGAAAAGGAAATGAAAGCTTGAAAAGTTGAAATGTTGAAGCTCAAAAAGCTTGGGGAGATGTTTCAAAGTAAACCCTTGAACTCTAATGATGAAAAGAATGTTAGAGAGATTGTGGAAAAAAAAAGAATCTACCCTAAGATAAGCTAGAAAAAGATCGCAAAGGCAAGAATAAAAGGTTCCTTGTCCAAAAATAGAAAATTTTCTTTGGCAAAGGACAATAGGAAACAACAAATCCAAGAGGAACTTGTTCAAGTGGACTTCAAGTCATCAAGCAAGGGTGACAACTTGACCCTCCCATTAACTTTTCAAAAAAGAAATAAGGGTGGAAAGCCACCCAAGGAATGTAAATAATGTTGAAAGAAGTTTTAATTTTGCAAAGCATGGGGGATGGGATGTCCAAGGTAAGAATGAGATGTTGGCTTAAGAGCAAGCTTTTATGGGGCTTGTGATGAGGGCATTGAACCTTTTACTTATTGGGGATGTAGTGGAGTTGGTTAATTCCTTTCAAACCATGATCCTATAGCAAAATGTGACCCAACAAGCTTTAATGCAAGTGTTAGTTGAAAAGGGAATGGTGTCAACATTCGTGAATATAACATCGATGAAACTCATCAATGCAAGGTATATGAACCCTTTCATTAGGAATGAGGTGAAAATGAAGAGAGTTCATGAATGGGTTCTACAAGTGGAAGCTTACATGTAGATTCAATGTTTGATCATGGACTTGGAATGGTTCTGCATCGTTCAAACCTTGTTGAAGGTCCATGCCAAAGTTGGCTCTAAGTTAGTGAACTTACATATGTTCAAATTATAATTTTGCATTGGCAAATGTTGGAATAAATGTGGTAGTTTTTTCTAAGTTAGAGCCAATTAAGTTTTTTGTTTTGTTGATGCAAAGTGAATATGAGAAGAGATCCAAGCCAAATGTGGTAATGTAACTCTCCAAATGCATTTTTTATTCACTTAATAAACTTTCAAACATTTTAATGAACAAATTACCTAAATCCTTTCCTTTATACAAAAAGGTTAACCATAAGACTGAAATGGTGCCTAGGTCAATCAATTTTGTCATCCAAGGGACCATATGGGTTGAACAAAATGTAATTAGAGGAATTCAAAACAAAAATTAATGACCTCTTCGTTCAAGGTACATAAAATTAAAAAAATCATTTTATGAACAAATCATTTTTGGGGCATTAGTTTTGTTTATGGACAAAAAGGAGGGCAAATTTAAAATGTGTATTGATTATAATGCTTTGAATAAAATTTTAATAAACAACAGTTTACCTTTTGCCCCACATTAACAATATTTTAAATTGGCTTAATGGAATTAAATATTTCAATTGCATCAATTTAAAATTGAAGTATTATCAAATTAAAATAAAAGGGTGAAAACATGAATAAGGGGATTGTTTGGACTATCACACTGTAATTATTCTAGATTACATACAAATGTAAAATTCAAAGCCATATTCAAAATTAACATTATCAAAAAATTTATTTTTCATGTTATAAACTTTAATGGAAATCATCATAAAAATTTTGGATGAATTCTAAGAAGATTATGGACTTGTAATGGACTTTTGAAATGACAACATTACGTTTGTCACACAAAGAAAATGAAAAATGTGAACTCAAAAAATTCATCAAAATAGTGTCAATTTTTTTTTTAAAAATAAAGCATCATCAAATGAAGAATTAATTAGTGAAATGTATTGAAATTTTCCTAATATATATATTTTTAATTTTTAAAATTTTAAATGATATGATTGTTATAAATTTGATCCTTGGGAGTCCATTTCACATAAATTTTTTTGATCTTTTGCATGGATTTTTTTATCAAGCACATGTGTAGGGATATTCATAGGTTGGCTTATTGGTATTTATGATTAAAAACATAGGGGATAATTATAGGATTTATGGTTTGATAATTGTTAAAATTGCAAAAACATTGTTAGTGTTAGATTATGGATTCTCAAATGCCAGTTTTGAGACACTTAACCATGCTTTCGCCCAACAAAAAAGGATGTTGAAAATATAATAATGTGGATTGGGTATATATGGTTTTTATGAATTCTTGGTCACGTTTTTTGGGGTTGTGAATGTTCCTTCAATGTTCAAAATTTTGATGAATTTGGTCTTCCATGAAAAGTTGGATGAATTTGTCATTATATACATTGATGACATGTTTGTGTACTCTAAGACCATAAAGAAACATATGACACATTTGGATGTTTTAAACAAATTGAAAAAAAACCATTTTTTTTCAAACAAGGCAAATAATGAGTTTGCCCCCAAAAAAAGAATTTCCTTGGGCATGTATTGACTTGGGAAGGGCTTAAGCCCAATTTGAGAAAATTTGAAGTCGTAAAGAGCTGGCAAAATGCAATCATGGCCAAAAAAGTTAAATCATTTTTGGGTATAACAAAATTTTATAGGAAGTTTATCAAAGGGTTTTCACATATAACAAAACCCCTCATAGATTTCCTAGAAAACAATTGTCCTTTGATTGGGGAGAAGACCAATAAAAAACTTTTGAAAAATAATTATTGTCCTCATCTATGTTGAAGTTTTTGAACTTCACAAAATTATTTGAAATCCATATTGATGCAAGTGACTTCACAATCAATGGTGTCCTCATGCAAGATGGTCACCTAATTACCTGTTAAAGTAAAAAACTTTCAAAAAAGTTGATTGAAATGGCCAATTCACAAAAATGAATTGTACATTGTTGTTAGTTGTTTGAAAATTTGGCAATAGTACTCTGAGATGCAAATTTTCATAAACAATGTCCCTAAAATAATCTACATGAAGGAGAAGTGATTGAACAGGGCAAAGTGATGGTAATTGATAAAAATGGACTTGGGAGTTGAACTCAAATGTCAAAAAAATTTCAAGGTTTAGTCAAACAAGACCACTAGAAGAAAAGTTGGAATTTTATATTGGTTTTTATGACTAATTTTTAGTCACAAGTGACATTTACAATTAAAGTTTTCGTAATTACAAAAGCAAGTCATATGTGACATTAGTCACAAATGACAAGAGATTTTGGATGAAGGGAAAGTCAATGAAATATGCCTTCATCCTTTGATTGGTCATATAAATATTATTGCATGCAACCAATATTTGATTATTTTTGTGAATAATGAAATCAAGTGATGCATTGTTATGTGTCCCAACTTTTAATTATTTGAAATATGTTTTGTTATAATTTTAAAATAATTTAAAAAGTTTGATTCATATGTTTGGATGGTCTTAAATCATGACATGTAGCACAATAGAAAATTTCTATGGGGCATACTAATTCTATTTTCACCAAAATAAATTCAAATAAATATCTAGGTATATAAATACATAAGTAGACATGTGTGTAGGTTCCACCTAGGCTATATGCCTACCTAAGTAAGTAGGTTATACCTAAGTTAGGTACTTACCTAAGTAGGTACATAGGATTTACCTAGGCTAAATACCTAGGTAGGTAAATAGGTAGGTAATGGAAGTAGATAAGCTAAACATAGTTTAAGCTAGTTAGATAGGTTTAAGATAATCCATTTTTATTTTGGATTTAACCTTTAAGGGTTGAACCTCTTTTATTGGCTCACCCTTTCAAAATTATTTGCACTTTGAGTATCATTAATGCACTTATACACTCCACATTACAAGAATGCAAGACAAAAAACATTGGTTAAACATTTTAATTCCAAATGTCACCAAATTAGTGAAAATTTATTTGTAAGCACATTCTAGTACTTATGTTATATTAACCTAGTTCACTTATTAACTATATATTAATTAGTATAACTAAAATATATTTAATAAGTAAAAAAATATTATTATTAAAATTGATTAATATCCTAGGTTAGGTAGTTTATTAATATTAATATTTTAATTATTCTCCTTATTATGTATATTATTATTTATGATAATAATAAATTCATGATAAGGATAGTTCAAGAAACAATAGTTTCAATAGATACAATATTATTATTATTATTATTGCAGCTAGTACCTAACCTAGGTTAGTTATTATTATTATTATTATGTTACTTTTTATAGCTTATATTAATAATCAACATTTTACGAAACATAATATTCCTTGAATAATAATGAATTTAAAATATTAATCAATTATATTATATTTATTAATCATGATAAAATAATAATAATAAAGGATTGAAAATATTAATTAAAATATTTCTAAATTTATTTTTTAAAAATTAGTTTAACATCATTATTTTTATTATGAGATCATTTGTTATAACTTTTATTAACTATAATAATAAATATTTCTTTATAATATTAATAGTAATCAAGTCAAAAAAATAATTTTAGTAGGTGTAATAAACCATGAATACGCATGGAATATGACCCTCATGTAGTTTGTATATACTTTAACTACAAACTTAATATATTTTTTGATATACATATGATATTATGATTGATATATTTTAATATGTTCTAAATATGAGGTGTATATGACATCAATACACCCATTAAACAAAACTGAATTATTATATACTTTTGCATCCTAATATAACCCAACCACCTTTTTAAATACACAAAATATACCTTTGTATACCCATAAGGCTATAACTTATTTGGTCACATTTCCGATTAATGGGACATACATGGACTTCTTTGAATGAAAACCAAATTAAAAATTGTTTACATGCAAGGATGAAAACCACAATAGAAGCAAATTAGTTATAATGTAGTTGCAAGCATGACCGCACATGAGGAATAATTGCAAAAATGATGAAAGATAGTTGCAAATTATAAATAGTCACATGTAGTCACAAATAAAGTGCTTACATATGACAAGATTTCTTTTAATGGACTTGGGTAATGGTGCATGCAAGTAAAATAACACATTGTCAATTGGAAAAGTAAGATTTCCCATGCATGAATTTATGATTCATGTTTTATAGGGGCGAAGGGAATTCCAACCATAAAGCCTAGTTCAACATTATTTGTTGGTGTGTTCCTAATCTTCGTTCAACATGATGGATAGGGTTGTTAGGCTAGATTTGAAGTCTATTCCAACACATCATGGGTGGACACCCCACCCATGATTCTTCCTATGTTGAGAACACAAAGACACATCACAAATGGATTTTCCATCATTTGGGAAGTAAGTAAGCCCAACTAAGGATCGTGGAAGGTGAGCAAATGGGCTGAATGGTGTGCTCTTCTAAATAACATTAATGAGGATGTTGATATTTTTAAATGGGGCAAAGGGATGTGCCCTTGTGGACAAGACCCATGTTTTGGGCTTGCCTAGTTAAGGTTCATGTCAAGACCATCATGGGTCAACCCCAAGGGGGCACAAGTTGCACAATACCAAGTGTCAAATTAAATTCAACTCTCAACAAGGTAAGCTACCACTTCAACACATAGGAATGTCAAAGTGGGCAGAGGGTCGTAAGTGAATGGAGGTGCCATGCATGAAATAATCCAAGTCTGAGTTTGCAATTAGGTTGTGAAATGAAGCCTAGGGGCTTTGGGCAAAGAAGCCTCGAACTAGTTAAGAAGTCTATAATGAGTCAAGTCTTTCACACCTTTGGGTTGAAGGGAATGACTTTAGATAATGAAATAATTCAAAATTGAAGATTCAAACAAGGACTAATTAGTGCATGGTTTGGCCATGCGCAATTACTTTGGGTGCATGCTAAGATGATGTGAACACAAAGGCATGTTAAAGTAGAATTGAATATGATAAAAAATTGTTATTTGTTGGCTCTGCCCATAGGGAAAGATTATGCATTTGTGCAGGATTTGGACTTGGGGATAAAATTTTGGTTCATTCATTGGCCAATGTGGAGATGATAAGTGTTCACAGAATGAAAATTTTCATATGGATATAATTTTCCATGTTTGGGTGGATGTAACCTTAAGTAATTAGGTTTTCAAGTAGTTGAACATTGTAGATTTTGATAACCATCATAGAAGTTGAAAGGATTTTCTTTTTCAACCAAGCTCTCTATTATTGAAATTATAGCTTTGGTTGGATTCATCATCCAAAGATGTTGTTGCTATTGTTATTCCTGCTCCACCACTATTATGTCTTGCATGGTCCTTTTGTGTTTTCTATGTGTTCACCTTTTTCTTCCCCAAGATCCTTTCTTCTATTTGGCTGGCTCTTTGGAGTTATAAAAGTTTGCAACAACTTGGAAGAACTTTTAGAGAATCCAAGTTGTGCATTTGTAGTCTTCCTCCTCCTAAGCTCAGCTTGGACAATTAAATCATGTGGTTCTATATGTATTTATATGTGGTGTGCATCATTGTTCTCTCTCATTCTTTACACCCATGTGTGTCAAGTATGTTCAAGTTCCACAATTGTGGTAGTTTTTTGAACTTTATTATCTCTGTCAATTTATTTTTTGCAACCATTATTCTTGGTTCTAATTTGAATTTCTACCCATTTTGAAATGACATATTTGTGCAAAAGGCTATGGAGCTAGAGGGATTGTTTATTATTCATTTTTGATGTGTTGGGTTCTTCACAGATGATATGCTCATGAAAGAGAAAATATGGAACATTGTGTTGTAAAAAGATTCAATGTTACTCTATCTTTCTTTGGTAAAAAGAATTTTTTTACAAAAATCTTCAAGATTATACATTTGTTTTCACATTGTTATCTTTTCTTTCAAAGTCAGCCATGTTGGGTAATGTTGGTCACCTGTTGCAACTGGTGTTTTCTATAGGTCCCAAAACTACAGGTGGAGGATTGTGTTGCTCTTATGGAGTTGGTGGAGGTGATCATTCTACAACATCCAACTAGATGGGTCATTTTCACTTTTTAATGAATTTTTGTTTTTTTTTCAATTATCCAAAACTGTTGTTTTTGTTTTTTTTTAATTTCTCCTCTAGTAGTCATTACAAGAAATGATGGATTTTCAAAAGGTTTAACTTGACTAAAGTGTCCACATTGACCAAAAGGATGTTCACTTTGAGTAAAGGCATGGGTCATGAAAAACACATGGTTCTTTTGGTTAGTGTTTTTGACTAAAATGACCATTTTGACCAAGTGTTAAGTCATACATTTAGTCAAGGACAAATTTTTTAATTGGAGCATCAAGATGCCCATGGCCAAATCAAATCGACCATACTGAATGGCCATGTTTAGTCAAATTGGCCATATTAATTTGGTAAGTTAACCTACTTTTTATGCCTTCTAAGATACCTACCTACCTACCTACCTACCTACCTATTTCCTTACCATCTATTTACCTATGTCCTACTTAGCAACCTAACTACCTTTTTACCTACCATTTAGCTACCTATTTTTTACATATTTAGCTACTTACCTACCATCTGCCTACCTATGTCCTACCTACCTAATTACATATGTCCTATTTATTTATCTACCTGCAAATTATTTACTTATATACTTATTTATAGTTTACATAAGTAGGTATAAACATTTAAAAACATAGGTAGGTAGGCATGTGTACCTACCTATTTACCTAGTTAGGTACCAATTAACCTACTCATGAAAAAAATTGAAGTTCAAATGTTATTATACACATTGATAAAAAAATTTCATGGATACATGTTAAATTCATTTGGTATCATATTGTTTTACAAAGTGGTGGGTGGTTTAATGGCCAAAACATCAGCATAAAACCAAAGAGACCAAGGTTCGATCCCCTTTACCAACATATACTATCATTACACTAAAATGCATCGTAGTTCATTTTGGGTTTTATTAGATTTTGAATGAATTTGGACAATTTTACTATGGTGACATTACACAAAAATGTGTCTTAGATTACTCTGGGTTTCATTAAATTTTGAATGAATTTGGACATTTTTAACATCCTGAAACTAGTCAACCCCCTAATGAACGAGGACTAGTTGCTATAGACAACGAATTAGTTCACTAGGACTTAGTGAAACAAGGTTACTCTCAAATGAAATAAAAATTTACCAAGTCATTCAATTGTTAGTTAATTAATTAAGAAACATGGAAATTAATTAAATTTAAATTATTTAATATATAATGTTATTGATAATTTCATGATTTTTAACCTATGAATTATTGACATGTGTCATTATCTAAGTTAGGTTTAAAACCTAACTTAAGTACGTAGATCACATAATCAACTTAGGCACCTATTCTAAGGAATTAAATAGGAGAATATTTGATCAACTTACCATTGTTGACCATGCGCACATCACTTGTGAGGTTTGATCCCTTGACCTTTAAAATGGAGATAACACCCACACCATCAAATCACCCCATTTGTTATGAAAATATGTTACATTGCATTTTATTTATCAAATATTTCATTTTAAACATTACAAAAACATAAACTTTGAAAATTCATATTTTATTGAGATTTTGTTCAAATGAAATGACTCGAATTTATTTTTTTAAAATTTTTAATAATGTATATAATTACATTTATTTCTTTTTGAAAATGTAAAATCATTTGAATAATTTTTTTTTGAATATTATTATAATATTTCATTGACCATTCTTTTAAATAAGAAAATGTTTAATGGATAAGATTTTTGCTAATATAATAATATTATGTCGCAACCCCACTTTGGCCAAGTGTGGGGGTGAAGCCCAACACTTGGAAAAGTTGGAGGTTTCGAATCCGCATGGACTCCCGAATGTTTAGAGCTCGACAGCAAGGCCCAAAACACCTCGCATTGGGGTGTTCTTGGTGTCATTAGAAAGGTCTTGAAACGTAGATATCGAAAATGGCCTCGCATTGGCAATTCGGACATTTGCAGCTCAAGTTATGGGCAAAAGAAGGGTCGAGAGTCAAACTGACAGTTTGACTCTCGACCACTAAAAGTCAAGAATCGACCTTTTCCCGACGTCACCTTGAAGAGTGCGACACGGCGTTGGAAAGCTCTCGACAAGAACTACAACTTTAATTCAAGACTCGTCTCGATCCAAGTTTGGGGCAAGGAGCTATGGTCGTTCAAAGTTCTAGGAGTCCAACCGGGACAGTTTCGGGACTCCATTTCGGGACTCCATTTCGGGACTCCATTTTGGGAGTCCCAACAAAATGTGCCATTCGGATGTAGCCTTCGCGACCAGGCACAGAGAATACTACATGGGGGAAGGTGATGGCTTCCCCCGAGTCCGGGTCGTGGTGTGTCTCGTGGTCCAAAGTGCCCGTGGCTTGTCCCAACACCCAAGGGTGTCCCGGAAA
>Ga0116231_10010417_pt1 | contig 14977 bp, 3 predicted proteins | sample S1TSphgellanicum_2_FD_89695 | JGI IMG/M metagenome (GOLD analysis project Ga0116231, IMG submission 89695) | Host-associated microbial communities from peat moss isolated from Minnesota, USA - S1T2_Fd - Sphagnum magellanicum MG | ecosystem: Host-associated > Plants > Peat moss > Unclassified...
ATGAATGAATTGTCCTACAAGTTCATCAAAGGTTGGATACTCTTGTCTTGCATAAATAGATTGAATGAAAACATCATAGTTATTAGGAATAACATTGAGAATAATTTGAATGAGATCTTCATTGTTTATTATGACACCTATGGTTGCCAACTAGCCAAGTATGATTTTGATTTTTTTCAAATATGATTCGACGCCTAAATATTCTCCCATATGAAGTTGGGTAAGCTTGTTACAAAGTTACATTTTTCTAATCACATTTTTTATCTCATAGAAATTTGATAAAGGTTTTCATGCTACTCGTGGATGTTCTACATTTGCAAGGATGGTTAAAAGTTCATCTCTCACTAACATTGTAATAAGGATTGACATAACTCTTTATTGTTTGTAGACATGATCAAACTCAAGTGGAACTCTAGGTTGATTTGTTGTTGAAGATGGTTAATAACATTAGGAACAATAACTATATTTGTCAATGGACTTGACACCACTACTAAGTGGAAAAAATTGTGGTTTGAGATCATTTAAAGCATTTAATGGGACTACCATGTCCCAAACTTTGTCTCTTTTGAGATAATGTTTCACTCTAACTTTCCAAATGTAGTAGTTTGTAAAACTTTCAAGTTTGCTAAATTCTAGAAACATGTTGTGTGACAAGTTTGACATTTGTATTTGATGATAGTCTATATATAGTTGAAAATTTCAACTCACGAGTATTTTATCCGACCTTAATGAACATGAAGCAACCATCTACTTAATCTTGCCACTAATGGAGTTATGTTCACATACATTTAAATATTAGACTGATACTTTGGTGGAGCTACATTCAAACTAACACTAGATACAAACATAGATAACGTCCAATAAACTTATGTACATGGAGCTCTATTCACGCTAACTTTGATCAAACCAAGGACTTTTGAACCTAAAGCTTTGATACCATGTAAAAAACTAAAATTATCAACATGTTACATTGATCCAAAGTAAGAAACAAATGAGAGAGTTAAGACTTAAATAGAGAATCACAATGATATGATTAAAAAAAATTAACTACAAGTCATATCCTAAAATTAAGGGATAATGCACCATATTTACTAAAGTTAAATATTATGGTGGTGGTGACAATGAATAACTATGGTGATGATGGGGTGAAAGCATGGTAAAGAAGACCAGAAAATCACCTTGCAACATAAATGGAAAGTGATTATCAAGTAGGCCTTGTTATATTGAATTTAAATATATTATTTAGTTTAATGTTTAATTATATGAAGTTCTTTGACTTTGTCACAACTATATTTAAAAACCACATGTTTAAAATAGGTTTGCATATATATATTCATCAAAATTCAAGTAGATGCCACAACCTACAAAATAAATTAGAATTCAAGCACAAGTGCATTAAATATTGGATTTATTTTATTTTTAAGTCAATCATGCTAAATATATTAATGGAATTTTAAAAACTCATGGTAGAATCAAAATATAATTTAACATTTAATGTAGAAGTAAGAATGAACATAACATTAACATGTTAGTTTCATTTCTACTTGTTACCTATTTTTATTGTACTAAAGTTTTTCAAATTATGTATTGAACTCATCAAAATTCAATGGAAGCATGAAGGCTTTCATAATGAAACTTATAAAAAACATTGAACCTATTTTCTTATGTTTATGTTGAAAAACTACCATATTAAAAATTTGGATTTGGGCGGATGTACATTTTAGTCCACTTTACCATGCTTTGGACCTAATGATGATAACTAATGATGACTAATACTTCTAATTGCCAAATTTTAATGACTACTAGTTAACTAGAGTTTGCATAATTTGTAACAAATCCTTGTGGTTGAAGACTCCATGAAGGTGCAATCTCTATAACCTTGCAATGGCATAGAATTGAGCTTTGATTACATGCAACATATTTGTCATATGTTACAAAGCTTGTTTGCTGCATGAAATAGAGAAGGTGATCCTTGTGGTTGTAGACTCCATGAAGGTGCAATTTCTATAACCTTGCAATGGCATAGAATCAAGCTTGATTATAAGCACGTAATATCAAGTTGTTGTCGGTTTAAAAACTTGTTTTTTGCATAAAATAAAGATGTTTCTTGTAGTTATGGACTTCAAGACGGTGCAATTTCTATGACTTTGCAATGACATAGAATTCAAGTAGGCCACATGCATTTAATATCTTTGTTGTTGACTAAAAAACTTGTTTGTTACACAAAATAAAGAAGGTGATTCTTGTGGCTATAGACATTAGGAGTGTGTAATATTTATATCATTGTAAATGACATAAAATCGAAGTAGGATGCAAGAACTTAAAATGCATAAACTAAAAGCCTTTCTCGTTGCACAAAATAAAACACAAAAGGTGATCCTTATGGTTGGAAACTTCATGAATGTGCAATCTTTATGACCTTATTATGAGGCCATCATTATGAAAAATCGCGTTTGTCGAAACCACACTACCTTGCAACTAAAACCAAAAAAAAAATTCATATATAACTATTGTGCAACTATCCCCTTATAAATAAGGTGTATTAATAAATAAATTATCACATTAGAAAATTAGTTAATTGTATTATAATTGCAAGTGAGTTGAAAATGGGTCCTCTATATGGTAATTTATACACAATGTACATACATATGTAATCAACCATGTTTGATTTTTTCAAAAGTTGCATTATAATTGCATGTGACAACTATTTTAGAATTGTTGTAAATGTGCCACTAAAACAACAACTATGTTGCAATTAATGTATAGTGTACATACATGTAATCATGCCGCATGTCCACATTTCCACCACCCATTTTGGGATACATTTGCAACTAATTTTTTATTATGATTCCCATTGATATAATTAGTACGGCTACTAGTGCGCCACTATTAAATTCCTACTGTTCAACTATGTTATGATTATAATACAACTATTTATAACTTAATAAGGATACATATTCATAAATTATTTATATTTTCATCATATGTGCTTCATTTTGAGTGACTTAAAATGTTATGGGAATGCTACTTCAAACCTTAAAAATGATCTTTGAAGTGAAAAGGAAAAAGAGTAATGAAAAAATAACAAGAAGAAAAATAAATTTTCTAACTTATAAAAAATAAAATTTTAAACTTTTTTTTTTTCTCTTTGGAACCTTCCTATTTTCAAACTTCACAATTTTCTTATTTCTTATTCATTTTAAACGATTTAAAATGTTATAGGAACACCACCTAAAGTTTTACAAATCATCTTTGAATTTTGATAATAACAAAACAACATACAAAATATATTTTGGGTGTTTAGGAACCAGCCTTTGTAATGTTTGGTGGTTTTTTTTTGAGTTTTTGACCCCCTCTACTTTGGGGGATTGTAATTTCTCAATTATATTTAATTTTGATGATTTTTAGTGCACTAGATGTGCCAATAGGATGGGTTCAAATGTTTTTTGGATAATATAAACAATGGAGCTCTCCCTTTGGATTTGGCCTACCTAAGCATTTAAGTGTTCGGTCATCAATTGGTTTACCCTATAGTTGCAATTTAATTTGCAATTAAAGAACAATTAAAAGATTTAACCCATGTGTTTTGTCTTCCAATCCCATGTTACAAACTATATAAAAAAGGTTTGTTCTCTTATGTTCTGACATTAAAATACATGTGGTATTTTTGGATGAGCTCAAAAAAGCTTAACTTAAAGGCAAAACAAAAAATTAAAAAATTGAATTTCATGGTTATTTTTAGCTCACTTAGTTGCATGTGTTCCTACCTGCTTACCTACCTAGGTAAGTAAGTAAGTAAATCGTAATAGGTAGGTAGGTAGGTAGGTAAATAGGTCTTAGGTAATTAAATACGTAGGTAAGTAGGTCTTAAAACCTACCAACCTACCTAACTATGGGTTATGTACGACCTACCTAACTATTAAAATAAATAAATAAATAAATTCCAAAATATAATTAATATGGCATGTGGCAATTTTCAATTGTGCCATGTGTCACAATTTCGGACCATCATTAATAATCATAATGGATGATGGAAATAAATATTTCGAAAAAAAATAATTCTTATGTCCAAAAATCTTCATAGTGCCATGTGTTAGATTTTAATAAATGGATAACAATTAATGATGTCAACATGACATCATGGGTGTAGTTATAATGGAGTTGCATATTAGTTGAAAATGATTTTTTTTGACAAAATTATAATTGAATTGCAATGAATCGCATCGTATATACGGTGAGTTGTAACTTTGCAACTCATGCAACTTGTCCATTAGCATTCATGGTGTATAAATATAATGAGTTGCAAGTGTTTAGTGCAATTCAAAAATTGAGTTGCAAAACTACTTACAAAACATCCCTTTTTCTCATAGTGCATTTGCCAATTATTTTCTTTAGGTCAACATCGATTATAAAAGTTTGAAGAAATTCTCAATTCTTTTGAAGATATTTTCAAATTAAATGCTCGAGAATAAAAAGTGTGCAACTATTCATTTGTTGTGATTACGTCAATGTTAGGTAAGTTTGTTTAGATATAGTACTTTTATTTGCTTTTTTTTATGTTGATCTAGTTTTTGCTTTCATGAATGTTTTGTGTGCCTTGGTCTTCACATCTTTGTTTTCATGTCTTTGAGATAATTTTATGTGTGTGATGTGTAATGTAAATTTTGTTGGTATCAACCTAAATGTAACATGACATATTGGAGATGACCAAATAAATAGATTGGTTCAATGAAGATGCTTGTGAAGCATGATGAATTGATCTTGAGGTGAACTATGATTGTGTAGTTATTGATGAATTGATCTTGAGTGTTTTCTCTCCATTGGACCTATAATTGTGTAGTTATTAGGCTTTGATGTTAAAGTCTTTAGACTTGTTTATTATATAATCGTACATGTGCATCCAAGAAGAAATATAAGATTTTTATTCTATTTATGCCACCTTTATGATCATTGTATTTAGATTGATTCATAAAATGCATGGACTAGAAGAATGCCAATTTGGCTTTGAAGGGACAATTGACATTGTTTAATAATCAAATGTTATTGACTAGGTTTTTGGGGGTGGTTAATGAAAGTCCATCAAATCATTATGGTTGCCAAGCAAGAGGAATGGAAGTTTGACACACTTTGTGACTTGTACACTTACAATGTTCTCAAGATGTTTCCAAGTTCATTTGCATATTGCACAATATAACCTATGTACTTTACATATTCACATATTTAAATTCTTCATGTGTGAACCTTTTTATACCTTGTGTAGGTGTCACTAATGATAAACTATGATGTTAACAACCATGAATTTTACATAAATTAACATATAGGTCATTTTTGCCATTTTTGGCACAAGATATGTACCAATTCCAGTCTTGGTCTCTCTATGTGTGTTTCTTTGTCTAATATCACAACAACAACATATTTTGGGTTTTGCAATTGGCTTTTATAGCTACATGCTAGCTAGGAACGACATATATGATTAGTGATTAGTAAATTATTAAACCCATGTTGTTTCATCCATTTAGTCGCAAGGGGCATTGAGTTGTAAAATGTAATTGATTTAATGACTATTTTTTAATAAATTTCTTGTAAAAATGAAATTCCATGTCATCATTAACCTTGGACACATTTGTAAAGTGCATGTCATCTCAACTTAATTGTTTTATTCAACTAAGTGTTGCAAAAGATCCTTTGATGGATGTATGACATGTGTTAAAAATCTATAAACACATGTTATGAATCATTGCACATGATCAAAAGTCAACCTAGTTTAGCCCATGTAACTAACATAGCCAAACATCAACTTAGTTTAATTTAGCTAGGTTAATTACCTATGTTAAGCAACCTAGGCAATATAACTTAAACTAAATGGCCTAAATTAAAAACAAACGTCGAATTCCTAACCCAAGAAGCCTAAACTAGGCTACCTAACCTAAGCCAAATGGCCTAAGTATCATAGGTTGCAAGAATGAGGATTTGAACCCTTCACCTTCATTTTGGGGTTCAAGTCTTCATCCATTGCACTACCAAAACTTTTTTATACTAATTATATTTAATACAAAGTTATAAAATTCAAATTTTTTTGCCTTGAATTCACCTTGGCCACCCTAGGTTGACCTATGTCAATCTATTTACTACCTACCAACCTAGCTTAGACCTAGACTTCCTTAGGTCAACTTAAGATGAACTAATTTGTTAACCTATATTACTTATTAACTTAGCGTAGGTTAACCTAAACATTTTTAGGCTAAAAAACAAATTAACCTAATTTAAATCTTAATACTATTTAGGCTCTAGGTCAAATTTAAACTAAATTAAGTTGGACCTAGATTGAACTAAATTAATATAAGCTAGACTTAGATTGTGTCTAAGCTAGGTCAGACCTTTAAGTTATAATAGGTTAATTTGTACATTACACCTAAACTAAACTAAACTATACTAATTTAAGTTAGACCTAAGCTCTATTAGGCTAATTAAGGTTGGTTAATATAGGTTAAATGTAGATTAAGCTATGTTAAACATGGTTAAACATAATTACTTAAAGTAATTTTGGCTTTAAAAAATTACCTCTAAGCTTACAATTGGTAAATTAATAAAGAAATTATATTAAACACAATGATTTTAATGAAATATGACTAAAGTAACATAAATGGGGGTTAAACACAATTATTTAAACTAAACGTGGCTACACACAATTACTTAGGTTAAAAACAGGCTAAACAACTACAACCTCTTATATGATCATACTTAACCTATCTTTTAGGGAGCCTAGGTTCCTATCATGTATTTTAAACACCTACTTAGATATCCATTGGGTATATACATAAGTAATCTAGGAGGAAAATACAACCTACTTCAATATTTAAAGGTTACCTACTAAGTAGCCTAAGTACATAATAAATTAATATCATAATTGCATTTAGTCACACAAACTTAAGGTGGTTACAAACTTGATAAAATATTTTGTACTGAGGCTACTTAAGTAGGTCGACTTGGCCAAAGAACTAAAGCTAGGAACTTAGGCATGCCTATTTAAATTAACCTATTAATAAGGTAACCTATTCTAGGTATATTTAAACATATTAGATGTAATAAATTTCCTATGTTTAATTAAGTAACTTACAAGGTAGCTTATATTACGAAATAGTTTTTTACTAAGTAGCCCACATACATAGGTTAATTTATTAGGTATGTTAACCTAAACTACCATAATACCTTTTCAAGTTTGGCACAATAGTGTCGAATAATTAATAGAATTTGAAGTTTATGTTTTAGCACCACAATTTTTTATTTTGAAAATTTTGACATATACTGATTAAATATAATAAAATCATAAGTTCTCTCACAAAATATTTGTTGTGCTATAATTTACACCGATCAAAGACAATATGGGTTTAGTGGGAAAGGCATGGGTTCGAATTTGGTTGCCTTTATTGAATTTTCAAGTTTTTCGTCATTAAGATCTGTTTTTATTTGAAAATTTCGACAAAAATGAAAATAGTATAATTAGTGTTACAACTGAAAAGGTACTATGATAGTGTGCTAAGTAGTGAAAAAATCAAGGAATTATGTGTCATTTTTTTCAAAATGACTATCAATATTTTGGTCGTAATTACAAGTTTAAAATAAATTGTTTAGTACACATACATATGCATGGAATTTGTGGTTTCAAAAACCTCATGGCACAAAAAATTATGGCATGCCATGACAAATATTGGTGCCACAAATTCAAGACACATAAAAACTTACGGCGTGACAAAAAATCATGGACTGCCATTAAAATTTGTGACACCTTGTTGCCAAATGGCATGCCATGTCATCATCACATGGAAGACCAAATCATTATTAATCACAAAGGACAACAATATTTTTAACTAGCTAATAAATGAGATAAATTAATCAAATCAATGACATGAATCATGATGTTAATTAATAGTCACATCATTTGTTGGCATATAACATGTCATGTCATCATAATGGGAGATTGAGTCATTACTAGTCGTAAAGGTGGATGGTTCTTACAACTAATTAATTATTAAACACAAATTGAAGAATAATATGATAATTTACCCAAAAAACCAATAAGTTGTCATATTGACTATCGTTGCAAAACCATGATGCCATGTGACATGTTGATGTCTTTTGCCATTATTTAGTGATTGTTATGATTAAATAATTATAAATAAAGTTGAAAAAAATAGTCATTTTTGTGTCATGTTCAAAGGACATGATTTGTTGTAATGAAGGTAAAGTTTTTGGACTTGGATCTTGATGCAAATAGTTACGTTGAGGGATTAGATGTCATTTTTAACATAATGACCAACCAATAAATGCCTCATTTTATCCAAAAGTAATGTATGAGTCATCATTTTGACTAATAATCAAATATTTTATTATGACATAAAATGCCACATCGTCATGTTGTGAGATAAAAAGTCGTTATTCAAGTCGCAAAAGTTAGGGTATTTTTAATTAACTTTTAAATTTTTATTAAAATATTATTAAAAATTAAGAATAATAATATATCTATCCAAAAAAACTCACTAATTGTCCTATGAACTATAGTCACAAAACCATGATATCACATGACATTTCAATGGTTTTTGCAACTAGATAATGATTTGTGACCAAGTAGTTATAATTGTAGTAAAAAAGGACAATGGTTTTATTTTTTATTAGTCAAAAAACCCATAATGTGTTGTTGTGTATGTTCTACAACAAAAAAATTGATTCCATGTTCTCTTGGTGTTTTGGAATCCAATTCTAGATGTTGCATCTTTTGTGTAAAACAATGGTATTTGTATATTGTAGGACATTGAACAATACTACAACACAAAAACAAATGAAATGCCCATGAACAAAGCCGAATGTAGGTGTAAAAACCCTCCCAGTATTAAAGAGTAGGCATAAAAACCCTCCCATTCATATGCCTTGTGACCTACATAGGTTTGGTTCATTATAACTTTTGCTTCATGTTTTACAATAGGTAAAGTTTAGGGTGGGGGACATTTTCAAAATGTGGGGCCAAATTTAGTATTGTTCGGTCTTGTTGGTTGTTGCCATGGATATTGAAAGTAGACTTGGTGTCCTTCCCATTGGCACAACTTGTTCTGATCTAATCACATTCAGTCAAATTGGCGACATGGAAGAGGTTGGCATAACTTTTGCCAATGTGAATGATTATGGAAGGCAAATTTGTTGATTAACCTTTCTCTTTTGTGGATCCAACACCACATATGTTTTTCAAGGTTTTCGGGCTCGAATATTTGATCAAATAAACACCATTGAAGGATGCATTGGCTCTAATAATGTGACTTCACACATGAAGCCTATTCTTGCCAAATTTGCCATAATAGATGAATTAGGGCTTTGTATTACAAAATTAGTACAATTTGGTTACTTATTATGGTGTGTTTATACATGTAATGTACTTTAAGGTTGTTGTGGAGTACATTAAGAATATATTATATAGATTTTGTTCAAAGTATATTAAACATCTATTAAGCTTATTTAACATATTAAACTGCATTTAGATTATATTCAAGGTATATTAAGCATATTTGATTTGTATTCATAATATGTTAAAATATTTAGTTTGTATTCAAAGTATATTAAACACATATTTGACCATATTATGGGCATATTGGATTGAAAAATAATCATTTTGACTTTGTATGGTTCATTTAAAAATATACCATCTTTATTAAGGTATGATTAAATTATAATAGCAAGGTCATATTAATATGATATAATTGTTGTATTAATGAACACTAATTTTTGATAAATTATTATTTTAAAAAATTAATTAGTATAAAGTATGAACTACATAATTTTATTTAATCATTTAATTATATTTTAACTAATACCAACTAATTAAGTACTCAATTATTATTTATTAGTTATTTCAAAAAAAAAATTGATTAATTAAATATTAAATCGTAAATTGATACAATAACTAATCATTATTCATGAATTCTTCATGTTAATTAATTTAAAAATGAAATAATAATTAATTAATTAATAATAATAATTTATTTTCTATCAACAAGTCAATAAGCTTATAAATAAATGATCTCTATTAAATGTTTGTCAATAATTTATTTAATATTATTTAATATTTAATCACTATGAAATAACTAATTATTCTAAATGATTATTCAGATAATAATTATCTGATTATTCCTTATTTAATTAATTCTGAAACATATGATTAGTTCTGAAATATATCAATAATCTGATTTAGGTAGTTAAAAAAGAGTTATGATTAATAGCTAATGACTACTAATTAGTAAATATTTATTCAGTCAATGAATAATGACTAATAAATTCTTCACAAACTAAATTTTCTAATTACTAGTAATGATTAATTAGAATTAATTTATTTTTTAATAAATGAATAAATAAAACTCATTATATATATACAATACTTAATTTTTAATTAGTCAATATTTCTTCTGAAGAAGTAATTTATTTATTATTTTATTAATATTTATTAAACTATGTGACAGTTAATATTTATTAATCAATAATTATGTTTAATATCTAATAAATATTAATCAGTTAATATTAATGGTTTACTAAAACTGATTTCATATCTACTTATTAAGTTAATAAGCCAGAAATTTAATAATTTATCATTAATATTCAGGAATTACCAATTAATTAATAAATTGTTTTTTAAGATAATCAATTAATACCTTTTTAAAAATCTAATTAGTTGATCACTAGGAATTTAAAAGGTTTATTTTTAGAGGTTAAAATAATATTTTTATTTAAGTAATTGAATAAATATAAAAAATTATTACTTTAGAAGTAATTTCCAAATAATTAGATATATTAAAATCTTAAATGATTCATTTGTGACTTGATTAATTAATTAGATATTAAATGATGATTTTTTGAAATATTTATTATTAGTTTTGAATTAGTACTATAAACCAATTCATTAGTTATTGGAAACCATGGAAAAATATTGATCAATGCTACTTCTAAAATTATTAAAATAATTAAACAATAATATGTAGTAAGTAGTTTTGTAAGTGGGTGGGTGGGTCAGTAATTAGTTATTGGTTAATTAATTAGTTAATTAGTAATATATTTCTTACCTATTTAGTTGTATAATTTACAAAACAAAAAGCAAGCACAAAACTTGTGGAAAAACCATTTTTAGTTTCAATTGAATTTGCAACTAAAGTGTGACTAAAATATTTAACCCATATCTTTGGTTTCTAATGTCATTTTACAAAATATATAAAAAAGGTGCTTTCTTTTTGGATTTGACATTAAAAATCATGTGCCATTTGGGATGAACTCAAAAAAACATAAGTTTAACCCTAATTACAAAACATAAAATAAAATAAAAATATTTACATGGTTACATTTTAATTCACCTATTCTTTGACCTTTCTACCTTCCTACCTATTCACTTACCTTCCTACTTAAATAACTAGGTGGGTGAATAAGTAAGTAGTTTAGGTAAATATGTATCCTAGGTAGGTAGGTATTTTTTTATGCACATAGTTTTAACTACTTACCCACCCACCTATATGTAAGTAGTTTTTTTAATTATTAAAATTTCCAAAATTCACTCAATATGCCATGTGGCAATTTTTGAATGTGCCACATGTCACAATATAAATACACCTAAATTGAATAATCATAATAGATGGTTGAGTTCAATATTTCAATAAAAATTTAATTTTCATTAAAATTTATTCCAAATGCCATGTGTCAAAATCTCCTTTGTTCAAGTCTCATCATGTAAATAGTTGAAATTGGACCATGTTGATTTTTCCTCATTATATATGATATAAAATCATATATAAAAAAATTCCAAGTTTTTCCATGTGTCAAAATCTGATTAGAATATGTGTTGAAATCTATCGCCATCCATAATGGATGGCCTAGATTAATATTTCAATAATAAAAAATTGCCCAAAAATTATTATGTTGACAAATGGTAATTAGTGATAAGGTTATTCACTAGTTGCAAAAGAATGGTTGGTAGTTGTAAATGTTATACACTAGTCAAAGGATGGAAGTGTACATGTTGATCATATATTTTATCCTTGAGAAATGTGCTAACATCATGCTAAATCATCATTTGCAACTAAAGGTTCAATGCAACTTCACTTATGCAACTAAGAGATTTTTTAGTTGCAAAGTTTGATTGTAACTATTTTTTGATCACAAATTGTAGTCGCAAATTGACATTTTTCTACTAATGATATTAGATGTGAAAGGAAAAAAAACTCAAAATCTTTTTATATTTTTGGCTACCTATTAGAACTCATCATAAAAATCTAGCAATTTGGAATATTTTTTCTTTCAAAATTTGGTGAATTTGGGCCTTTTCTTTCATTAAAAATCCCTTGTATGGATCAAATCATTTTCTTAAGGTTGAAATTTAGTGAATTTTGCCCAAAAAAAAACATTGATCCTTGGTAAACAAATCATTTTTCTTTGTATTTATGACCCCAAAAAAAAGGATTTGAATAACTTGGATTATCATTTTTTTTTGTCATCGTCACCTACCTTTTTAAGTAGTTGGTTCCCCAAAAGATAAAAAACATGTTCCATCTTATTACTTAGGGGGTGGACAATTTTGAGGATGGAACAACACCCCCTAATGCCTCAGAATGGGTGGATGGTGGGAGCATAACAATTGGTTTATCATTTATGAAAAACTCTTGTTGTGGTTGTTAAACAAGGAAGAAGACCTAGTTAATATAATAATTTGAAGTAGGGAACAATATTGAAGTGTTGAAATCATGGCAAACTTCATTAAACAAAGAACCTAGCAAAGGAAGAAAAGGAACAAAGAGAGAGGACCCAAGTTTGAGCCAAAAGAACAAAACCCAAAGTGGGCCACAATGAGCAAAGGAACAAATCATGTTCCAAAACTTTCATTAGTCATAAGAAGTGTATCAAAAAGAAAAAAAGATGCAAACTTGAAAGAGTGGTAAGCTTAGAAGAACCTTCATTTGCAATTGTGATGCGCTTCAAAATAGAAAAACACTCTGCAAAGTTACCAACACCCTATGTTTATAAAAACACACAAAATAACCATAGGAAGGCCATTAGTGCCCTTTGTTGATTACATCATGTTAGCACATCGATGAAAAAAATTGTACACTTGTTGGTGCAAACAATCAAAAACCTCTATGGCAAGGGGAAGAAATGCATTTGTTAAATGCCAATTGTGGTAAAGTCTTTCCTTTACTTGAACTACCATTGTTGTGACCACCTCACAAAATGAAGCAACACACGAAACCAATTATGTTCGAGCATGATCAATAATGATAACATCAACTAAAGTACAAATGCCATCAACCCATAACATAATGTCAACCCACTAGTGAAAAGACTAAAACGAAGATTACAAAAAGATATGAATTTATTCATGTGAAACATGAAACCCCACATTTCTCATGATGGAAGCTAAAGTATCTCAAGTGGTTTTATCAAATTTAATCCATCTTCACCATGGAAACAACAAAAAAAAGTGGGTCCTCACTAAATCTAGAGGCCGGCCACAAATGCAATGAGTCAGCCTTGAGAACTAAAGGATGGGAAAGATCCAACTTGGTTGAAATGTGATAATTAAGCAAGAAAAAATGACTAATAAAGCCAAAAGTTAAATGTATAAGGTAAGGCGTGACGTCAAGGGTATTAATAGAAAAGAAAAGAAAAAAATAAATTAAAAAATCATGCCTTGCATGAGCATGTTCAAATAATGCCCTTGATAAAAGGTTTTATTGAACATAAATACTTGCCAAAATTTTCAGATGGATGGGATTATCCGAGAAATCACAAGATGGATCATCTATGATCCTAAAAAATAGAAGATCTATGAAAAAAATGAAGATACCTCTCAAATATGGCTCAACTTGTACCAACCTAGGGTTCATCCACAAGAGTCTCAAATGAAGATTTCATCCAGTGGCATGCTAATGGGTAATTGTCAAAAGACCATGGCTCATGACATTTGTGTAAGGTAAATTGTAGGGTTTCATTCATTACACTATGTGACGGTTTATTGTGACATATGGTACATAAAAATTGCAATTTGACACTAGGTAATGACACATATTACACAACAATACATATGCATCATTACCTAATCTCGATTTGCAATTTTTATGTATTATATATATCATAACAAACATCAGATATTGTACATTGTAATGGATGAAATCACATAGTTTACCTCACACAAGTATATAATGGGCCATAGCTTTTTGTGTGATAAAAAGCCACTTTCTCTTATTGTGAAGCCCATTATGATTTGAAACCCAACTGAGTTGACATCAGCTTTCACCTTGTAACCTATTCTGTTAAAAATAAGTCCTGTAAGTAGGTAGGAAAATGGATGATTACTAAAGTAAGCATATACATGTGAATGGATAGTATGTAAGTGAGGGCTACTATTTGGTTGGTAGGTAGGAAAATAGGTGACTACTAATAAGTAAGAAGATGCATGTGAATGGTTAGTACATTGGTAAGGGCTAGTGGGTTGGAAGTATGTAATATGTAACTGGTGTGTGTCACTAGGTATTAAAAATTGCACCAAACCTCAATCAAAATCAGGCTAGGTATGAAAGGTGATAATCGCAATCACAAAAAATCAAATACCCATTTCTGATATATAATCCTGATTATCCAAAAATCAAATACTCAATCATGAAATATAATCATGGCTCTCAAATAACCAGTTGGAAATGTTGAGAATTCAAGTTCAACTAGTTAAGTTTCATTAGTTACTGGAATAGGAAAGTAACTAGGTTACTTTCACAAGGTTGAATTACTTTCTTTACTTATTTTTGGTTATTTGTGGTTTGGTCTTGTAGTTAAATACCTTGTGTTGATGGTTTGTTTCTCTTTTCTTCATTACACAAGTTTGTGTATTTCTTGTGACAAGAACCTTGGAGAGTTCTTGATGTTGTGTTTTGTGTTGTGAGCATTATGTTGTACTTTCCTTTCA
>Ga0116231_10010419_pt1 | contig 14977 bp, 7 predicted proteins | sample S1TSphgellanicum_2_FD_89695 | JGI IMG/M metagenome (GOLD analysis project Ga0116231, IMG submission 89695) | Host-associated microbial communities from peat moss isolated from Minnesota, USA - S1T2_Fd - Sphagnum magellanicum MG | ecosystem: Host-associated > Plants > Peat moss > Unclassified...
CGAAAAAAAAAATCCAAAAAAAAAGATAAAAAAAGAAGCAAATACGTAGCCTTAGATTTTTCCGAAAAAACAAATAAAAATAAAAAGATAAAAAAAGAAGCAAATATGTAGTAGAATCGGTCTCTGTGGCTCATTTTTGGGGGGTTGCAGAATCGACATCGTAGAGACTATTAACGGGTTGGAACGGCCTGTCATAGACGGACAAATGGACGAACGAACGAACAGTTGTGTAAAAATCAAACAGGTTTCCCGGGGGTGCCAGTTCCAGACGAAAATGCTTTTCCCTATGGCTGGTTCCGCAGTAGAAACATAAAAAATGATTATGCAGCAAAACGTCACGTCATAGACGGGAAGACCAAGTGAATTTATATATAAAATATACACTTCCATGCCCCAAAACATTCACATGATACCATATAAACGGTCAAGAAAAATCCTCAACAACATAAGTGTAAGTCCCAAAAGTTTGGGTGTTGTGCATGTATATTCGATGTATATATTTTATTTCCATCTTCACATCCTTGTAACCTTCATCCGTAGACTCTTCTTAAGCACATTCCAAATACTTTTGGGTAAATCTTAAAAGTAGTTAGGAAAAAATCATGCTTTCCCATGTCGGCTTCTCCAGTCAGAGCACAAGCTATTACAAGATCAAAAAATGGGAGGTTGAGCTTTTGGCACATTTTGTGAATCACACACACTAAGTTGAGAGCCATGTTACAAAATGGTTTGAAGTTGGAACTTGATATCATAGTTGCAATAGGATTAGAGCTTTTGGATAGAGCTCATTAACAATCACTCATTGATTGCCCCTATAAAAGAGTGAAAATTTCTTCTTGTAGTACCTATTTTCCATATCATCGAATGGTTGGTTGCCACACCTAATTTGTCATGAGGAACGACACAAAATTCCAATTGCACAAAAATGTCCAAAATCCGAGTCCTCTACATGTTTGATATGATAATAATGTTCTTCCTTTGTGAACCCAAACTTAGGGTCCTGAAGAGATTCCATTACTCCACAATTGACCCAACTTGGAATCCATCCCAAAGAGATTCTGTTACTCTGCAATTCCGACTTGCAATTGTTCCCCTCTATTCAGTAGTAACTCGCACATCCTTTTTAAACTTGCAGATGGATAATATCAGAAGAAATGCCAGGCACCATATCCATTGCAAGAGTTGAAAACTAGAGCCATGTTGCTCCCTACAAAATTTGTAAGTTTTTTTGGCTTGACCCACTTAACTCTTTTTCCCTGAATTTACATTTTCCATGCGTGTTGTAAGTATGCTGGTTGCCTCCCACTTCCGTGTGCAAAAACTAAGACTTGAAAACTTTTAAGTAAATGGACATCCATTGTAACCTGCACATTTGCAACATAATTTATTTTTGTAAAAAGTCAGTTTTCCAACAAAAGAAGTGACTACAAAATTGATACAAAAGCTTCACAGCAGAAGTCGAGAAAAAACCCAATAGGTAGTACCAAACAAGTGTAGTGAGAGAAATCATTTTGGACACTACTACTGCAACCCATCTCCATGAAATCACTCACTCCCAGACCTAAACTTGGGACGATGCTGATCATGGGAGAAATGCATCCAACTATAAAACCCAGTTACACCCTACCCACATCTCAGAATTACAAATCATTCAAAAATCCATGTTTTGTTGTTGCAAATCATCAAACGAATCCATGTTTTTTTTGTTGCAAAAATAATGAAACAAATCCACAATTTATTGTTGCAAAAATCATCAAACAAATCCATGTTTTTGTTGTTGCAAATCTTCAAACAGATCCATGTTTTGGTTGTTGCAAATTTCACACAAATTCTGAAATCCATTAAAAGACCCCCAGCAATTTGCAAAAGCTTCTTATGCCAGAAAGAAATCTAACAAGAAAAAATAAAAATCCAACAATCATTCAATCAATCAGCTCACTTACAAGTGCACAAGCAATTCAACATGGAGACTTTGAATTGAGAAAGATGCAGTAGATCTGCCAGAAGCAAATCCAAGTGCACACAAATCCAAAAGAGCCAAGAAAAGCTCATTCCAACATTGCAGAAGCTGGGTCACAGAACAAACAATCTCTCAAGAACATTGCAGAAGCTGCAGGACAAGACAAGACAGAATCTCTCTCTCAAGACCATTGCAGCATAACCTGGACAAACACAAACAATCCCTCAAGATCACCATTACAGACAAAAGAGAAACTGGAAAAAAAACTAAACCAATCTCTCAAGATCATCATCACTATTGCAGATTCAGCTGGTCCACAAAAGAAGAATCTGATACAACATGTGAACCATAAAAGTACTGCAATCTACTACCACCCACAAAAGCACTGTCAAGATTGAAGTAGCAGAAGAACAACAAGAAGAAAACTTACTGCGATCAGTGCAAAAACATGTGAACCATAAAAATACTGCAATCTACTACCACCCACAAAGTCACTGTCAAGATTGAAGAAGAAGAAGACGAACAAGAACAAGAACAAGAACAAGAAGACTTACTGGGATCAGTGCAACAACATGTGAACCAGAAAAACACTGCAATCTACTACCACCCACAAAATCACTGTCAAGATTGAAGAAGAACAAGAAGAAGTAGAAGGAGAACAAGAACAAGAACAAGAAGACTTACTTGGATCAGTGATGGTGATGACGCCAGTATTACCGAAGTAGCAGTTCCAGTAGTTGCGACCATTGAGCTGGTAGTAAGAGTTGAAGGCATAGGAAGCATGGGAGTTGAGAGTATTGGGTTGATAGCAAGGATTGCCGGGTTGGATCGGAACGCAATTGGCACCTCCTTCTCCACAAGCGTAGTTCAAAGCGTTGGTCAGGTCTTGCATTGCTGCTCCAGGCTTCGCCACACACCATGTCTTCCCAATCGGCTGCTGCGTCGGAGGAGCCGGTGCAGCAACAGGTCCGGAAGGAGAAGCTGGAGGAGTTGTCGCTGCAGCAGTCGGCGGCGGCGGCGGTGGGGGCAGTGGTGGTGGGTATACTGCAGGCACAGAGGGAGCCGCCGGTGCAGGAGCCGCGGGAGTCGATATCGCCGGTGTCGGCGGAGGAGAGCTTGCGGTTGGGGAAGAAGCAGCTGGACTCGGAGGCGAGGAAGAAGAAGAAGACGGAGACGTTTGTACGAGACCCACATTGTAGACAGGGGTCTCGTCGACGTTGAAGAGACCGAAGTTGCGCTCAGAGCTCGGACCCGGCTTCATATCCTCGTTGAAGAGAGCGAAGATGAAGACGTCGAAGGAGGAGCCAGGACGCAAGGGAGTACCGGCATTGGAGCTCACGAGCTTGATGAGATTGCCATTGTAAGTGGCGGCGTTTGTGATCCCGCAACCGATCTCATCAGGGTCACCATTGGAAGGCCATCCCGTTTCCGACACCGCGAGAGAGATGTTACCGTAGCCAAGGCGTTCCATGGCCGAGTACACAGCGTCGAGCTGCGCGTTCAGCAGGTTCGTGTAGTGCAATCCCGTGTTGATGTCCGTGATGCCCGCTGCATTGGGTTGTTGCTGCAGCAACGCGTAGTCGAGGGAGACGTTGGCGGGATTGGCGCTGTAAGCGAAGTAAGGATATGCGTTCACCATGAAGGGAGAGTTTGTACGCGAGAGGAAAGCGAGCAGCGCTTGCATCGTAGTGCTCAAGCTGCTGTTGAAAGCGCCTACGGAAGGCGGAAAGGATTTCCCCAAGAGACCCAGATTGTGCGGAGTCGAGACTTTCAGTTGTGAATCGAGCTCCAGATTCACGAGAGCTGAGTACAGATTGCTCATCGCCGGGACAAGAAAGCCAGTGAGCTCCGGAGAGACTGTGAGAACCTCGTCTCCCACGATGATGTAGTTGAACTGCGTTGCAGGCATGTAAGCGACGATGTTTGTTTGCACCCATGCTTGTGCGCTCGTTACACTTCCTGCCAGTAGCGAGATCTCGTCGTTTGTCACCCCTACTGCTACCTTGATGCTTGTGTTGGCTAGCGCTTGCAGAGTCGCTTGATCTGCGCTGTAGAGCTTCACGTACCTTAGCGATGTCGTCAACAGCAGCTGCGCTACTTGGGTCGGTGGTGGTAGATTGTTGGCCAGCAGTCCATAGTTCACTCCCAGATTCCCAGCTCCTGCAGCAACAAAATTCTCAGACAACACCCACCCACCCATACATCCATCAGGCGACATGCTTCTTCAAGGATTCTTCAGAAACGGGAAACAAAAAAATCCACAACACACCTGCAGCTGATCCTCCTCCAGTCTGCAATCCCAATTCTGGGTCCTCACCTGTGAAAGAAACCGCAGACAGGAGGATGCAGAGAAACACGAGCTGGGACGTGGTGCACCGGAGATGGAGCATTGCTGCAGCAACTGTAATACTGCAGTCAGCCGAGCGAGTCTTCAGCTCCTTGACGACAGTCTTTCTGCAGCTGCTGAAGCTCAACTTCTTCTTCTTCTTCTTCAGTGGTTTAGAGCGAGAGTATAGAAAGGTTCTCTAGCAGCAGCTTGCATTAGTCCACCTTGCTCAAGAAACGCAGTAGCTCAAACTTGTTCCATGTCAATTGACAACAGCTAACTAGCTAGCTAGCACATGAAGTTCTTTCTCTCTCTCCGGCTTCTTCCCTGCTGCCTCCAGCTCCCAGCTCCAGGAACTGCAGAAACTACTCTAGATCAAAACTCCACACTTGAGAGAACTGATTCAGGAGCTGCTGTCTTTCTTTCCCACACAGCTCTCAACTGTCTCCGTCTCGCTCTCTCTCTATCTACTTCTCAAATACTATATCCTTCTCTTCTTCCACTACTCAAACCCCACGAAAGTAGTATGGAGCAGCAGGCCTGCACACTCTTCTCTCTCTCTCTCTCTCAAATGCTCTGCACCTCCCACACTAATTCTCAAGGGAAACAAGTACAGCAACAAGAATAACGAGGAGTTCTCAGAACTTTTCCTTCTACTCCTCACAAATGCCAATGAGTTTCACTCTTAAAAGAACCGTAATTTAGCTCAGAATTGGCTGCAACATGAACTCACCCAACAAGCGCTTCTTCACTACTCTCAAAAGATATGAGTTTACCACCTCAAGCTTCTGCAGCAACTCAGTACCCAAAGAGAAGGCAGATCAAATGCAACACACCAAATGCAAACAAGTAGTGACCACATGAAGTTCCAAAAAAAACCCCCAAACACAAAACACACTCACACATTAAAAAAAGGAAAGAAACCAGAGACTAGTAGCAGCTGCAAAACAAGCAGCACAGCAGAGCAACAAGAAGAAGATGAGAATAGCAAATTGAGTGGAGGAAAATGGCAAAAAGAAAGAGAGGGAGAAAAGGGCTTTGAGAAGTGATGAGAGGAAGTTAGCCTAGTGCAGAAAAGCCAAAGCAAGGAAGGAAAGTAGCTGGGTGCTGCTACTGCAACAACACTACTACCAAGACAAAGAAACCAAAAATCAAAGCAACAACACCAAAACTGACTGACATCAAATTTCAATAACTTAATGGTGTGCTAATTTACTACGACTGCATCCAGAGTCCATTTGTCTGCTAGGCTACAGTACCCACCAATCTCTCTCCAAATCTCTCCTCTCTCTCTCTCTCTCTGTCTGTGTCTGTGTCTGTCTCATTCTATGATATTTCAGCCCCATTTCACACACCACTTCAACAACAAACTCTGGTGTCAACCAGTGTTGTTGGGCGGGTACCACCAGCAGACTGGAACCTTGGTATGGAGACTGATACTGGCCCTGGTATCAAAGAACCAACTAGACTGGTATGACATGAGGCAAGCAGCCAGGCAAGTATGGCTTGCCCGGTACGAGTACCTTCCTAATAGGGACTTGAGGTAATATCAGGTTTCTGTGTGTTGGTCTGAATATATTATTACAACAAAATGTGGGTGTAGTTCACTAGTCCTTGTTCATTAGATCAATAAATTCATACAAAATCCAATGAAATCACTTGACATATAAGAACACCTTTTGTTATAGTGTATATATATCAAATATATATATATATTTGTCACATACCAATCAAAAATAAGCCTTGGACCTTAATACCACGATCATGTTGGGTATGAGTTTTTATTAACTTACAGATTTGATTTGGTGTGTTCAAAAGTTGATACCCACCCAACACGGGTCAATCAATGCATAGCTGCCATGTTTCCACCAATATTGGGCAATTATTTTAGAATTGGCACCTCAATAACCAATGGTTCTTCTCAAGTGGTTCTTTCATCTGCATATATAATCATGTTTATTGAGTTTCTTAATAATCATGTGTAATTGCAGTTCTCAAATCTCAAAAAAATGGTTTTGATCGGCCTTGTGTTCTCCCCCCCTCCCCGCCCTACCCCCATTTTGGTGATGTAGCACTAGTGGCGAATCATCCCACAAGGGATTTAAGTGTTGGTGGCAACAACTTATTGGAAAACTCTCAAAACCGTAGAAAATCAGACAGAAACACCTGACTTACATCTGACAAACTCTTTTTTGGGAGTGTGATCAGATTTTGGCAAATAAAAATTTAAGAATTTGTGAAAGAACATTCTTCTTTTAACTTTTTTGGGTGCCAGTTTCCCCCAGAAAACAAAGGGCTGGTTTTGATGCATAACTTGTGGTTCTCCAAATAAATTAATAATAACTGATTTTGATATGTAAAAAATTCTCCAAAATTCTCAAAACTGAATTTTGATTTACAAACAATGGTGTTCAAAAATCGAAGAAGAAGACCGGCCTTCTATAAAAATAAAATTGCCTGTATTTCATGAAAACTGCCCAATTCTTGAGGTTTTGGTAAAAAATAAACCCAGGTGGAACCAGAGGGTCTTTGGTGGCTCCAATGTTTTTTGAAAACCCACATCAGAGACCAAATGAAAACTACGATGTTTGGTAGTCTCACTCCTTCAACAGGGAGAGAGATGAGCATTTTTTTTCCAACAAATTTTCTCAAAAATTTTTTTTTGGGAAAATTTTATTTTGATAATAGAAATTAAATTAATTTTTTCCTAAGTTTTTTCAAGCATTGTCAAGTTTCTGATATCACTAATTTGAATCTCCCAAATTTATAAATTATTAAAAAATATAATTAATTTTTTTACAAAAAAACACATGACCCTAGAAGAGACCCAATTCCCTTATTTGCAAATACACCGATAAAATAACAAGCAGTTCTTTACAGATATTGACATTGGTAGTCCATTCCATGGCCTTTTTTTTAAACATCTGGAAGCACAAAGACTCCACAGATATGGTGCTGGAAGCAAAAGACACTAACTACCTAGTGCAAAGATAGGTTGTTGGTAGCAATGCAATTGTGCCTTTCCCCCTTAGTGACCAACACTTTGGGTTTTGCTCTGTTGGCTCCAACTTGGGTCCTTTCTTTTTGCTTCTACTTTTCCCCTTCTCGGCTGGGTGTTTTGTGTAATGGAGTTTGCCAGGGTTTTCATGAATCCATTTCTCATTCAACTTGGGTTAAAAAAAGGTGTTAGATTATCCACCTTTTAGGCACTACTTGCTTACTTTCTGACTCAACTTGGGTTTTAAAAAAATGTGTTAGATTATCAGCCTTTTAGGCACTATTTGCTTACTTTCTCACTCAACTTGGGTTAAAAAAAAATGTGTTAGATTATCAGCCTTTTAGGCATTACTTACTTGCTTACTTTCTCTCTCTTTCTTTCTTCCTTCTTTTTGCTTCCATGTATCATGAGGTCATAAAGTACATTTCTTCTTCTTCTTCTATTGGATTTTGGTTCCCAAACCATGTCTGGTGATTTGAAGATTTCATTACTGGAAGCAAAAAGGACTTAGGACACCCGGGTTATGTTATCCCTTGTCAGTCAGATTTTGGGTGGCGATTCATCAAGTATCTGCATTAATGTATTATAATATTGTTTTTCTGCTGCTTCTTCTTCTTCTTCTTTTGTGCATCAAGAGGATCTACTCTTTACCATTACTTCTATTGCATTCGGATGCCAATACCTTACAATGCAAAATGATTGTGAAGATTCATAGCCAGAGTGAACCAACAACACATGCCAGAACACACTAATTCATTGGTAGCCTGTTATGACTCAGTTCTGAATGAACCCCAACTCGGTTGTCAGGTTTTCACCTTGGTAACATAGGAGGTATGGACCAAGGTTTACGCCTACCGGTCTGAGTTCACCACCATTTCCTTAGGTGATAACTTTAGTCTGGTTCTTCCAGAGCTTGTTCCGAAGCGTAATTGATTTTCTCACCATTGATTCACATTTCAAGCTTGTTTTCCGTCATTGATTATTCATTGTTGATTCACATTAAATTGAATGCCCACAAAGACGAAAAGTGAAAGCTTACAGAAGGGCTAGTGTATTGGTTGTAGGTAGGTAGTTTGATCTAACCACAATGATGAGTTAACAATTTTTTTTGGGGGGGTGGTTAGCTCCATTTTTGGGTTAACTAGAGAGGTTTTAAACTGGGCACTGAAACTAAAGGATGAAATGTATGGTAAAGCCTAATGCCATGGGCTTTCCCTTGGTGTAAAGATTTGCTCCAGTTTTGTCGCTTTATGTTCTGTGATACCCTCGGGGTAATAAGTTATGACATGGAAACAAAACAAGTACCCTCCGGGTATCATTGGAACCCCCCCCCGCCCCAAGGGGAGATGTGTTTGGTAGGCATTCCACTTGCGAACTAAAATGCCCTCCAATTAAACCCCAAAAAAATGAAGCAAGTCTTTTATGATGAATTGACACTTGTGTGTTGATCTCAAAATTTAACCACTGAAAACAACAGACAAATAATGCACATTAGGTACATTATTGGGATCAGGATTGATGATGGCAGAGCATGGTTTAACTGGGTGTTTTTAGCATTCTAATTGTGTGATGTCATGACATAGTTATGGCAACTGATTCATGATTATCAAATTGCATGGGAAGTGTGGTGGGGTTTAGGGTTTAAACCCTACCACCACTTTAGGGTTTAGGGTTTACCCTAAAGTAAAAGTGGCAGTCTCTGTAACAATCCTTCATTATCAGGTGGGCACATTTTGCATCATTTCAAGGTTAGCACTTAGCACATTTTGCATCATGGTTATAGCTGGCATTGATTGTGGTTTAGTGGGTATCATTCATCCCTTGTACCAGATGAAAGATTGCTGGAATTTGCACTCTTATATGTACATTATAACATATAATTGTGATTGAATGCCACTAACCTAAATGGTGAGCAAAGTTGGTTAAGTTAATTTATTTGTAATTCATACTGGTGGTGGCCTAAAGTCCTAATGTAGGCCCATTGATGATACTATATTATTATTTTTAAAAACAAATAATTTATTTATTTTTTGAAACACCCATGGTGGACCCAACCCAAGAAGCCATTGGCAACCCCAACTCAAACTCATTGGTAAAGATGATACTATGTTTGGATTTCTTTCTTCTTGAGAAAGCATGGGATGGGGACCCCATAGCTGTTGTTGTTATAGTTACTAGAATGGTCTGTGCTATTGGCCCAAATGTGAACTCATTGCCAAACTAATGGAATTTGAAAATTTCAAATTCCACTGAATTTTTTTGACAAAGAAAAACTGAAAATGATTCAATATCTTCCTCACCTTAGATTTAAAAATTACAAAATCACTTCCATTAAACTCTTTTTATTAAAGGCCTTCCAAAAATATTAAGAGGGTGCTCCAATTTCTCCTCTCAAAGTTTTGACTTTTTTGAATTTTTAATGACAATATTGTTCAATATTCAATAACTCTTGCACCATAGATCTAAATATTATGAAATCACCTTAGTGCACTGATAGGAGTGGAGGGTTTTCCATTAGTATCAAGTGTGCACCAATGGGTGCTATGGTTTGGGAGATTACCAGGAAAAAAAAGCAAACAAGCTACCTTCCTTACTAGATAGACTTGTGTGGCATGTGCAATTGGCCCAAGTGTGGATACAATTATATAATTGCTCCAAGTGTCAACATGACCTTGACAATAGAACTAATTGTGAAAAGTAAATAAAAAATCAAGTGACAAAAATTACTCCAAATTCAATATATCCTTGCATTAGGTTTCAAAATTAGAAAATCATCTCCAAAAAATTCCATTCATCAAGGGCTTTCCAACATGAGTGAGAGCTAGCCCTAATTTTCTTTAACCTTTCGGTTTTGATTTTTTGGTTGAATTTTCAATGACAAAAGTATTCAATATTCAATAATTCTAACATCATAAGTTTCAACATTACGAAATCACCTTGTTGCATGCTAACACATTGAGGGCTTTCTAATGGTATCAAGAATGCAATGAGAGGACCCATGGTTTGAGAGATCTTGGTGTGATAAACAAACAAACAACCTTATGTGATTACCTTATGTGACTAAGGTGACTACTATGAACTAATTACCAATCTAATTTTTCCTTTGAAAACCAGATTTTTTTAATTTTGTTGAATTTTCAATGATAAAAATTTCTCAAAATCTGTCATCTCCCACATCTTAGGTCTAAAACCAGGTCATCCAAGTAAGTTATTACATTTGGAAAATTCAATACCAGGCGATTAGGTTACTAACCGGTTATATATATATTTAAAAAAACTTAGTAATCCTCGGATAAATGATCAATACCCGAGTTGATAACCAGGTCAAAACTCAATAACTGGCCAACACCGGTTCCAACTTGGAGAGTTCCAAAAAGTGTCCCGCCAAGCCTGAGATCGAATATTTTTGCAGAGTAAGGGGTAATTTATAGTTGAGGTGCTTGGGCCATTGCCCGTGATGTTGGCCCATACGACACCATTGTAACCTTCCTTATTGGATCCGGCCATGGGAAATCCCATAAGCCATGTGGCCAAAGGGTCTTTGATCCTAGTTTTAAGGCTTGAATAGGGTCGTAGAAGAGACCATAAGATACTTCATCCACAGATGCCAGAACTCATCCAAATTAAAGTTTCTGAGCCCTTCTCGTGTGTGCCATGTAGTGTGTTATGTTATTGTCAATTTTATGATGTTATGTCAATTGAGAGCTTCCCAAGAGGGGGGGATCAAGGAGTAAATGGAGACAGGTTTCTAGAACCTATTAAAATAGCCAAAAAAAAGTTTAAAAAATTGCTACCAAACCAAAATCTGAATAGAAATATGCTGACAAATTTTTAATTTTAAAAAAAAAAAAAACTCCCCAGAAAAAAGGGAATATCAATATCTTATTAGGGTATTTAAGAATAGCAGGGTCAAGGTTTTGATTAATGAAAAGTAGGTTTAGGGTGATAGTTAGGGTTTAGGGGAAAAAACAAGTTATTGGAGGAGGTGTCACAAAGCACTAGTAGCACTGGCTTCTTTCTTGCCCTTCTCTCCTTCAAGAATAAAAAGGATACTTAGTGTTTAGTTTTAGTGTTTATTGTGTTGTTTGTTAATGAGGATTAATATTTTGATTAATTATTTGAATTAATTTGCTAAGTTTTGTCGTTTGTTGACTTCTTATTATGTGCTGCTAATGAGTTTCTTTGTTTCTTTGTTGAGTTGTGCGCTCTTAGTGAGCTTTCTTGTCTTCTTGTGTTTTGTAGTGTTGGCAAGTGTTGTTGTCTTTTTATTATTTGTTGTTTTTTTGTTGGGTGCTCTTGCTGAATTTCATTGTCTCCTTGTTGTGCATTCTTGGTGAGTTTCATTGTCTTCTTATTATGCATCACTTCCTTGTTACAAGTTTCGTTGCTATTTTATTCTTATTGTGCACTCATGGTGAGTTTTATCACCTCTTTGTTATGAATTTTGTCACCTCTTTGTCGTGCATTCCTATGAGTTTCACCCTTTTCTTATTGTGTGTTTGACCTCTTTGTCATATGTTTTTAATTTATATTTGTAATTACATCCTTGCTAATTAGTTAACATGTATTTATTATGTACATGATTGGAATCTCACTTGCATAATACATTGTAACAATTTTTTTTTAAAAAATATCTTGTATGTGATGATAAGAAGAGGGAAAATTTTGATTGTGCCGTGATAGTTTTTTAATATTCATAACATAGATCAAACAACTAAATTCAAAACCCATAATTTTGGTAAAATTTACATTCGGTTTTAAAGTTTTTCTCATTTTATGTAACATTTATTGAAAGACGGAATTAAGTCAAAATGAAAATGTAATTTTAATTGATGGTGAAAATTAAATTTTTCTTAATGAATCAAATATTGAAGATGAAATTGTGAATGAAATTTTTTATACAATAAAAAACAAACAAAAAAATTAACATAAGGAAAGGTGTAAAGGTTTAAGATTTAGGGATTAGGGTTGCTAACAAAATCACTATGAACTAAAAGGCCTTATAATTCAAAGATGGTATTATCTTTTATTACAATATATAAAATATTATTAGAATCGATTAAAAAATGTCATTTCTTCTTACTTGGTACATTTTTCAAATAATTGTGGATTGTCTTTCTTTTGTTATGAATGCTTGTGTTTTGAATTAGTTTAATAGCCATTGGTTATTGTTTAATGCATTGCAGTCTACAATTTGTGCTTGAAATGTAGGGAAGAAATTACAAAACCACATAATTAGTTTGATTGATAATGATTTTGGGATTGTTTTGGAGTTGTATTTGTTAACTACCAATATCAAAAGGGATGTTTGTGATGTTTTGGAATCTTTCTTTTCTTTCTAAAGAAATTATTCTAAAAATCTCACAAAATCTTATGTTTGATGCTAGATCTTGAATTTCAAATAAATAAATAAATAAATTATATATATATATAGTTATGAATAAGGTGTGAACATTGTTGAAGAATATGATACATGTTGTCATTTTTACATCCAATGGCAAGATTTGGAGTTGGATGTGCAGATCAAATAGCAAATGAAAATTTCAATTTTTATTTTTAAAAAAACTCCTAGCACAAGTGAATTAGCAAAAAAAAAACTTGTCACAAGAAAACTATTGATTTTCAAACATTACAAATAGATCCCAAAGAAATCAAATGTCATTTCCAATGGTGAGGAAAACATGAAGCCATGTTTCCCACTATTGGTTTTTTGGCCCAGCAAATCTTAAGGATTTGAAGATGACAATTGAAGTTGAAAGGATTTTTTTTTTAATAGGAAAATTTATTAAATTTGAAGAGATGCTATTTACAAATTAGATAATTTTTTTAAAATGATTTTTGTAAACAAAAATTGGTCAAATGATCTCAGAATTGATTATAAACCATCTTCCAATTTCATGAAGATGATTGAGAAAAAATTATATTTTGAGGAAGAGTTAAAAACTTTTGAAGATTTTTTTTGAATGGGATGAACTTGTGACCGTATAAAATGTTGCAAGAAGAATCAATATTTTTTCATTTTCATTTTTGTAATTAAAATTTTTTAAATAAAAAAATTAATGTTTGAAAAAGAAAAAGCTTTTCATAAGCACTATGTGAGAAGTGTCTTTAAAAATCAAGTGGTCCAAAATTTTGAAAACTTGCACTTTGAAACCCAAGTGAAATTATCTTTTGCAATTTTTTGAAACATTGCGTGACTATGTTGAAATTTATTTTTTTTCCAAAAAGAAAAAAAAACCAGGGCAAGTGTCATAAAGTCTTCTAAGACCCGGATCCAATGATTGTTAGAAAAAACAAAGAACCACCCAACATTGCATTGTACCACCAATAAAACGTGACCTATATCAATTACTTGCCTAACACCCCTCTTCCCCCCTTCCTTCCCCCCAAATATTTTTAAAAATTGGAACTTGAGACATGTTTCAAAAATAAGAATTACATGCGAAATTCCACCCCACCTCACCCCCAAATTATTTTTCAAAAAATGTCACTATTATTATTAAAAAAAAAACTTGACATTTTTTTCTCAAACTAACAATGTGTCTAACCCTAGAATTGTTTTTTAAAAGAATCTCTAATTTTTAAAAAAAATCAAAACTAGAACGTACATAAAAAACGAGTTTTGGGGCTGATTCCAATTTTGAGTCAAGTTCTATCTACACCCTAAACCCTAAACCCTTTTGAATCTTTGGATGTTGCCACTTCTTCCATAACAGATGAAGCTTCCCTAGACCTTGGTACTTCATAAGCCTTAAAACCTAACATCATCTGGAAGGATTTTGAGTTTCGAGGGTTTAACACGGGTTAAGTGAAACCACACCCATCAATTCACCATCCATTGGAAACCCAATATGACTCAATTGAAGTTGAACTACAACTGAGTTACCACCTGGGTAACCTATCGTGTAACCCCTCCTATTTCCCAGTCAAAGTGAACCAGCACCCATCAGGCCCATCATTTAGGATGGATGATAAGTGGTCAGGAAACAATTTTCTGTTGGGTTCCAGTTCCGTAGTTAAGCATGGTGGTTGGCTCAGTTGGTAGGTTGTTAGTATGTAGGTAGTAAAAACAGCCCTTATCTATGTATAAACCTATTTACTTAATTAATAGTTACCTATTTTCTTACCTATCTACCTATATATATGACTAGTGTGTGCCCCGTGCATAATGCACAGGTGAAATAAAAATCCCACCCTCTCCCAAAACCACAACTTATCCACCTATCTACCGACCCACCTACGTATCAAATTTCCTACCTACCTATGTGCTTCTTTTCCTACCTCCCAGGCTCTTGTACCTACTTTCTCGTTTCCTGCTTTCTCACTACCTTCTCACTATTTCTCTCAAAAACCACCCCTTACCTACCTACCTACCTACGTGCCTGCTTGCCTCCCTCTCTGGTTCTTTTTCCTACCTCCCTAGCTTGACTCCGTGAGAAGGCGAAAAGTAGGTAGTGAGTTCTCTCTAAACCTACCTTTCACCTTCTCACCATTTTCCTACCGTGTCACTATTAGGGTTTAGGTCCTGTCCAGTTTTCCTACCTCCCAAGTGGCTTCACTTATCTTTTTCTAAATTCTCAGCAATTTCCCATGTATTTTTCTTCTCTGCCCAGAGAGAGAGAACTCCCATTCAATAACTCCTGTCATAACTTCTCAGCATGGAGAATGCACTGGCCCCAGTGAAAACTTGTCC
>Ga0116231_10010421_pt1 | contig 14975 bp, 14 predicted proteins | sample S1TSphgellanicum_2_FD_89695 | JGI IMG/M metagenome (GOLD analysis project Ga0116231, IMG submission 89695) | Host-associated microbial communities from peat moss isolated from Minnesota, USA - S1T2_Fd - Sphagnum magellanicum MG | ecosystem: Host-associated > Plants > Peat moss > Unclassified...
CGCCCACAAACCTCAAGCGTAACCGCCCGTCGCCAGATGATCGACATAGTCCCGTACCGCCCCGGCGGCGCCGGACTTTACCAAGGCTTCGGCCGTGCGGCCGCCGAAGGCTGGGATGGGTTCAGCGCGATACCAGGCCATGGCCTGGGCCGGCCCACCCGCCCAGGCCTGCACCAGGTTGATAATCTCCAGCATTTCTCGCACCCGCGTCTGCGCCTTCGGCCCGCTGCGGCGGCTTGTCTTCTGAAATACCTCGCGGGCCAGGCCGGCGGTCTCCGCCAGCTGAGCCTTGGACATGTTGAACATATCAGCCGTGTCGTCGAGGTTCACAGCGCCTTGGTGGTCCATCAAGCTCGCGATGGACAGGCGGCTGCGGGCCGACAACGGTGTTGGTTTGCGATGCGCTTCAGCGACTACCTTTGTTGCCTGAGTCATGCGCCGCTCGTTTTACCTATAGTACGGTCAATATGTGGGCGGACTCCGCCCTTGGCAAGCGCGACTTGGCCGCTCAAAACAGCGCCGGCGTCCCGACCCACAGGATACGGACGGGCCGATCGCTCAGATTCGCCATCTTATAGGGGTGGCGCTGGTCGAAGTGGGCGCTGTCGCCGGCTTTGAGCACGAAGTGGTCCGGCCCCACGGTCATGTCGATCTCGCCGTCCAGTACGTACCAAAAGCCCTCGCCGTCCCGCCGCGTGGTCGGCGCCCCTAAGCCGGCCGGGATGATCATCAGCAGCGCCTCCATCTTGCGCTCCTCGTGCTCGCCGCTCAGCCGCTGGTAGGTCGCCGGCGTGCCGACATCGATCACCTCCGGCGCGTCGGCCCGGCGCACGATCTGGCCCTGTTTCGGCACGCTGATGAAATAGTTGATATCGACGCCTAACGCCCTGGCGATGCCCATCAGGGAGACGATGGAGGGCGTGGTCAGCCCCCGCTCCACCTGGGACAGGAAGGGTGCCGACAACTCCGACGCCGTCGCCAAGGCTTGTAGCGTCAGGCCAAGCCGCAAGCGGCGGTCGCGGATCGCCGGCCCGATCGCGAGCTTGCGCGGCGCCGCTATAAGCGGCGCTCCTACCGGCGGCGCATTGGACGGCTTTCGCCCCATCAGGCGGTATGGTCGGAGATAATTCGCCAGCCGGCGGCCGACTTGTGGAACACCAGGGTGAACACGCCGGACGCGTCAGGTCCGGGCTTGGCGGGTTTGAGATGGTAGCGTCCGACGACGAGGGCGTAGTCCGGTCCTAAGGGCTTGAAATCCAAGATATCCATCGTCAGTTGGCCAAGCGCCCCCGAGGCCCCGCCAAACCGGGCGGCATACATGTCGCGGATGGCGCGATACCCTTTCACCACACCGTCCGCCTTCACGTAAGCGGTGTCCGGCCCATCTTCATAGCAGTGCATGAAGGCGTCCAGATCGTCCCTGGACCAAGCCTGGGCGCTCTCTGTTAGGGCGCCTTCGATGGCCGCTTTGTCGTTCACCGCCGATACCTCCGCGAAAGCTTTGGGGGCGATCCCGCCGACCAGCAGGGTTGCGCACAGTCCGACCATTATCCGGCCGAGCATTATCCGGCGAGGAAAGGATGCGTTCGAGGCTGGGGCGTCGCTCATGCCGTGTTCCATTTCATGTGTTGCACAAAATCTATGCGCGGCGCCTTTGTGCCGCATTCGGACGAAGTTATCAAAATTATTTGATGCATCACACAGCTTAACTGTGCCAGCATTAGGTATACGCCGTTTTCGTTGGGGATGGGTCGGGTCCGCATTGGGCCCCGGAGGGGATTATGACCATAGATCGTTGCAAGGCGCACGCGCGCCTGGGGGGCTTGTTGTCTGGAGCGGCGCTGATCGCCCTGGCGACCGGTGGCGGCGCCTGGGCGCAGGCCACGGAGTCGGGATCTACGGTCAGCGAACTGGTCGTCACGGCGCAAAAGCGGTCTGAGAATATTCAGAACGTGCCTATCAGCATGACGGCGCTGGGCGAGAAGGACCTTCAAAGACTTGAGATTCAAAGTCTGCAAGACATCTCGCGTCAGGTGCCGAGCCTGGTGGTCATTACGGCCGGCCCTGGCGAGAACGAGCTGATCATTCGGGGCATATCCTCGACGGCCGGCACGACCAGCACGGTCGGCTACTATCTGGACGATACGCCGTTGCAACCGTCGAGCAACGCCGCCCTTCTGTCCCAGCGTGGCGCGCTCGATCCTTCGCTGGTGGATATCGAGCGGGTTGAGGTGCTTCGGGGTCCGCAGGGCACGCTCTACGGTTCGTCCTCCATGGGGGGCACCGTGAAATATGTCAGCTTCCAGCCCGACCTGACCAAGTTTGAAGTCAAGCTAGGCGGCGAGGCGTCGGGCACCGACGGCGGCGGCCCGAATGCGACCTTGAATGCGACGGCCAATATCCCGATCGTCCAGGACAAGCTGGCCCTTCGCGCCACGGTGTTCGACCAGTACGAAGGCGGCTGGATCGATCGCTATCCCATCGATCCGAACAACTATCTCGGTGTCGATCCGGGCAGTAAGCCTAAGGACAACGTCAATACCGACAGCAATGTCGGCTTTCGGGCCCAACTCCGTTTCCAGCCCGATCCGACACTTTCGATCACGCCGTCCATCTTCTATCAATACATGCGGATCGGCGCGCCGTTCCAGATCGATGTGCCTCCGGGCAGCCTGAACAACCTGATCCAGGCGCGCGACGTCTCGGAGGTTCAAGATCAGCGCTCCACCGTTTATAATTTGGCGATCCACAAGACGTTCAATCTGTTCGACGTCACATCCTCCACGTCCTATTTCGATCGGGAAGTGAAGCTGCACGAAGACAGTTCTAAGGTTCTTGACTATTACTTTGCAGCCCCAGGCGGTCAGGACTACGTCTACCCGTCCTATATGGTTGGCGAGTACCAAAACAAGGAGTTCACCGAGGAGCTTCGTGCGACATCGGACCTGCCGGGGCCTTTCCAGATCATCGCCGGCGGCTATTTCCATCGCACCTTTGCGCCGCTGTTCTCCGCCATTCCCGATCCCGTCGGCTATGACGCCGCGTTCGGCTCGCCGTTCGGCGGGGAGATATTCTACGAGGGCGTACGCAAGGCGACTCTGCAGGAGACGGCTGTCTTCTCCGAGGCCTCGCTCAAGCTCGGCTACGGTCTGACGGCGCGGGCCGGCGTGCGCTGGTTCGATGTCGATCAGCGGTTTTTCCAGTCGGGGGACGGCATCTTCAACGGCGGCTATTCCGCCGTCACCAACTCGTCCACCGATACCGGCGTCAATCCCAAGTTCAGCCTGGAATGGCAGCTCGATCCTCAGCGGATGGTCTATGCCACCGCGTCGCGCGGCTACCGGCCCGGCGGCCCCAACAACCCGGCGCCCGCCGCCGTCTGCGGCGCCGATGTCGCGGCTCTGGGGCTCAGCCAAAGCCAGCTCGTCAAATACAACCCCGATACCTTATGGAACTATGAGGTGGGGGCGAAGACCAGCTGGTTCAATCGCAAGCTGACCGTCAATGGCGACGTCTACTATATCGATTGGAACCAGGTTCAGCAGCAGTTGACGCTGAACTGCGGGTTCAACATCACCGCGAACTTCGGCGGCGCCATCAGCAAGGGCGCCGAAGTTGAGGCGACCGTCCATCCGATCCAGCCGCTGCGACTGTCAGGCGGCTTAGGCTATACGGACGCGACCCTGACGGCAGGCATCCCCGGCTCCGGCGCCAACGCCGGCGACGCCCTGCAAGACGTGCCCCACTGGAACGGCTCCGGTACGGCCGAATACACGGTCGAGATCAACCAAAGTTTGTCGGGCTTCGCCTTGGTCAATGGCAACTTTATCAGCGACAGCCATGCGCTGTACGACAAGACCAGCCCCTATTACCTCAAGAAGGGCTTCGGCCTGGTCAATCTGAAGGTCGGTGTGGATCACGGCTCCCAGTGGGAGGCGGCGCTCTTTATCAACAATGTGCTGAACAAGATCGGCGAGACCGACCTGCCCACCGCCATCTCCGCCGACCTTCCCACCACGCGCCGGTTCGCGATCAATCAACCGCTCACGGCCGGGGTGTCTTTGCACTATAAGTACTGACGTTGTGGGGCGGCGTTTCCGCGCGATAGTGCGGAAACGCCGCCCTCAAGGCTAGCCGAAACGAGCCGTTAAGCCGTCGGCCCGTTCGCCGCCGTCGGCTTAGGCGCACTCGGCGGCGCACTCGTCGGCTTCGGCGGATTAGCCTTCGGCTTAGACGTCTCCGCCTTTTCCGCGGCGGCCTTGGCGTCGTTCAGCTGTTTGGTGATCAAAATGCAGACGTCGTCGTATTCGCCATAGCCTCGGCTGCCGCAGCTGGAGTCGTAGAGCTGTTGAAGCGCGTCGATCTCGTCGGGCGTGGGCGCGTGGTTGCTGTCGGCGGGCTGAACGGGTGTTTGGCCTGCGGCCAGGGCGGCGGCGATCAGAAGCGCAACAAGCATCGCCTTACCCCTTTTGGACCTTGGCCTCCCGTAGGCTGTGGCCCCAAATTTCCGCATTGGGCCGGGTCGTGGTAAGGGCCGCGTCCGTCTTCACCCGCCCGATCCTTTGACATGTCCAGAAATGCTACGCCAGCCACTAAGGCGCCTTCCGCGCTCGTGCTGTTTTCGGGCGGCCAGGATTCCTCCACCTGCCTCGCCTGGGCGCTCGCGCGCTACGGGCGGGTCGAGACCGTGGGGTTCGACTATGGCCAGCGTCATGGGGTTGAGCTGGTCGCGCGCGTCACCGTGCGCGAGCGCCTGATCGCGCAGTTTCCAGAGTGGGCGGCGCGGCTGGGGCCGGACCATATGCTGGACCTCAAGGGCTTCGGCGCTGTGGCGGAGTCGGCCCTGACCGCGGATCGGGCCATCGAGATGACGGCCCGGGGGCTGCCCTCCACCTTTGTGCCGGGCCGCAACCTGGCCTTCTTCGTCTATGCCGCGGCGCTGGCGGATCGGCGCGGGATGGAGGTGCTGGTCGGCGGCATGTGCGAGACCGACTACTCCGGCTATCCCGATTGCCGCCGGACGACGCTCGACGCCATGGAGCAGGCCCTGCAGCTCGGCCTGGAGCGGAAAGTTGAGATCGCCACGCCCTTGATGCGGCTTACGAAAGCCGAAACCTGGGCTTTAGCGCACGAGCTCGGCGGCGACGCCCTGATCGAACTGATTCTGGAGGACAGCCACACCTGCTACCTCGGCGAGCGGGGCGAGCGTCACGCCTGGGGCTATGGCTGCGGCCACTGCCCGGCCTGCGAGCTGCGCGCCAAGGGCTATCACGAATGGCGAGCCGCGGCATGAGCTACGCCGTCAAGGAACTGTTCCTGACCCTGCAAGGCGAGGGCGGCCAGGCCGGGCGCCCGGCCGTGTTCTGCCGCTTTGCGGGCTGCAATCTGTGGTCGGGGCGGGAAGAGGATCGGGCGAGCGCCGTCTGCACCTTTTGCGATACGGACTTCGTCGGCCTCGACGGCCCCGGCGGCGGCCGGTTCGAAACGCCTGACGCGCTCGTCGCGGCGGCCTTGGCGCTGTGGCGCGGACCGCCGGGCCAGCCGAGGCTTGTCGTCTGCACCGGCGGCGAACCCCTGCTCCAGCTCGACGACGCCCTGATCGCCGCCTGGCGCGCCGCCGGCTTCGAGATCGCGGTCGAGACCAACGGCACCCTTCCGGCGCCTGCGGGCCTGGACTGGATATGCGTCAGCCCCAAGGCCGATGCCCCGCTGAAGCAGACGGTGGGTCAGGATTTGAAGCTGGTCTATCCCCAGCCGGGCGTCGATCCGGCGCGTTTCGAGGGGCTGGCGTTCGAGCATTTCTTTCTTCAGCCCATGGACGGGCCGGCCCGGCTGGAGAATACACAGGCCGCAATCGACTATTGCCTCGCCCACCCGCTCTGGCGCCTCAGCGTGCAAACCCACAAATACCTCGGCCTGCCCTAAACGGGCGGCGCTTTTTCTAGAATTGAACCATGTCTGACGACCCCATCTTCGAGATCACCAAGGCGGCGCAATTCGACGCCGCCCACAGCCTGCCGGACGGCCCGCGCAGCGATTATCGCCGCCTGCACGGTCACTCGTTTCAGGTCGAGGCGACGCTGCGCGGCCCGATGCAGGGGACTGTGGGTTGGGTTGAGGATCTGGGCGCGCTCGACGCCGCTCTGAAGGCGCTCGCGGCGGAGCTCGACCACGGCCTCCTGAACGATAAGCCAGGGCTCGAGAGCCCGACGCTCGAGCGCCTTTGCCTGCATTTCGCCGAGCGTTTGGCGCCCAACTTCCCTGGCCTCGCCCGCATTACGGTCTCGCGGCCAACGGTGCATGAGCGGTGTAAGCTGGAGCTTTGAGGGGGGGGGCGTTACGGCCAAGTCTATTAGACGTTAGGGCGGGTTAAACCGACAGCTCTCTTCCGTCTCGCCCGGACGTGTTCCGGGCATCCATGGCGCGACACGTCAGTTGCCGAATGGCTATCAGTCGGGTCTCGTCGCCGGCTACCCCCAAAGACCCCTTCCCCCATACGAGGGGGAAGGGGTCGCAAAAGCTGAACCCATCATAATCACTGCGGCGAAACACTAGTCCCTAAGCCGTGACCAAAGGATTGCGACGACTTTCCCTTGCATCGCCATTCCCATGCGCCACACCTCGGCAGAATTTGGTCCCAGGGACGGCCGATATCTTGACGGGCCAAGGCTTCGACCTGATGCGTTTGGACAAAGCGATCTGCTACCAGAGCAAAGTCTATTGTGACGTTGCGAATGGGGCGAAGGTAGCCTTGATCCCGTCAAACGATAAGGCTCAGCGTCTGTTCATAGGCGACGACGGCAAGCGCATAACTGTTCGCGGCACGCTTGAGCACTCCATTACCACGGATCAGCCGCCACAGGCGTTGCTGCTGTTCAACCCCGTCGTCGTCAGGCCCTAAGCCGCGTCTACCAGCACGATTTCGGCGTCCTCCAGGGCTCTGACCGTCAGCACGGGTTCGCCCGTCGCCGCGGCGCCGTCGCGGGCGTTCAGGGTCAGACCGTTGATCTCCACCGCGCCCTTGGCGGCGACCATGTAGGTGTGGCGGCTGGCGGCTGTTTCGTAGGTCGTGGTTTCGCCGGCCTTGAGCGTGGCGCCGAGCACCCGGGCGTCCGTGCGGATCGGCAGCGCATCGCCATCGTCCGGGAAGCCGGATGCGAGCGCGACGAACTTGCCGGCGCGGGCGTCCTTGGGAAAAGGCTTGGCGGCCCAGGCCGGCGGTCCGCCCCGGCGGTTGGGCAGGATCCAGAGCTGGAAGATTCGGGTGGTGTCGGTTTCCAGATTGTACTCCGCATGGCGCACGCCCGAGCCCGCCGACATCACCTGAACGTCGCCAGCTTCGGTGCGGCCCTTGTTGCCCATGTGGTCCTGGTGGGTGATGGCGCCTTCACGGACATAGGTTATGATCTCCATGTCGGCATGAGGATGGGGCGGAAAGCCCGTGTTGGAGGCGATCTCGTCGTCGTTCCAAACTCTCAGCGCCCCCCAGCCCATACGGGCGGGATCGTGGTAGTTGGCGAAAGAGAAGTGGTGGCGGGCCTTCAGCCAGCCATGGTCGGCGCCGCCGAGGGAGTTGAAGGGTCGAAGCTCGATCATGACTGCAAGGCCCCATCTGAAACTGTCACTGTTGCGAATTAGATAGGGGAGCTGCGCCGCAAAGGGAAGGGGCGGACGGGGCGGAACAGAGCGATCGTTTCAGAGTTTTGCGCTGGAAGAACGGGGCGAGGATGACACCACCGCTGGAGCGACTGTCTAAAGCCATTGTAGCGTTGCAGTCGGCGATTTCCGCTAAAGTGAAGCGGCCGCACGCTCGCGCCGCGGCGCACCCGCAAAAGACACGCAAATCGCGGAAATCACCCCCCAAGTCCGCTCACGGTCGGATAGAGGCGCTCGGCTGGTTTCTGGCGGCCGCCGTGATCTTGGCCTGGCCCAGAGACCGGCCGTTGATCGACGGGTCGAAACTGTCGCCCAAGCGGCTTCTAGGCCGCCTTAGGCGCGCGCCGCCCACGGCCGAGGCGGAGGTCTTGGCCGCCGAAGCCTTCGAGCCTGGCCATGGCCGCGGCGCGCGCGACCCTTTCCAAATCCCGCTGCTAGGTTGGCGGGACATCTTCTGGCGAACGATCCGGGAGTTTGGCGCCGACAACATCCCCCAAGTGGCCGGCGGCGTGGCCTTCTTTGGCCTCTTGTCGATTTTTCCGGCCATGGGCGCTTTCGTTTCGCTCTACGGCCTGTTCTCCAATGTGCAGATGGCCGAGCGGCAGCTGGACCTCTTATCCGGCATCCTACCGGACGCGGCGTTGCAGATGGTGGGCCAGCAGATGATGCGCTTGGCGTCTACGCGCCACTCCGGCCTCGGCGTCGCCTTTGGGGTCAGCCTGCTCGCGTCCCTTTGGAGCGCCAACGCGGGCATCAAAGCTTTGTTTTCGGGCCTGAATATCGCCTTCGAAGAGACCGAAAAGCGCAACTTTTTGAAACTCAACCTGGTTTCGCTCAGCTTCACCTTGGGCGCCCAGGCCTTCCTCGCCCTAGCCTTCGCCGCCATGGTCGCCGCCCCGGTCGCCCTGGCTTATTTGGGCTATACGCCGGGCGGCTTCGCCGTCATGAACGTGCTGCGCTGGCCGCTGCTGCTTTTGGTCGCCATTGGAGGTATCACGCTTCTTTACCGCTATGGGCCGAGCCGAGAACGCGAGCGCTGGCCGTGGGTCAGTTGGGGCAGCGTCTTCGCCGCCGTGTTGTGGCTGGCGGTGTCGCTATTGTTCTCGGTCTATGTCGCGCATTTTGGATCGTACGACCGAACGTACGGCTCGCTGGGCGCCGTCGTCGGCTTTATGAGCTGGCTCTGGATATCCAGCATCGCCATCCTGTTCGGCGCCGAGCTGAATTCGGAGATCGAACACCAGACCGCTCAAGACACCACCACCGGCGCCCCTGCGCCCATGGGGCAGCGCGGCGCCCGCATGGCCGATACCCTGGGGGACATTCGGCAGAAGCCTAAGAGCCGGCCTAAGGTTTGACCTGCGCTTCGGTCGGAAGCGTTGGCGCTTTCCGCTCGGTCAAAACCGAGCGGCCCCCCGGCTCCGCCGTACTCCCCCATCCAAGATGGGGGAGATGAGGGCGCGAGGATTTTCATCTCCCCTATCGCGAAAGCGATGTGGGATTACGGCCGAAGGCTGGGAGGGGGCCGCGCGCGAGCGCGGAAACATTTGTGGCGACGCCGGCCGACCTGAGCGCGACGATCAGATCGTCTGCTCGACCCGCGTCACCTCGGGCACGTAGTGCTTCAAAAGGTTCTCTACCCCGGCCTTGAGCGTGGCGGCGGAGGAGGGGCAGCCCGAACAAGCGCCCTTCATGTGCAGGAACACCACGCCGGTCGCCGAATCGAAGCGGTTGAACACGATGTCGCCGCCGTCCTGAGCGACGGCGGGGCGGATACGGGTGTCGAGCAGATCCTTGATTTCGGCCACCACCTGGGCGGTTTCGCCCTCATAGACCGTGTCGTCATGGCCGGTCTCGGCCTCGTCGCCCGCGCCATAGAGCGCATCGCCCGTGGCGTAGTGCTCCATGATGGCGGCCAGGATCGGCGCCTTGAGCTGGCGCCACTCGAGATCGCCCGCGTGTCGGGTGACGGTGATGAAGTCGGGTCCGAAGAAGACCCGCGCCACGCCGTCGATCTCGAACAGCGCCTTGGCGAGCGGAGAGCTTTCGCCCTCGTCGGCGGTGCGGAACTCGCGTGTGCCCTCGCCGGTCACGTCGCGTCCTGGCACGAATTTGAGCGTCAGGGGATTGGGGGTCTGTTCGGTCTGGATGAACACGGGGAGCTTCGCCTTTTGGGTGCGCGCTAAGATGTGGCGTTCTGGAGCCGGATGCGCAAGGATCGCTGCGTCGCGGGGAGGGATCATGGACGTCATACCTCAGGATATTGGACCCGAAGCCATAGGGTCCGGGCCGTCGCCGGCCGGAGCCCAGCGCCGCAAGGCCAGCCTCTCCGACGTACTGAAGGGCCTGCGCCAGCCCAAGATCGCCGCCATGCTGGGTCTGGGCTTCTCTTCGGGCCTGCCGTTCCTGCTCATCGGCGCCACGCTCAGCTACTGGCTCGGCGACGCCCATGTGAACATCGCCCTGATCGGTTTTCTGTCCTGGGTCGGTATGGCCTACGGGTTCAAGTTCATCTGGGGCGCGGTGGTCGATAGCTTGCCGCCGCCCCTGTTCGGGCGGCTGGGCCGGCGGCGCGGGTGGATGCTGTGGATGCAGATCGGCGTCGCTGTCGGCCTCATCGGCATGGCGACTTGCGATCCGCACGTGAGGCTCCAGGCGCTGGTCGCCTTCGCCATCCTGGCCGCCTTCGCGGCCGCGACCCAGGACGTGGTGATCGACGCGTGGCGGATCGAGATCGCGTCCGACGCCAACGAGCTCGACCTCCTGACCGCCTCCTACAAGCTGGGCTACCAGATCGCCCAGATCATGGACGCGTCGATCATCCTGCTTTTAGCGAGCTGGATCGGTTGGCAAGCGTCCTATGCCGCCTTTGGCCTCTCCATGGTCATTGGATTGGTCTCGACCCTCTTCGCAAAGGAGCCGACGCGCGCCGATGTCGTGATGCAGGCGAAGGCGGCGTCTATCCTTATCGCCCTAAAGCGCGGTTTGGACGCGACAGCCGGCCCAATCGTCGCCTTCTTCAGGCACTTCGGCCCGACGGCGCTGCTGATCCTCGTCTTCGTCAGCGTCTATCACATCAGCGACTACATGCGCGGCCCGGTGATCAACCCCTTCTATTCCCTGGTCGGCCTACAAAAGGCGCAAGTGGGCACGATCCGGCTCGCGATCGGCCTGCCGTCCACCTTCTTGGGCATCGCGGCCGGAGGGTTGTTTTCGGCGCGGTTCGGTCACTGGACGGCGCTCGCGGTGGGCGCGGTGCTCCAGCCTATCGCCGTCGCGGCCCTCGCCATCCTGGTCTACACCGGCCCGAACCTGGCGTTCTTCTCTGGCTGGATGGCGTTCGACGACTTCAGCATGAATTTCGCCGGCGTCGCTCTGATCGCCTACATGTCAACTCTGACACAACTTGGCTATACCGCGACCCAGTACGCGCTCCTGACCTCGGCGCTGGCCTGGACGGGCAAGTTCTTCAAGGGCTTCTCGGGTGAAATTGTTCAGACGCTGGGCCACGGCAAGAACACCATCGCCGCCAACGGGGAGTTCTTTCTGGCGGATGCGAGTTTGAGCATTGGCGCGCTGGGGCTTTGCCTGATCCTGGCGGTGTTAAGCCGGCGTAGGGCCTCGCTTCGCTGACCAAGCCGGCCCACGTCGCTGCCCGACCCGCGTCGATTATACGATTAACGATATATTATCGAATAGAAATCACATTTCAAATTAGACAATTTTAACCGCGTGTCGCAGTCCGCAGCGCGCGCCATTCAGGGGGCGAAGGCGATGCGCAATATTCCGATCATAGGCAAATTCCTGCTGATCCTCAGCGCCTTCGGCGTCTTCACACTCGCCGTCGCGGCCTATGTCGGCAGCCAGATGTGGAAGATCGATACGAGCTACAGTGCACTTGGCGCCGGTCAGGAGGCGGCGGCGGTCGATGTCGCCCTGGCGAAAGTTGCGCAAGTCACGATGCGCCGAAGCATAGCCGAGCTGATGATTTCGACGACCGATGAGCAAAATCGGGCCGCGAACGCCGATCTTCAAGAGTCGCGCAAGAGCTTCACCGATAATCTGGACGCGGCGGCCAAGGCGGAGCCGGCTCACGCCGCCGATTACGACGCGCTAAAGGCGCGGGGTCTTGAGATTGTAGACCACGCCTGCGCCGCGACGATCAAGGCCGGCATGGCGGCAAATAGTCCGGCGGCCGCCGTGGCGTCGCAAACTCTTTATCTGAAGGACTGCGGCCCAGCCTTTCCGGCCCTTGCGGCGGACATGAACACCAAGGTGAAAGAGGTCATCGCTGACGCCAACAAGCAGGATGACGCCCTGACCGGTGTTACAAAGGGCGCGATCACGGCGACCTTCGTCCTGATTATCGGCGGCCTCGCGGCGGTCATGGTTGCTGGATACTTCGCCATCCGCAATATGGTTGTGGCGCCTATCACGGGTCTGTCATCTACGATGGATCGGCTTTCCAGAGGCGACTTCCAGGTCCGGGTCGAGGGCGAAGATCGTCGCGACGAACTCGGCAGGATGGCCCGCGCCGTCCAGGTATTCAAAGACGCTGGTCTTGAGAAGCAGCGGCTGGAAGCGGAGGCCGTGGCCCAACGCAGCCTAAGCGAGCAGGAGCGCATCAAGGCCGAAGAGGCTAAGGCGCGAACAGCCAAAGAGCAGGCTCAGGTCGTGACCTCGATCGGCACGGGTCTGGAGCGGCTGTCGGCCGGGGATCTGACCTTCGAACTGAAAGAGGCCTTTGCGCCGGAGTACGAAACGCTGCGGGGGAACTTCAACGGCGCGATGAGCCAACTGCGGCAGACCATGCAGACCGTCATTGGGCGCACCCACGGCCTTCGCTCCGGCGGCTTGGAAATTACCCAGGCGTCCGACGATCTGTCCAAGCGGACGGAGCAGCAGGCGGCTAGTCTGGAAGAGACGGCGGCCGCTCTGGATCAGATCACCGCGACGGTGAAGAAGACCGCCGACGGCGCTATCGAAGCCCGCAAGGTGGTTGCGGTCGCCAAGGACGATGCGGAAAAGTCTGGCGCTGTGGTGCGCGAAGCGGTCGGCGCCATGACCCGGATCGAAGACAGCTCCAAACAGATCGGTCAAATCATCGGCGTGATAGACGAGATCGCCTTCCAGACCAACCTCCTGGCGCTCAACGCCGGCGTGGAAGCCGCCAGAGCCGGCGACGCGGGCAAGGGATTCGCCGTCGTCGCCTCCGAAGTTCGCGCCCTTGCGCAACGCTCGGCGGAAGCCGCCAAGGAGATCAAGGCGCTCATCTCCGCCTCGTCGGATCAGGTGGCCCAAGGGGTCGATCTGGTCGGGGAAACCGGCCGCGCTCTGGCTCGGATCGCCGAGCAGGTGGCGCAGATCAACGGCGTGGTGTCCGAGATCGCCGCCTCCGCCCAGGAACAGGCTACGGGGCTGCATCAGGTCAATGCGGCGGTGAACCAGATGGATCAGGTCACCCAACAGAACGCCGCCATGGTGGAAGAGGCCACCGCCGCCGCCCATAGCCTGCGGGAAGAGACCGACGCCCTGTCCGATCTGATCGCCCAGTTCCGGGTCGGCGATACCGGGCCTGTCGCCGTCTCGACGTCGTCAGTGCGCAAGCCAAACCCCGTTCACGCCGTGCAGCAGAAGATCAAGAGCTTCGTCGGCGGAGGCCGCAGCCCGGCGGCCGCCTTCGCGGTCGCCCCCGCAGCGCCGGAGGGTTGGGAGGAGTTTTGACGGCGAGTCCCTTGCCAGGCTGAACGACGCCCCATTCGTCTCGCATCGTCTCCTTCGCGTGAGCCCTCTTCCAACGCCTCGCTTACCCCTCGGCCTGAGCCCCCAGATCGTAGGCGGCAAAGGTGGCCAGCGTCAGGATCTGGGATACCGAGGCTGAGAGCGGGCAGATTTGCACCGATTTGGAGAGGCCGATCAGGAGCGGGCCGATCACCGTCGCGCCGCCCAGAGCCTGGACCAGGTTGGCCGAGATTGCGGCAGAGTGGATGGCGGGCATGACGAGCACATTGGCGCTGTCGGTCAGGCGGGCGAAGGGGTAGTTGGCGCGCTTTTGCGGGTCCAACGCCAGTTCCGGCGGCATCTCGCCTTCGTACTCGAAATCGATATCGTCTCGGGCGTCCATCATCTGAACGGCTTCCCGCACCTTATCGCCCCGCTCGCCCGGCGGGTTGCCGAACGAGGAGTAGGAGACGAAGGCGACTCGGGGCGTGAACCCTAAGCCTCTCACCGCGTGCGCCGCCTCGACGGCGATCTCCATCAGATCCTGGCTGGAGGGCATTTCGGTGACGCTGGTGTCGGCGATGAAGACCGTGTGGGCCTTGGACAGCACAGCCGATAGGCCGATCAGCCGGCCGCCAGGCACGGGGTCGAGCACACGTGTGACCTGGCGCAGCGAGACGTTGAACGTACGCGTCACCCCCGTCACCATCCCGTCCGCGTCGCCCAGCGCCAGCATGGTCGCGGCGAAGGTGTTGCGATCCTGGTTGATCAGCCGTTGCACGTCGCGCTTCAGATAGCCCTGGCGCTGGACGCGGCCGTAGACGAACTCGGTATAGGCGGCGTTGCGGTCCGACAGACGCGCGTTGATGATCTGAATCTTGGTTTCGTTCGGATCGATGCCGACGGCGCGCATATTGGCGATCACGGTGTCTTCGCGGCCGCACAGGATGGCCTGGCCTAGGTCCTGGAGCTGGAAAGCGTGGGCGGCGCGGATAACCGCGGGCTCCTCCCCCTCGGCGAACACGATCCGCTTGGGCGGACCGTGGTGAACGCTGCCGGCGATCTTTTGCAGGATGCCAGCGGTGGGATCGAGCCGCTGGGCCAGGCTGGCGCGATAGGCGTCCATATCCTCGATCGGCCGACGCGCCACGCCGCTGTCCATTGCGGCTTGGGCGACGAAGGGCGGCACATAGGCGATCAGCCGCGGATCGAACGGCGAGGGGATGATGTAATCCTTGCCAAACCGCAGCTGGCGACCGTGATAGGCGGCGGCCACTTCATCCGGAACGTCTTCCTGGGCGAGGGCGGCGAGCGCATTGGCGCAGGCGATCTTCATCTCGTTGTTGACGCGCCGGGCCCGCACATCCAGGGCGCCGCGGAAGATGTAGGGAAAGCCCAGCACATTGTTGACCTGGTTCGGATAGTCAGACCGGCCGGTGGCGACGATAGCGTCGTCGCGCACCTCGCGCACATCTTCGGGCGTGATCTCGGGGTCCGGATTGGCCATGGCGAAGATGATCGGCTTATCGGCCATCGTCTTGACCAGGTCCTTGGTCAGGGCGCCCTTGACCGACAGGCCGATGAAGACGTCGGCGCCC
>Ga0116231_10010423_pt1 | contig 14973 bp, 10 predicted proteins | sample S1TSphgellanicum_2_FD_89695 | JGI IMG/M metagenome (GOLD analysis project Ga0116231, IMG submission 89695) | Host-associated microbial communities from peat moss isolated from Minnesota, USA - S1T2_Fd - Sphagnum magellanicum MG | ecosystem: Host-associated > Plants > Peat moss > Unclassified...
GTAGGTTTGATTGATTTTTTTTTGGGTAGGGCCTTGGGAAAGCATGTAGGATGAGCATTTCCTTTAGGCATAAGCCTTTGAAGCAAGTTCATTTTTTCCATGAGTTTAACATCATCCACTTGAAGCCAATGTCTTTTTTGTTGGCTTTATACCAAAACTTAGGATAGAGGCATTAGGGAACTCCTTTTGGGTGGATATAGAAAGTGAAGAAGAAAAAAAGAAGCTAAATGGATATGACTTAGCTAAGAGTAAATGCAATTCAAACCAATGCAAAAAATAATTCAAAATAATTCTATTTGATGCATTCTTCAAATTGTTCCTCATATCACCACATTTTATCCCATATGCATTGTCCACATCTAAATTATCATCAATTCTACTTAAATGAACATTTCATTTTTTTAATTTTAAGATACTCATTGTTCTTTTTTTAATTTTATCTTTTATTTTATGTGTATATATTTTTTTAAATTGTCCTTAAAAGGTGAAAATACACTGATAGGAACCAATGGGATTATTTTATAATCATGAGTTTTGTTTTAGTTTTTTTCAATTTTTCATATGAAATGTTTTTTGAATGAAATCTTTTACAACTCATTATTAAATATACAAATAATTGTCCCAATATATCACATGTTTTGTGTTAGTCATTCTTGATAACATATGAATTTTTCAAAATGCACAATTTTTTTTTCAAATTTTGCATTTTGTATTGAAAATTTAGCATAATTTTGACTTATACCAAAATATGTTAATTATTTAAGTTTTTAGTTTCTCGCATCATAAGCTCCAAATTTTCTTAATGTCATGTACATTACACCCTATTTACATAAGACAAAATATTCTTGAAATTTTAAGATTTTGAAACATACTTTGAAATTTTTAAGAAATTCAAATTCCATAATTTTTGAATTGTGAATGTTTTTTGAATTTGGGTAATAGGTTAATGTCATCTAAATTTTTTTACCAGCAAATTTTCTTTATTAAAAAATTCTTCTATCATAGTCTTTTTCAAAATTGACTACTTTTAACACAATGATTGTTTAAGTTCAAGAATCTTTTACTAAAACCAAAAGCCAAAATTAAGTTTAATGAAAATATTGGGTAGTTTGATACAATTTTCCACAAATGACCCAAAAAAATAAATTGAAAGTTAGAAAAATAGAAATTAGTTGGTTGTCCAATGGTTTCATCTTGCACATTCTATTTTTTGATTTTTTTTTTTTTGGGTCTTTTTGGGGAAAAGTATCAATCAATTCCCCATATTTTCCCCCAAACATGGATGACAAAAGATCAAATGACCATTCAATACTTTTTTTTTATTTCGTTTTTTTCTTTAATAGATCATTTTAAAATATCATGCGGCCACCCAATATTTTTTGCCATTGAATGTAGAAAACATAACATTAAAAAGCCACCCAACATTACTTTTTGATTTTTTTTTCAATGATTGTGGAAAAAAATCAAATGACCATTTGATACTTCTTCCCCCAATGTGGAAGATAGAGTATTGGGTGGCCACTTCATATTATTTTTATTTATTTTGTGTTTTTTAATAATTTTTAAAAAAATGCTTCATTCAAGAAAAAAAACATCAAGTGACCACTTGATGTTGTTTGTTCTTTTGAATTTGAAATTGTTCTTTGTTTCATGTTCAAGAAAAACATTGAATGGCCAACCATGATTTTCTTCCCATATGTGTGGAACAAATGTTAATGATTTTTTCATTTTTTTTCATTTTTTTGGTTGTTGTGTGGATGTTTTTTTAAAAAAACATTTGTTGGTGTTCCATTCATTTTTCAAAGTTTTGCAATGTTTGGAAAAAGTTAAAATTTCTTTTCGCATTTTTTTCTTTTGGTGTAATCCCATGTTTGTTTATTAGCAACCAAAAAAGATTTTTTGAAAATGTATTGAATGAAAAAATAATTAATTAGAATTTAATTAATGAGAAAAATAAATAAATGGATTATTACCATCAAAACATGGGATGCAAAAATGAAATGTGGTGCAAAAAATTTATTTTGTAACGAAACACTTGATTCATGTGATGTAAAATAATTAAAATTTATTTAAAATTTAAGCTTTTTGTGGGGCAAACTTGTCCACACAAGTTACTAAAAATTTGATGTTGTATCGATTTTCTAATATATTTAAGTGAAAAGAAAAATGAAAGAAATGATTTCAAAAAGTGAAAAAAAAGAAGAAGGATATGATTAAGGTTATTTGTTTAATCACATACATGGGATTGAAACATTGTGGAACTCTTTTGGAATAGTTGGAAAAGGGTTTAAGTTAGGCTAATAACCATTAAATGCATGTTATAAAACCCATGAGAAAATTCTACGTAAGTCCCTTGTGACCTAGATTTATGTTTAGACTAGGCTATTTATTGTTAGGCCTAGTTTAGGTGGTTTATGTCTAGATGCCACATGGCGTAACCTAAATGACCTATGTACATGCCTTGTGGCCTAGTTTAGCATATGTTTAAATGGTCTATGTTTATGTGGCCTAGGTACATGCCATGTGGCTTAATTTAACATATTTTTAAGTGGCTTATGTTTCGGTGCCATGTGGTTTAACTTAATTTAGGCTATTTAGTTCTAACCCTAACCTAGATGACACATGGTAAATGGATGTCAACTGGAATATGTACAATGTTTACTTATAGTTGTATGAATTGATTACTAAATTTACAAGTTGGTTTAATTAACAAATGTATTTGTTGGTCAAAAAACCATCGAAATCAAAATGATTATTGGTCAAAAAGACCATTGGGTCAATTTGGACACATTATCAATTTGACCAATAGTCAAATCTAATGTTTTTTAATGAACTTGTTCAAAAAAACTAATTAATCAAGTTAGTAAATGTGCAAAATGTGATTTTTTAAACATGATCTTATGGTCAAAAAATTTATAATTTCTTTCAATGCAATCATTTATCATAACAAGGATTCAATTTTCAATTCAACTTGTAGCAACAAGAACCATCCATTGTTCCAAAGGATTGTCACTAGATGAATTGACTTTTTATTGTACTAATGTTAAAAAACACAATCTAACATATACAATTTATCCCACATTTGAAATCAAGAAAAAATATTTTTATTGTCTCATTTTCAACATGAAAACTTCTATGTGAATTCAAGAGTATATATAAAAATGAACAGATTAAAAACAAATGTGACTTGGATACCATTCATTCATCAATTTAAAAAAATCACTTTCATAATTATACAAACTTTGAATACAACTCTAACATTATGAAAACTTTAAACATGACCATAATTTTCAAATGTTTCACATCTAGTATCTTATGGAAACAAGAATACACCATGGATGAACTAATTTGCACAAACTTTAAATTCATCGACATATTTAGATATTTCAATTCATGATGGTCATGGGTTAATCATGATGTATGACATACAAATGCACTTGGATTTTTTCAATACAATAACCATTAATGTTTTAGAATACATAACAACAACTTTTAATATTAATGCTTGAAAAAAAAATGTATTTTATATATTTGTCATGGTTCATTCATGTTTAGTGTGCACATTCTTGAATAATTTTCAAACTATAATTTAATGTTCACCAAACCTTGTTAATCATCATTTTGGGTGATTTTAATGTGGACATCATGAAGACAATAAACATGCAAGGAATTTCAACTAAACTGCATATGGGCAAAAATCCTTGAAAATTTGATGTAACAAAAATGTATTGGTTAGATTTTCTGGAACCAATTTATATTACATTCAAACTACCAAACACACTTTTAATGTATAATAAGAAACCATTAATGTTTTCATTTTTGTAAAATGTAATGTGTGTGTACATGTTGCATTTTCCATTTGGTGACCCCAAATGGTTTCATCATGTATTGTCTCTGAATGTTTTAATATTTATTGCACACCTTGGCATTTATTAATTGCCAAATGCAAAGGGCTCCTTGTGGCCCAAGTTTTTTTTTTTTTTTTTTTAAGATTTTGTGCAAAAAACTTATACAGTTAGTAGGCACAAAATGGAAACAAAATCTAAATACTTTTCAAGCACTTAAACCCATTAATCACAACAACAACAAAGTGACAACCACCGTTCATTCAAAACCCAAAACCCAAATGCAACAAAAAAATACACTACACTTTTCAAATTTGCTAAATCCTTAAACAAGTCATAGTTTATTGTGAACATTTAGGTATCTAGTTTTGCATTGTGCATAATCAAAACCCCTTCAAAAAACTACCTACATTTGTAAAATACAAAATGTGATGTTTTTCATGAAATTAACAAAAAAATTAAACACATTTAATTTGAGTTCATAGTAATTTGAACATTTACATTGGATGTTCTTGTAAGATTTCATGTCAAATGATATTTTAGGTTACAACCTCTCATGGTAAAATTGTTTGTTTTTTATTGGTTTAGTTTTTTTCATGGCTTTATCACAACTTCAAAAATAAGGATTGTGACAAAAACCTAAAAACTATGGTTAAAGCTTGGCCCCATTCCTTAGATAGGTTGAATTGGAGTAATCATAGCTATTGGTATGAGCATAATGCTTTCATATCATATCAAACAAGAGGTTTACTTATGAATTAAAATCCCATTTGGGTTATGAAAATAATATGGACTTGGGAAATACATAGGTCAAGTGATGAAAATGATTACAAGAATTTAAAAGAAAGGTGAAACATGATAACAAATATAATGAATGTTGCACAAAACAATGAATTAAGATCACAAAGGTCATTTGGACATTGTTTAACCTAGGAAACAAATTTGCATGACCAAGATATTTTGGGAAAAAATGTTCAATAAATGATATTGCAAATGAAAGAAAATCCATTGGAATTCTTAATATTATAACATTTGTTTAAAGGGTTGTGAAACAAGGATGGGGCAATGAAGTTTATGGTTAGATTAGATGTGGACAATGTGACACATTTAAATAATGATACGTACAATGCAATGGTTTTAACAATAAATAAATAAATCATGTTGTACCAAAAGTGATGATCAACCACAAGCCAAATATGGCTACAAGAAAAATAAAGAAGTAGGAATCCTATTACATGTTAGCAAACCATAGAACCTATTAACTGAATATGACGATTTCAAAAGAAAAAAAACTAGAAATCTATGCAAATTTTCTAAAAATCTTGACAATTCCATAAAAAATTTCTTCAAGATGTGACTTTCTTTGAAAATTTTCCAACAAAATTCCTTTAACCATGTTTCTTTAGACTTTTAAAAATAGCAAACGGTGAGTTTTCTCCCAAAAACATCCATGATACAAAGGCCTATTTTGCAAAATTGGGATTTTAAATATTTAAATGTTCATGAATGATGAAAAGAAGATTTAACTAGATGCAAATGACACGAGTTGGAAATGCACATGATGGCAATCAAATGGATATAGAACCCATTACCTTAACATGTGTTAAGACAAACATGGGCAAATCAAGGGGATCACCGTGACATATGGATGATGAGATGATCACAACATCACCATCACAATTATGATGATATATCAATGATGATAATGATATAAGGGAGATTCAAACACATAGGATGTGCATGAAAAAATATGATCAGTTGAATGATGTCATCTCTCATTGTGAGGTTCTTAAAACATAACTCCCCTTGACACCAAATTTAAACTATTTACCACATCCATTTTGGAGAATTGTAATGAAAAACAAAAGGGTCACACATTTCCCTCATGGTTAATGGAACATTAATGAAATAAAAGTTTGACAAGTTCAAAATTAAAGAACCACTACAATCAACATGCACATCACATGTTGTATATCCAAGTATTTGTTGTTGGAACAATGCACTTAGTTCTATGGGTCTCTAGGAATCAAAATGCTCTTATCTCACTTTCATGAGCTCAACATGTTATTCATAACTTTTTCATTTGTCACAGACTCCCAAATTCCCATACTAAAAACCTTTGCTCCTAGAAAATAACACATAATGGTCAAACCCCATACACAACAACCCGTTGATCATAAACCCTAATGATTTTAGTGCCCATAAAAACAACACCCTACTTGGCTTGGCCCACACACATGACAATATCCAACATAGAAGATTTCCACATGCAATTCTCCACACAAACTAATTAGAAAGTTTAACAAAAAAGACGTTATGCCCCTACACCCTAAACAAGCTTCCCCAAAACACCACAATTTGTTATAGAAACGAGATATTTTCTTGGAGTTTCCAATAGTTTGAGTACTTTCTTTTTAAACAATGAATTGCCAAACAACAATTAATCAAGTGATTCCCACAAACAACAATATGAAATGTTTTGTAACTGCTCTTGAAATCCCTTAGGCTCATCATCACCATCTTGGTCATCAACCCTTATTTCTTTTACTAGAATTGCATTTTTTTCAAAACCGCCCATGATATAGTGAAATTTTACATAACTTCTTTAGAACACCCATTTCCTTCCAAACCGTAAGCATGAGAAGTTAATTCCAAATCATTTCAACACTACAAATCACTAAATTCAACAAAAACTTGTTTAGATACTTGGCTTTGCTTTCGTCAATGGATTACTTCACCTTTTATCCCCAACTCAAGATCCTATCCTTGACTAATGGCCATCAAAACAATAGTGCAAAAATAGTACCACCACTAAAAATGCATCCAAAGAGAGAAAAACATGACACATCAAGCACCATTGAAAATTAAAACACACTTTGCTCATAACTAGCAAGCAAACAAACCAAGAGAAAAATAGCAATGGAAATTCAAATTTCTTTTCACATCACGATCAACTAGCGAAAGTCTTGTTGTGTTCTGCTTTTGATGGTTGATGGTAATTATTTTATCGACCTAGGGTTTCATCTCAAAATTTCTCATCATGAAACAACTTAATTAATAAAAGTGTGTAAAATGTTATGGATCATTGTTTTACACCTTCAATTTTGTGGCCACCCCAAATGAGTTGGGTGAGAACTATGATGGAAAAAAAAAATCCAAATTCAAGGCATGGTTGACAAGGTGATCCAACACTTCCCTTGCAACAATCGGTTAGATGTTAGCAATTGGATAAACCCCACAAAAGGGTTTGACCATGGCTAGAAGTATTTCATGAATTATGTAGTAGAAGAAGGGCTTTAGTATTTAACCACACAAAAATTTGATATTGCCCTATGACCAAATTTTGATTCTACCCTTTGCTTTTCATCCCTTAGCCCCTTCCTCCTTGTTGTAGTATTTTATTGCAACAAACATTGAAACATTTCCATCATAAGCCAATCTCATAACATAAGTTCCCTATAAAAGGCTTATGTATGTTAAACTGTGTGTTACCATTGATAAAACATGGTTTTGATGGGTATAAGGTTGGAACATTTGGTGAAGATTTGAAATTATTTTGGCCTAAACCCTAATTCGTACATGGGGAGCTACTTTGTTTTGATATACCCTAATGCCTAGGCTCGTTAGGCACTAACTAATTATTTTTTGGAATTGCCAATTTTTTTGAAAAATACATGCATGTCATGCCAAAAATGTTTATGAAGCTCTCAAGCACAATATCTTCATTATTTAATATAATTTCCAATTGTACATTACTATTATTATTATTATTATTACTATTGTGAAACCTAATTATTAAGCACCTTGTTGCCATATTGGCCTAGGTACTAGGGTAAAATTGGATGGTTTGATGATTTCTTGAAAATGTCTTGGTCATTTTGGTAGAATTGATCTATTTTGGCATTTTATTTTAATATAAATTGGAACATTTGAAGAATTTTTGAAATGCCATTTTGGTTAATGGGGGCTACTTTGTTTTAATATTTGAATTGGAACATTTGGTTGAAATTATTTTGGCTATTTGGGTAGAATTGGTATTAGTGGGGGGCTTTTTTTGGTGGGGAATTTTTTTTTTGGCATCTTCGTGAATTTGTTTTTGGCAAAATTTGGAGAAACATGTTTTTTCCAATATAATTTTGGCTAAATTTGCTGGTTTTTCACAACGAAATTTGCCAAATTTTCAACCTAATAAAAATTGAAAAAAAAAACCCTGTGATTGTTATAAAGGGAGTTTTCCTTGTTTCTAATAACCACCCAACGCACATTTGAAAGACCCAGGGTTATTAGAAACTGCACCAGACCCCCCTGTTGAATATGAGGGCGGTTCTTAGAGATGATAACCATGATTCTTCCCCCAAAAGAACAAATACCCAGATCTGATATATAACTGTGATTATCATTTTAAAAAAATTAAAAATTTAGTTCTAACATATATTTCAGGGTTCTAATTATTTTTTTGAATTATTTTTTCTTTGATTTTCATTTGTTGTCCCGACTAACCGGATCCGGAATCTGATGAGGTAACAAATACCCGGAACCAGCGGTTCTTTGATTCCGATGGCATTAAAATAAAAGGATCCGGCAGGTTTTTTATTCCGCTTGTCCTTCGTTCAAATATATGGAACCGGCGGTTCTTCAGCCTGGCGTTTCTTCTTCTTCTTTCAAAACGCCAAGAAAACGCGGGTCGGTTTGCGGAGGGGCCAAGGAGTAGCGGAGGGCGAGAGGGGAGGGAAGGCCGCAGAATGGCGAAGAAGAGGAGCAAAATCGCCACCACAGAAGCAGCAGCAGCGGCGGCGCCACCAGCTGTAGGCTCGCTTTCTTCCTTCCACTTCGTCCTTGTCGCAATGCAATTCTATTATCTCGCGCATTTTGCTCAAAACAGACAGACAGCCAGACAGCCAGACAGGGTTTAGGATTTAGGGTTTAGGTTGGAGAGATTGTGGGAGTTCTTGTTCTTAATCTTCGCTATTTCCATTTTTTTTTCTTTGCTGTGGAAAATTGCTTTGCATGTGTGATAGTGTTTGTGTGTGTTTGTTTTCTTGTACAGCGTATTACACGGAATGCTGCAGCTCGGCAGCTTGCACCTACGGTATTTGCTAACCTTGATCCGTGTTTCTTTCATCATCTCTTGTAATGGGTTTTTGCAATTGTACTTGCTCATCCTGATCTTTGTTTCTTATATAATCTCTTGTAATTACATGGGTTATTGCAAGAAACGTGGGATATAATTGTAGGTTTGAGTTACAATTGTGCATGTCTTGATAGCACACCCTAAACCCTAAACCCTAAACCCTACCCTTTTCTTGCAGCATTTTACGGCACAAGTGGAAGCAGCGTTGGGCAAAACCATGGGACGCAATTCATCATTGTCAAGATCAGGTCCAGAGGCTTTAAAGCGGCGGAAGCAAATGGAGCCCACACTCGTACACAATTTGTTAGCCATTGCAGATACCCATGGATTCAAGAATCGGTCCCATGCTGATGATGAACGTATGTATGCTTTCATGCAAAATCTGAGCTTTTCAAGGATATAAATCTTTTGCTAGTCAAAACTTTGAGCTTGTGGCATTTGTTGTAAACATCTGGGTTAACAATGTCCTTGTTTGACTCTGTATTTTTCTTGAATGCCAAGATTCTGCTGTTTCTTAGAAGAGGAGGTTTATCTCTGTCTCTGTGTACATGGTTCAAAACAGAGCATATTTTTTTGGAGACAATTCGTGCAGTTTCAATCACACCTGCTGTTGCCAGAGTCCCACCAAAGTCAGTCAGTCGGTTCCCTACTTTTATCACTACAGTTTTATTTCTATTTGCTACAAACCAAAAATTTCTCAAACAATTTCTCTCTGACCTATTCATTTTGTGAGTTAATCCTACTAGAAGATAAATTCACTTCTAAAGCTGCAGCTGGAAATTTCTTGAGTTTCAAATATGCTATTTTTTGTGTATACATTGGGTGTACTTAATCATCAGGGTGTGGTTGGTCACAGGGAAATCTATGATGCCATCTTGAAGGGCATTCAAGAATCCAAATCTGTGGAGCTTACAGTTGCCAGTTTCCAGCTTCTCCATGACCTTGATCTGGTTAATTTTCTACATCAAAGCTGCCCCCAGCTATAACCTTCTATCCTATCCCATGTCATACTGATCTGCCCTCAGAGCAGTGGACCTTTGTCATCATGTCTTGGGTTTAGTTCATTGCCTTGCAGTAATGTTTGCATCAGTAATTACAAGGTTGTTGTGACAGTACAGTTGTGTCTGATGTTAAAAGTCTTTGTAGTGGCAGGTTTTTTATTTAATCACTCTCTTGCTATCCTGACATTGCAAATTAAACTTTGTGCCAATTGTTTTCTCACAACAGTGTCATCCACAAGCAACTCTAAGGGCAGTCAAAGGGAAGTCAGACAAAGATCTGGAGTATGAGTTCATTGTAACCAAGGTACAATTTCCTTCTTTCTGGGCTGTTTAAAATTTCTGCACACTTGGAGATAGGAAAATAGATTCAGGGGAAATGGGGAAACCAAGAGCATTTGCTGCTTGCCTTACATCCCAAGAAATGCTTGTTAAAGAGATCAGACACTTGCATTTGCAGATTTTTTTTAAGGCACTCTGTGCTTCTGAGTTGCATCAACTTCAGCAGATTGATATACTCTAGGGAATGTTTTTGAATGGATCTTGTGGCAGGATATTTGGTCACCGTTTGATCATACTTTCCAAGTTTCTCAGCCCACAGGTGCACCAAAGGGTGCACCTCCAAGAGTTCCCACAGTGAGTTGGTCAGAGAATTGTCCATGTGGTTTTTCCAATGTCAACATTGAGGAAAGTGCAACCCAGAAGATATCTGTTGATAGAACCAGAAATACCTATTCTCATATCTGACCATGATTGACTTCAATTAACCTTGTTGAGTTTTGTGAGGACTATCCTAAACCCACCAGAGTCATGTGCCCTTTTCCACTTAAAACACAGGGCCAATCACTGCTCAGGATGTATAGTTGACAAGACCCTGAAGTGATTGTGACAACAAGGTGAAACACTTATGGTTCTGCCTCTAGATGCTTGGATTTAGGCTTCAGGCTTTAGGCTTTAGGTCTCTTACAGTTCTGGCATATTACTGCTTGGTCTAGTGTCCATATTATTCAAGTGTGTGGAGTGCAGTAGTCTCATCTGAGAGGTTCAAGTGACTTCCCTTTGAATCGTCATAGGTAATTTAGTTGCAATGATGTGTAGGATCTATATGCTCTCCTGGAGTGTATTGAAGAGCAACTTGGATATGATGAGTGGTGCAAAACTCCTCAGACGAAAATAGTCAACTCAAGGAAGGAGCAGGACCCTTATCTAGTAAGTCATCCTTGAATTCCAGTAACTGTGATACAAGTGATTCAACCATTATGCAAATGAGAGTACATTTTCCAACTGAAAATTTTCAGAAGCTTCTGTTTGTTGGGCTCCTGTATACAAAGATAACAAGACAAGCATTTGTATGGGTCACTTGTACCTACGCATATAGAGCTAGATGGATACCCTTGTGTTGTATATCTGTCCAAGTCTGTTATTTTCAACAAGCCAGTGCAAACAGTTTTATGTCAAGTTTCTAATATTTGGAGAAAAATGTCTCTTCCCTTTATTGTCTATGCAGAGACTTTTGCAGTTTCTTATGTTGCAATGGCTGGCTAGTCTTCTCAAATCAGATGCGCAGATACGGGCACAAGCTTTCCAAGGTCAGAACAATCACTTGAACCTCAAAGGACTGAAATTTGCACAAGGAGGAAATCCTGATAATAGCTCCCTTTTTCAACCAGTGTCTCTGTTACAAGTCAACCCTTTCTGTTGACAGTGCAAGATCAACCCACAATCCTTAAACTTTTCAGCCAGAATCAGGAAGTGATGCTAGGAAATAGGCCAAATCCTTGGGCATAAATCCTATAGAGTGATATTTGGGTTCTGTCAGTTACAAGGTTTTCACTTTGAATGGACCAGGTTTTGACAGGGTTCAAAAGTCCTATGCTTTGCCTGTATATCTGTTCTGGTTGTTATTTGAGATGATACACTGGACATAGCCCTGAAGTACCTTATACATTTTCTTGGGTTTACATTTGCCTTTTCAACAGATTTCAGTGCTTGAGTACAAGGTCTCTTCATAGGGTTGAGCGTAGATTGTCATTTTCTTCTAGAGATTTGAATACCCAATGAACTTGGTTTTGGCCATGCAATGGGAAAACAATTGCTGGAAGCTTTGAGGAGTTAACCCACAGTTTGATGCTTATTATATGCATCATCACTTTGTGGGTGTGCAGCCAATCCTAGTAATAATTTTCATCTGGTGCAGAACTCACTCATCCGACGTCTTTTGGTGGTTAGTTCTCATATTACCTCTTGATCTTCATTTTGGATCTTCTGTAGGATGCCCATGGATGGATGTATAGTTCTTTGTTTTGTTCTGCCTCTGTGTTGGGGTCTGATTTATGTATTGACTGCTGTGGCAGGGGCCATATCGTGGGAACACTAAGAATTTACTCAAATTCCTGCTGCATATTATTGCAAGAACCAGCAATGAACAAGAATGGGAGTCTAAAACAGAGTGCAAGGAGGAGGACATGGGGGACAAGGTGGAGGACAGTAATACTGGGGATAAGGTGGAAGGGGACTTACTTGATAATCATTCCTCTGATCCACTGGCAGCAACTGAAATTGTGATTCACACCAATCCTTATATTAGGGATTGTGATTTTAGCGATTTGGCTCATACCGTGTTGTTCATGGTATGACTCCACTCCACTCACCCAAAGAACTACATGCAGCTTCTGTGCACCCAACAACTTTATATAAGCTACATTATCAATGTAACTTGCAGGTGATGGAACTGGACACATACAAAGCTTTGGATGATCAGATTGAGCGAAGATCCAATGGACGTTCAGGGTAAGAACTTCCTGCTTACCAGCATATTTCCTTCCAAATCCAGTCATCCTAGTGAAGTACAAGTGTCTGCACTGGGACATTCAAAAGAGAGTGCTTGAGTAGTCCAACAGTACATTTCCCTGTTACAGAAGCTGTGTTTGGTAACCTATTTCTTTGTTCTATGAACAGCCTGCCCCCCTTCTACTGCTCTTTCATATATTAGTTTCTCACACCCAGTATTTGGTGTCCAAACAGGAAGCACTTTGTGGACCAACTGTTGAGTCTCTTACAGTATGAGAGTCATCTACTGGAACCTTTTCTTCAGGTGTGTTTCTCTTGGTATTCTTGTTCTGCATCTCCTTATATTGCACTCCAATACTCTGTCAGCAGTTGGGCATCAAACAAAATGATGTCAATTTTCTTTCCACTGGAATAATCCTATGCATCAAAATGTTATTTTCTGAAAAACCCTTCAGGACTAATGTGGTTGTGTAAGTGGAGTTTACTGGTGTGGAGTTGGGGGTGCATAGGTGCTGGAAAATCAGCAGCACAAGCTGAAAATCATCATTGAGTATTTTGTGACACATGCTCCTAAGGTGGGTGGGGATTCATCCCTTTTTCCTAACTATATTCCCTTTATTGCTGATTATTTGTGGGATACTCAGGAGGACCAAATTTTTTCCGCGTCTCAAGGACAATCAATATCATTGATTGGCACCATTGATTTTCTCTTTGGAAGTGTTTTTGTCTTGAACTGAATATGACCCAAAACAGCATGGGAGTGTTTAGACTCATGACTTTTGCAGCAGATGTTGTGCATGTAACTTTCTTTTCATCTCTTTTTCTTCTGTTTGGGTGACTTCCTAATTTCCAGAGCTTACGGTCATTGGGTTTCTTACATGCTGGAGATGCTGACAGTGTGAGAGATCAATGGTGCACTAAAGTGTTTGGGGTTCTGGGCAATGTTGCAGTCAATGCGGGAGAAGCTAATGACAATTAGTACTGCACAAGAGCTTTTTGGTTGTATAGCCAGTGCTACAAACAGCACCAATGTCTGTAAAACTTTTGGATCATATGAACTGCAGTTGCTGCTTGCTCATGCATTCCAGGTAACAAGCAAGTCTCTACTTTGGAGTGCCCTTTTAGATTTCTTTACTTCCTTTACTGCTCTGATTGTAGTATTTTACAAGGTCATGTATATGCTGGTTCTGCCCATCTAACAAGGGATGAGGTTTTGGAATTGGTTGGAAGGCTTTTTTGGAGATAGATGCAGTACAGCGGCTGGAGAAGGGTCAGAGTGAGTCTTCCTCAAGCACAAGCATTGGGTGTGTTCAGAAAACACTTTTTGAGGCTTTTGAAAACCTCCGGCATTTAATGAAGTGAGTCATTTCATCTCATTTGTTTTTCAAGGTTGCATACAAGGTTGGTTGTAAAAATCAATACTGTTATGCAACTAAGGGGAGACTGGTGTGTACATGAGGACATAGGAGATGTATAACTTGGGGCAGTGGATGTCCCACTGCAGGGATTCTGGAGAGCTGTGTCCAGCAGCAGCCCAGGCATTATTTGTGGCCAAAGCTATCTCTGTCAGCTAAGTCCTCCATTGATTCTTTTCACCCACACTGTACATATGTATGCACATTGTGACCGAGAACTTAGGCAGGAGGAACTTTCTTCCAGAAGCTCCAAGCCTAAAGCATGCAGATGTGAGATTGTACTATACTATGCAATGAATGAAGATCCTTGGCCAATCATTGCATGGAGTTGTTTAGGGAGGTTGCCTTACAATGTTGCTCCACATTTGGTGTTGAATGGAGCAGGTGCCTACAAAATAGTTTCAACTTGGAGTTGCTCAGAGTTTCAAAACAACTAACAAAGAATGAGGCTCAACAAAATTCAAAACAATTAAACTAAACAAAAGGAAAAAAAAGGAAGATATACATAAGTTGGCATTCAAGGGCAAAGTCTAGAATACCATGGGTGAACAAAAGTGGTCCTAAACAATGTTAGTTGGTTATTGAAAAAATAGCAGATTATGAATATGAGTTGGTTATTTATAACCTACCTATCAATTCTAAAATTTGTTGAAAGCCAATTAGAAAACTTATTTGTCCAGTAGGTATCTGGATGAGAATTGACAAGATCTTGATGGGTTGGGTATATGTGCTAGAAATTTCATCTAGGTAGGTTTTCAATCCTTGAGCCCTAAACCATTTTGTTGCACTTTGTA